>Ga0209427_10010158_pt1 | contig 10456 bp, 10 predicted proteins | sample DeeMarSWOR136_30_FD_187465 | JGI IMG/M metagenome (GOLD analysis project Ga0209427, IMG submission 187465) | Marine sediment microbial communities from White Oak River estuary, North Carolina - WOR-1-36_30 (SPAdes) (version 2) | ecosystem: Environmental > Aquatic > Marine > Intertidal zone >...
CGAGATTATTCAAGAGAGCTGAAGTCATCGTGAGGGAAATTCGTCAAATAGTTGAATAGTCGAATGGCAAGGGCGTAAAAGGCGTATCAAACGCCAGGCATACTGGAATTTTGGAATAGCCGACTTCGTTGGAACTTCGGCGGGCCAAGGCCGAAGAAAAAGGGGATTGAATTCAGGGAGGAGCGGCACTGGGCTCAGATAAATCAGATGTCAGAGGGCGGATGACAGAGGACAGAAGCTAAAGGCCGTGAAGGTGCTGCATATCTTGGCATCGGCTTTGTCGGTGTTTCGTGAGGCTCTTGCCAAGTATAGGATGAAAGGAGGTGATTCAGTTGCAATTGGACTATCATTATTACACTGTTTATCAACTGGCCAAACTGGCAGGCTTTGGTCCAAGAGACTCAGAAACCATAGCATATGCCTCCCAGTATGTTGATGATTCCACGGAGAGTGAACCAGTTGAACCTTTCCCAGATCAACACTTTGATACCGTAAGAACAGCCCACTACAACCTCGGGGCGTTTGATTGGAATGTCCAAAAGAAAATTTACATGCCATTTCATTTCTTGCCGACCAGCATACGCTGGGAATCCCCGAAAGATTTTTCTTATGTTACAAAACCGGCCACTGACGGTAATACTGATCTTGCAACAATGCTTATCGATGATGCGGTCGGCGAATCGAACAAGAGATTCAGATTGATTCGATTAGGAGTGGCCCTTCACACGATTGCAGATACATTTTCGCACTTTGGCTTCTCTGGCCGCCATCATGGGGAAAACAAAGTCGGTAAGATATGGCTGGCCAAAACGGGAGGGGGATGGAAACTGGAACCAGTGGGTAGCTTCGTAGGGGATGTTTTTCTTCCCTCCATCGGGCACGTTGAGGCTCTTAACTATCCTGATCAACCTTTTCTGAAATGGCGATATACAGACCGTCAGGGGAACATAAAGACCAGAAACAATCGCTCTCAGAGTATTAATGGCGCAAAGCTGATTTATCATCGTCTCAAGTTCGCCAAATCGTCTTCAGCTCCATCAAAAGGTCTTGACCAGGACCATCCCCAGGATTTTAAGCGTATTGCATCACTTTTTTCATTAGAGGGCGATCTTGATATCCGATGTGCGAAATGGAAGACTTACACAAAAGCCCCTGACTACGATAAAACGAAATGGCGTAAGGCGGCTTTAAAGGGAGATGTTCGTTGGGACGACCTGTCGGGTTCGGAGCGGAAGGTCCGCTTAAGAAAACTGCAGGGAAAACCTGACTTTGACAACTCAAGATGGGCTTATTTCCACAGGGCTGCCCTAAAGCAGCGGGGCCTGGTTCTCGGCTGGATAAACTGATGGGGCACGCAGGAAGGGGGCAGGTCGTTCAATCATTCAAATACTGGCCAGGGATTTGAAAAGGAAGCGAGACATCGAAAAAAGGGCTTGTGGAGACCGGGGAAAATGTGTCAGTCCCAGCGATTGGCGGAGGATGCAGGAATAGCCTATAGAAACACAGGTGGCTGGGAAGGTGAAGGGGACGTTGCTCCTTCATGCCCGGCGTCAGTTTTCGAAGGGTATCAAGATGCCGACAAAATATGCGCATACGAGCTTGATCGCGAAAGACTGGAAGCGGCTGTCGAACTTCTACCAAGAGGTGTTGGGATGCGTGCCCATCCCGCCGGAGCGGGATATGTCCGGTGAGTGGCTCGACAAGGCTACGGGGCTGAATGGGGCACACATATTAGGGGTACACCTCCGGCTTCCGGGCTACGGAGAAGATGGGCCAACCCTGGAAGTCTTTCAGTATGGTTCCATGCCGGAGCATCCGTCAGTCAATCCGAACACGCCTGGATTCTCCCACATTGCCTTTGCAGTCGATGACGTTCCGGCGACCGCGCAGGCGGTCATTAAGTGTGGCGGTTCCGCCGTGGGTGAGCTTACGGTACGAGAGGTGCCTGGTGTGGGGTTGCTAACCTTTCAGTATGTGGCTGACCCTGAGGCGAATATTATTGAGATACAGAATTGGAAGAAGTCCGTCAGTTGACGCTGCCACAAGCATCAGTGAACCCGATGTGGTTGAGACATGCCAAGACATTGATAACGGGAAAACCCGGAGTGGGCAAGACAACACTCGTTCAGAAGATTATCGAGCGGATGGGACCGGTCAGTGTGGCCGGTTTCTACACAGCTGAAATTCGGCACAAGGGGTCCCGCCTGGGCTTCGAGCTGCAAGGGCTGAATGGAAAGCGCGGAACCCTGGCCCATGTGGACATCGACAGCGAGCATCGGGTGGGCAAGTACGGGGTGGATACAGCCGGCTTCGAGGTGTTCCTGGAGACACTGGACCTGCTGAATCCACATGTAGAACTGATTGTGATTGATGAAATCGGAAAGATGGAATTTTTTTCAAATCGTTTCCGCAGTCTGGTCTGGGATGTTTTGAACTCCGATAAACAGCTGCTTGCCACCATTCCGCTAAAGGGCAATGAATTCATTCGAAAAATCAAGAAAAGGTCAGATACCCACCTGTTCGAAGTGACCCATGGCAACCGCGATCGCCTGGCGGAAGCAATCGTGGAAGGATTGTCGTGATCCGCCCGCATCCCTGATGCCCACGCTGGTGTTAAGACCACCGTCGGAGGGCGGCCGGCAAAACACCATCATGGAACCTTGGATCTCACGTAGGGGAAGGGTTTAAGCCCTCCCGCGGGCGGGCGTAAAGCCCGCCCCTACACAAGGACTGCCAAGATCTCACAAAATCATGGAAGCCTCTACACAGGATGTTGAGTTATTTGAGCCTTTCCTCTCTCCTCTGACGGTGCTATCCGCGTTCGGCTTTGTATTTCTTGCCTACGTTCCATGCCCTGGCCACCGGTTCCCCAAGGCGCCAATAGGCGGTGTCGGGTTGGGAGAGTATGAGGGGCTTCATTTTTTTGAAATCCAATTTGCCGTCCGTGAGAAATCTCTCTTCTGTGTAGGTTCCTATGATTTCACCTATGAAGATCTCATTCAAACTGCTATCCACGATATCCACCAGCTTACATTCCATGCTTAAGGGACAATCTTTAATCATCGGGGCTGTTTTCAGTTCCCCATAGAAAAGATCAAAGATCTCAGATTTGTCGGTTTTTTTGCCCGATACGATTCCGCAATAATCCGTCACCTCCACCATCTCTTCCGAAGGCAGGCAAAGGCTGAAGCTTTTGTTCTCTTTAATTCCAGGATTGGTGTAATGGCCTTTCCCGAGGGCAATGGCAATCCTTGGCGGTTTGTAACTGGCCATGGTAAACCAAGCTACGGTCATAAAATTCGGCTTGCCCTCCACATGGGTTCCCACAAGGGAAACAGGCATGGGGTAAGCGGGGATCGTTGATCCCAAGTTGATCTTGTCCATTTGATTGAACCTCCTTCATTTCTTCATTGATCATGAGAACCGATAGGTACTCTAAACTATCACCTAAACCGAACAAATTCAAAGGATCTGCAAAAGCAAGGGGCATATTCTCGCTGCTTTACGCTACAAATTATGGGAGTCCAAACAGGGAAAGCCTGAGTTGAGGGTTCCGTAGCCGGATCATAGAAATTCAGAGCACGGAAAGCAACGACGAGTTCACACCTGATTATGGTCAAGAATTCACGGCACGGCTGTCAATCTTTCTTGCTTTTAAGCCCTCAAAAACGTATTTAAAAAAAGTCTCCACACTGAGGGAGCTCTGCCGAATGGGGTCCGACCTGCCCTCTTGATCATGCGGCATACCTAGGGCAGTTGCCAGGTAAGTGAAACAGCGTCTTTCATGAGAAAGGCGGAGGATAAAGAAATCAAAATCGGACTTCTTTTTAAGGGGGATAAAGATGAAGACCTGGACGAGAAGAATTTTGTTGGGGCTCCCGGTGAAAGAGGAGACCCTGGACCTGGAATCGCTTATCGCAGACATTATTGCCGCGCTTCCTGGTGAGCAGGGCTGACCCCTCCACGGATTGTTATGAACAAAGGTGACTGGCACATATATCTGGGAGCCATTCCCTACAGCGAAAAGGGAAACTTCTGGGTTAGTTTTGAGAGCGATCCTCACTTGGAAAAAACGAAAGCCAACATCTACGGCAAGTGTCTTCCCTGCATACAGAATCTCTATTTTCAGTTAAAAGAGGGGCGTACTGAAATCGCTCTTGGTCCCGCGTACCATTGCTGGAAGATTACGGCAGTATTGAAAGACCTTGATGCGTGTCTGTTATTGCTCAGTGAATTCGAGAGGAGATTTCAGGGCGGCCATGTCTATGGAAAATTTGGAAGCGGTCGCCCGAATTCGGAAACCAGGGTTGTCGTTTTTCATACCGAAGAGGAATCAGAGAGGGACAAGATTAAAGACACCCTGCTGGAATGTATTGGCGATGCAGACATAAACGGAGAAATTCAAATCTCCAGGGCATGTGCTGTATTGTACGAGGATATACTGGGAGACTGGCGACATTGGCAACCGACTACCCCAATCGAGAATCCTGAAAAAGTGGCTGATCTCTTGGAAAGAATAAGAAACACATTGTTCTGGTCCGTGATGTAGGGAAGCTTCAGGCGAAGAGTTGCTCGCAAAAACCGTTGAAGCCGTGGAGAAGCGTCAAATGGTCAAATAGTTGAATGGTGAAATGAGGAAGACGTAAAAAGCGTAAAAAACGTAGAAGGCTTTGAAGATTATTTCTCGCGTGAAGACTGTGTTGCGATTCCGCACAAGAATGAATTGGATTTGGGGAGAGACCTCGTATTTGAATTCGTCAGGGAACACGTGCCGGGCGATATGGAAGGGGTCAGGAATGTAATCAGAAGGAAGGGGGCATACGGGAAATATAAGGATTTGCTCGAAGAACGGGGTCTGTTGAACAAGTGGTATGACTTTGAAAATGCGAAACAGACAAAGACTCTTCGGGAATGGTGTGAGGATGAGGGAATAGAGCTCATTGACTAGTCGCCCGTTGTTCTTGCTCGAGACCAAAAGACTTCGACGCTCGTTGATCAAACTGCTTTTTTTGTCAAGGCTGGGATTGCTTGAGCGCTCGGACGCGTTCTGTCGCGAACTCGAACTCAACCATGTCGTCCCGGTAGGATCCCAGGGCCTCCTTGTAGTGTTCGACGGCCTTTGCCCTGTCCCCGGATCCTTCGGCCCAAAATCCCAGCGCGGTGTGCCCTGTAATCAGGTAAACGGGGCTCTCACCCGCTTTCTCCGCCAGGGACGTCTCGTCCACCTCTCCCAGGAGGCAAGCCGCGAGCGTGCGAAACCATGAAGCCTTGGTGCGGTCCCTGTATTCCACCAATCGGGCCTTGGCCTCCTTCTGTTGGCCGCTGTTGTGCAGGATCTCAGCCTCCATCAATCCCATTCGCAGGCGGTCTGCATTTTCTCGGCCCTCTATTTCAAGAAAGGCGCGGGCATATTGCAAGGCCTTGTCCCACGACTCTTCAAGGGCACAGAAATACGCAAGTCTCACAAGGACAGTCCCGTCGGTCTCATCCTTTTGACGGATTTGCTCCAGAATGGCTTTCTTCTGGCTGATTCCGAGGCCGGCCTGGTTGAGGCCGGCCAGGAGCGTTTGGAGCTGTTTCCGACGCTCCAACTTCACATCGTTTTCCTTTTCCAGTGCCCTGAAAAATGCCTCGGTTTCAGCCTCGTATTCGGTTTTGGCTTTTTGACTCTCGTAGGTAGCCCCTCGCTGCCGCTGAACGTGTTGGAGCCTGGACAAGGCCAGGTAGAAAATCCAATCCTCAGTGTCCGCCTCCATGGCGGCCTGTCGCAACAGCGTTTCTGAACCTGCGAGGTCGCCTTTCTTGGCCCGGAGAAGGGCGACCACATAGCACAACCAGCTCTTTTCGTCTCTCGAGTACCCGCCCCTGAGGGCTGTGTCCTCGTCAACCTCCGCCTCCAGGATACGAACCAGGTAGCCAAGAAATTCATAAGGTGACTCCCAGCCCAGGGCCAGCAGATCCTCTCGATACGGACTCGACATGGGCTGACCGGCGAGCCAGTCGATCGTGTAGAGCATCAGGCGCGCCATGCCCTGGTGCACATCCATGGACAGGGCCTGTCGGAAGAGGGCCTCGGCTCTCGGCCAATTCTCGGCGCAGAAGTGCATCATCGCTGCTGCCAGGACCAGTGACGGATCCAGGCTGGATCCCAGCTCCTGGTCAGCCAGGGCCGCGGCCTCAGCCCAACGATTCTGCCGCGCCAACCGGGTGATTCTTTTGACCTTGGTTTCAATGGACAGGTCCAGGACACCGTTCCATTTGACCTGTCCGGCCTTCAGTTCCTCCAGGAAGCGCACGGCCTTGGTAATCGGGAGGACCAACCCAATGTCGGAGAGGAGGGTAGCCATCGGCACGGGTCCGATGGCTAGATCAACAGCCACGGCCGAGGCAATGCCGATCACCTTGCCCCGATCGTCGATGATCGGTCCCCCGCTGTTTCCTCCGTACAGAGAGGTGTCCACCTGGAGCATGCTCTCAAAGGTGCGTCGCACGTTGCCCCTGGTCACGCTGACGTTTACTGTGGTCTCCTGGGTCCGGCTGCCGAGTGGAAATCCCAGGGCGATCACCGGGGAAAGCTTCGGGACCTTCGATGCCTCCATCCGCTGGTCCAGCGGGAGGGGGATGAGCCCCTCAGGCACGGTGTCGATCTTGAGGACCGCAAAGTCATCCTTCAGAGGGGACTTGAGGAGTTGCCACGCCTTTTCCGGTGGTCTGGCGACACCGGCTATCCGGAGTCCGGGTTTTCCGGTCGTGCTGTGGGCAGCGTTCAGGAAGTAGATATCGTTCAGATCCGCGCTGTCGGCAAAACCTGGAATGCGTTTGAAGGCCTTTTGTCCTTCAAACCAGAGGTACAGCCGATACTTGAGCTGGAGCGATCGGTCGGGTGAGACCAATTGGGTCATGTAGGCATGCAGTGCACGGTCCTCCAGCCAGGGGCAAGCCACGTGTCGATTGGTGAGAAGGTAACCCTGCGCGTCCACGAGAAAAGCGGTCCCTTCCGTGCGGACACGGCGAAAGGCCTGCTCCCCGTCTGTGAGCCAGTACTCCGCTACGACAAAGGCCACGGAACCGGCGTACTTGTTGGCATAATCTGTCAGACTCCGCTCACGAGCGTCCTGTTTCATACTCAAGTAGAACCAAATCCCCAGGCCGATGACCGCCAGGATGGCGAGGATGATGAGGAGGCTGATCCGCCTTTTGAGCCCCCTGATCTCCCGGGCCGGCGGGAAAGGCCCTTCGCGCCGACGTTCCTCCGCAACTTCAATCTCCTCTTCCGTGACCTTCGAAAGGGTTTTGGCGACTTCATCCATAGAGGGAGGCCTGGAGTCGGGGTCGTCGGCCAGCATGACCTTGAGCAGGACCTCGATATCATGAGGTAACGACAGTTGGTCGATCCCGGCCCTCAGATCCTGCACCTCGGGATCACCGCTCAGCAATTCCACGAAGATCTTTCCCAGGGACCAGATGTCGCTTCTGTCGTCCAAGGGACGGTTATTGATGATATCTGGATGCATGCTCAGGAGTCTCTTCAGCATAGGGCCGGGGCGATCCATCTTGGGATCCAAGAACCGGGACAGCTTGTAGTCGATCTTGACCTGAAGCTCTTCCCCATCCCCTTGAAACACCATGATGTCGTCCAGGATGAGGTGAGGGATGATATGCCCGATACGATGCAATCCTTCCAGTATGGAGGCGATCCGAGAAAACAGCCTAAAGGCGAGCCGGTAGTCTTTCAAACGTCCGGAAGCCAACAAGGACGCCCAATTCTCTGCTTCAATCCATTCACTGACGCGATACCACAACCCATCGGCAGACCGCTTGATCTCATGGTGCCTGACGAAGTAGTCCTCCGGAAGTTTTTTTAGTTCCTCCAGTTCCTGTTCAAGGCGCTCCGCTATCTTCTCGTCAACGCCAGATACCGGCGTAAAGATGCGGATCATGACCGGTTCTTCAGAACCCTCCTTCACCGCGCGACACAGGATGCTCGAGTAGCCCTCATGAAGGATTTCCGTGATGTGGTAGTCGTCGATAGACTTCCTTCCCTCCCCTACCGCACCGCCGCAAGAGGGGCAGGTCATGATATCTTCGGCCAGGAGCTGACCACAATTCGGACAGATTTTCATAGGCAGCCTGGAAGTGATCGAATTTGTGGGTGAACGCATCTCCCCATGGGAATGGAGATGCCCTTCATTGGTTCCAAAAAGGACCTTCATCCAGAGTCTACTTCATTCATTTAAGATAAGCAATAAGGAGAGAAGAGGTAAAAATCGTCGATAATGGGCAGAGATTGACACAATGGGTGATTTAGGATAGTTTCCGGGGAGGTTTGGGAAGGCACTGCTAATCCTTTATGAAATCAGTGCGCGATTTCATGTAACGTCCCGCTTCGCTGGACTTTGAAAACAGCGCAGCCAGAATACCCCGTGCTGAGCAGGGGGATGAATGGCTTATTTCTGGAGGTCTGGGGGACAAGTTCCACCAAAGTAAATTCGGGTTTCCTTTTTGATGCCCCGCCTTGTAAGCACGGAGGTTCCTTAAGAGGGTGACATGGAGATTGAATCAAAACCCCATTTCTCGTCATAGAGAGGTGGGGTTTTGGCGTTTCCGCCAATAGCCCCAAATCTTAGGGCTTGGAAAGGGAGTTCAGAGATAGAGACATGAAATACGGGAGGCCACAACAGTCGTCCGAAGCCGGGAACAGCTATTTGCTGCGGCAAAGACAGAGACACTTGTCAATTTATGGACGTTCCGTAGCGTAGGTCCAGCGGGTTGCCGTCCTCCAATGAGGGGAAGCTATGAACAAAGCTGCAGAGGCTGACAAAAAAAGCTATTGGGGGCGAAAAGCTGCTTTGTATCTCATAAAGGATATGAATTGAGCAGTGGCTTCCCTGGAGGTCCTTCAGGATATGATGGGAAGGCGGGAGGACACTTTACTAAGAGCTTTCACAAGCTTGCAAGGTGGCGTGGTGGGAAGCGGATCAACGTGCGGGGTGGTAACAGGCGGTGCTGTGGGTCTAGCCCTAATGCATGATAGTCTAATGCAAGAGAAAGGTGTTGCCGGCGAGGCGGCAGTGCTGTCGCTTGTCGGTGAATATGCGAATTGGTTTGAGCGCAATTTTGGATCTTGCTTTTGCCGAGAAAGAACCGGTGTGAACTTTCGCACACTAAGGGGACAGCTGCGGCATTTCATTCCAGGGGACAAGGTTGGGAAGTGCCTTTGGCACAGCAGGGCCGTGGCAAGACATATGTACTCTTGTCGGGAGAAGGATCTGGTAGTCGTTGATATAGAATCGAATGAAGCACAAGGTGAGCCAATACACTGTGCCCAGGCTGTGTTGAGGCGGATAAGAGAAGAAACCGGCATTGGGGATTCTCTGCTTGAGCGACTTTCTTTTGTTTTTGATGGGGGTGTGGGCTTTCGAGGCGGTGTGTGTGGGGCACTTGCAGGCTCAATCATGGGTGTCAACCTTTTGGCAGGCATGAACATCCGCGATATGAGCTATTGGCAGACTCTTAAGGCATGCGGTGTCGGACATATCAATATGGTCACAGAAAAACCAATTGGAGCGGCTGAGAGCTTTAGCCTGGGTAAGCCTATAGTCCACAGATTCAGAGACAAGGCGGGAGCAACAGAATGCGCCGCGATAACAGAGAAGGAATTTTCGGACTGGACGGGCTTCCAAAGGCACATCTCGTCTTCGGACAAATGCAAGGGATTGATTGAGTTTGCTGCAGCGGAAGCATGCAAAGTGATGAAAAGCATGTAAAAGTTGGGCACGTTGGTAGGTTTTGAAGGTTTTGAGATGCGAGGCAGGGCATGGTGACTCTAAAGGATTCAATAGAAGTAAAAGCGACACCGGAAAAAGTGTACGCGTGGCTTGTCCAGCGTTTCAGGGATAAGGCGTGTTATCAAGCCTGGCATCCTGACCACGTGGACATTCGGTGGATTAAGGGTGAACCTTTACAGGAAGGCTCAATCGTGTATGCCGAGGAGTATCTTCATGGGGCTTTGCACAAGCTCAAATTTCGTATTACCAAGATCGTGCCAAACAGAGTGATTGAATATTCGCCTTTATTTCCACTGTCCCTTTTAGCTCCAGGAAACACATTATTCATAGAGCCAAAGGGAGAAGACAGCTGCATTTTCACTGCCACGGGCAGTCTCAGGCTCCCGGGGTGGCTTTTTAAGAAATGGAACAAAAAACTTATGAACAAAATCGAGGCTACGAAACGACATATGAAAGAAGAAGGAGAGAACCTTAAAGAGGCATTGGAGGAGGGGAAAGGCTAGGCCCCAGAAATTCCAGTCCTAACTCCCAAAGAGGGAATGGCCAAAATTGGGCTCTAGGGGCCGTCGGGAGGGGGTCTCCAAAACACCATCATGCTACGCTGAATCTCATGTAATGTAGGGGAGGGGTTTATCCCCTCCCGCGGGCGGGCTTCCGCCTTCGCCCCC
>Ga0209427_10010159_pt1 | contig 10455 bp, 11 predicted proteins | sample DeeMarSWOR136_30_FD_187465 | JGI IMG/M metagenome (GOLD analysis project Ga0209427, IMG submission 187465) | Marine sediment microbial communities from White Oak River estuary, North Carolina - WOR-1-36_30 (SPAdes) (version 2) | ecosystem: Environmental > Aquatic > Marine > Intertidal zone >...
AGAAGCGGCATCCGGCGACGAACTGCCCGGACCCCGACATGTTCTGGGACTTCCTTTCCCTCACGCCGGAGTCCATCCACCAGGTCACGATCCTGTTCTCCGACCGGGGCACGCCCGCCACGTACCGCCACATGAATGGCTACAGCAGTCATACCTTCAAGTGGTACAACGCGAAGGGCGAGTCTTTCTGGGTCCAGTATCACTTCAAGACCGATCAGGGCATCGAGAATCTCACAAGGCAAGAGGCCACCAAGATGGCGGGCGAAGATCCCGATCATGCCACGAGGGATTTGTACGATGCGATCGACCGGGGCGAATATCCAAGCTGGACGCTGAAGATGCAGATCATGACGCTGGAGCAGGCTAAGGACTACCGGTTCGACATCTTTGACATCACCAAGGTCTGGCCGCACGGCGATTTTCCCCTGATTGAAGTCGGCAAGCTGGTTTTGGATCGCAATCCCAAAAACTACTTCGCCGAGGTCGAGCAAGCCGCCTTCTGTCCGGGTAACGTGGTGCCGGGAATTGCGGTTTCGCCGGATAAGATGCTGCAGGCGCGTATCTTCTCATACCACGATACGCATATCCACCGGCTGGGACCGAATTACCACCTCATCCCTGTGAACGCACCCAAAGCCTGCCCCGAGAATAGCTACCAGCGAGACGGTTTCATGCGGGTGGACGACAACGGTGGCGGTGGCCCCAACTACTGGCCCAACAGTCTCGGCGGTCCCGCACCCGATCCGGATGCGCTGGAGCCGCCCTTTGACGTATCGGGCCAGGCGGCGCGCCATCCCTTCACACACCCCAACGATGATTTTGTCCAGGCGGGTAACCTGTACCGCGACGTCATGACCGATGTGGACCGCGAGCACCTCATCGGTAATATCGTCGGTCATCTGGGCGGTGCCCAGAAACGAATCCAACTCCGCCAGACTGCCGTGTTCTTCAAGGCGGATCCGGAGTATGGGCAGCGCGTCGCCGAAGGCTTGGGGCTAGACGTCAAGCAGGTTGAGAAACTGGCCAAGATGTCCCAGGAGGACAGGGCCAAAGCCACGGCCAAATAGATTGGGGACCGGTCCTCGGCTGCGAGGAACATTGCTGACCTACAACGGAAAGGATAGTAAAGAATGTCAATGCCTTTTAATGCTGATGAGGTCTTCGAGATGGCCGAGCAGATCGAACGCAATGGCGCCAAGTTCTACCGGACCGCAGCGAAGAGGTTTCCCGATCTTGCACCCGTGCTGCTTGATTTGGCACGAATGGAAGAGGATCACGAAAAGACGTTCGCCGCGATGCATGCGGAACTGAGCGGGGAAGAATTAGAGCAACCCGTCTACGATCCTGACGGTGAGGTCCAGATGTACTTACGCGTGATGGCCGACGGCCACGTTTTCGATCTCAATGCCGACCCGGCCGAGAAGTTGGCGGGCTCAAAGACCTCGGCAGACGTATTGAGAATGGGCCTGCGCGCAGAAAGAGACTCCATTGCCTTCTACGTGGGTCTGAAGGAGTCCGTCCCGAAAAGGGCGGGAAAAGACAGAGTACAGGCCATCATCAAAGAAGAAATGGGGCATATGGCCATCTTGAGTGAGAAGCTACAAGCACTAAAATAGTTTGATGCCGATACTGAACAGCACAGGGGCTATTTGGTGACTGTCAGATTCAACGCTGCCGAGATTTTCGAGATTGCTGAGCAGATTGAGCGCAACGGTGCCAAGTTCTATCGCAAAGCGGCGACGATGTTCAGCGATCCCGATATATGTAAATTGTTCGTTCGACTTGCCGAGTGGGAGGCGGAGCATGAAAAGACCTTTGCTGAAATGAGAAATCGGATTTTAGCATCGAATGTTGCACCAACGTCCTTCAGGCCCGAGGAAACGTTGCCCGATCCGAAGGTGATGGCTGGCCTAGCGGTCTTCGGCATCAGGGCAGAGCCCAGGGAGGAGCTGAACGGCAGGGAAAACCGAGTCGATATCCTGAGAAGAGCCGTAGAAAAGGAAAAGGATTCCATCGTTTTCTATGACGGCCTGAAGGACTTTCTTTCGGATGCGACCGATCGGGAACAAGTCGACCGTATTATCGCCGAAGAGATGCAGCACGTCAGAACACTCGGCGAGTCGCTCAAACAGATGGAATAGCCTGTGCGTTTCTGGAGGCACGGATGTTAGACCTGGAATCGCTGTTCAAACTGAACTATCCGATGTGCATCATGTGCTCCAGGAAGGCAGAGCAGTTCGCCGGCTGCATCGTTAATACGGTCTTTCAGATCGTGCCGGAGCCGCCGACGGTGGCCGTTAGCCTTAACAAACAAAGTCTGACTCGCGAGTATATAGCAGACAGCAGGGTTTTCACAGTGTCCATTTTGGCTGAGGGCGCCCCGCTGAAGTTCATTGGCAGATTCGGCTTTCGGAGCAGCAGGGACACCGACAAATTTGAGCGGGTAGAATACGCCATTGGCCGGACCGGAGCCCCGATCGTCCGGGATCATGCAGCGGCTTTCATCGAGGCGGAGGTCATCGAGTCCATCGATGTCCAAACGCATACGCTTTTTATCGGTAAGATAACGGCGTGTGAGACCATTGATGACAGCAGAATCCCGATGACGTATACTTACTACCGGGATGTGAAGGGCGGCAGGACGCCCCGGACTGCCGCGACCTATATCGCAAAGAAGAAATCAGAAGGAACATCAAAACAAGGAGCCAGAGAAATGAAAAAGTACAAGTGCCTCATGTGCGGATACATTTACGACCCGGCGGTCGGGGATCCCGATGGCGACGTCGAGGCGGGGACCGCCTTTGAGGATTTGCCGGATGACTGGGTCTGTCCGGAATGCGGCGTCGGCAAAGAAGAATTCGAGCCCGTTGAAGACTAAACGCTGCTGTGAGCAGACGGCGTTCGTGCCGTGACGCGCAGCGGTAGTCCGAGCAGTTGATATGCAGCAGATTGAACCATTCGTAGACAAACAGGACATTCTGTGCGCGGAGACTGTTGCCGGCCCTAACGCGCTGGTGGTTTTCGGGGCATCCGGAGACCTGACTCACAGGAAGCTGCTCGTCAGCATTTTTGAGCTTTATACGCAGGATTTGATTGACCACAGCTTCTATGTGTTAGGATGCGGCCGGAAAGCATTCTCGGATGAGGAGTTTCGTGAAAAGGCCAGACAATCAATTCGAGAGAACGCCGGCTCTTTGCCTGCGGAAGGCTTGGATGCGTTTGCGAGCAAGCTTTACTATACGGAGGGCGATTACGGCGAGACGGATCTCTACCATCGCCTCAAAGCCAGACTCCCCCAACTGAATCGGGCGCACCATGTTCATGGAGACTGTGTTTTTTACCTGGCCGTTCCTCCGTTTCTGTATCCCGCCATTGTCGAGCATCTTGGCTCGGCCGGGCTGGCCTGCCCGGGTGCGGAAGGCACGAAGGAACAGATCAAGCTCGTGCTCGAGAAACCGTTCGGCAGAGACCTTCATAGTGCCATTGCGTTGAACAACTGTATCACCCGCTGCTTTAGCGAATCTCAGATATATCGAATCGACCATTATCTCGGCAAGGAAACCGTTCAGAACATTCTCATGCTGCGATTCGCGAACGCCATCTTCGAGCCGGTCTGGAACCGCAATTACATTGACAACGTCCAGATTACTATCGCCGAGACCGTGGGGGTCGAACACAGAGCGGGTTACTACGATACATCCGGTGCCCTTCGGGACATGTTCCAAAATCACATGCTTCAGATGCTGACGTTGGTGGCAATGGAGCCCCCCATATCGTTCGAGGCCGACCGTATCCGTGATGAGAAGGTCAGATTGCTTCGCTCGATCCGGCCATTTGATCTCGAGCGGCTGGATGAATTCTGGGTGCGAGGACAGTATGGCCAAGGTTCCGTGGGCGGCAAGGCGGCCAAGGGCTATCTGGAAGAGTCCGGGGTGGATCCCCGTTCGACAACGGAGACGTTCGTTGCCTCCAAACTGTTCATTGATAACTGGAGATGGCAAGGTGTTCCTTTCTACCTGAGGACCGGTAAGCGGCTGGCCGTGAAAAGCACCGAGATTGCCATCACCTTCAAGAAGGTCCCGTATTCGCTGTTTTCTTCCGTTGGCCTTGATGAGCTGCCTGCCAATACCTTGGTCCTTAAGATCCAGCCGGAGGAAGGCATATCGCTGAGCTTTCAGGCCAAGAGGCCCGGCTCAAAGCTGTGTATGAGCACGCTCAATATGAATTTCAGCTACCGGAGCATCTTCTCCGTCGGCATGCCCGAGGCGTACAAGAGACTGCTGCTCGATTGTATGGTCGGGGACCAGACGCTCTTTACGAGGCAGGATGACGTGGAGGTCTCCTGGCAGCTTTTGACGCCCATATTGCGGGCCTGGGAACAGGATGAATCGGTGCCTCACCCCTATGCGGCCGGCTGTGAGAGTTTTGTCGAGGCAGACAGGTTGATCGAAGCCGACGGTCGGCAGTGGCGAACGCTATCGCATGATTGACGGACTGCTCTTTTCAAGAAAACAGGAGAACCGTGATAATGGACAACCTAAAGACCGAAGTTCGGAGTCCCCAAGACATCTCAATCGTACGGCCTCAGATGCGCAATGAAGACTTCAAAATGCGCGGCCGCCAGATGCAACCTGCAAGATTGAGGGCGATCAACAAGGGGCTTCTGACACTGCATACCCTGGAGCTTATGGCACAGACGATTTACCGTTTCCAAATCACATCGGAGGCGTGTGAGCTCAATAGGCAGCTCATTGCCGCGATGTGTAACGAGATGACACATTACCAGGATTTTCAGGTCAAGCTCCATGAATTCGGCTTCAAGCCCAGTCTGATTCGATGGGCCTACTGGATTGTGGGCTTTACGTTTGGTCTCGGCTCTCGTACATTGGGTCAAAAGGCGATTCTCAAAACGGGAATCTGGGTCGAGACGAAAGCCGTTCATCACTATGCCCAGCTTCTTGATATGATCGACTGGGATGAAGATACGCGCAAGGTCATCGAAAAGGACCAGGCGGATGAAGATGGCCATATCAACAGATGGAAGAAATTCCTTGACCAGATCGGTTGAATGATGGGATGACCGTTTTTAAGGAGAGACAACCATGCCTGAATTTGGAAATCCGTTTAGCGGGCTTGTGGCGGATCGCAAGCTGACAGATGCCGAATTGATCCGGGCCATTCGCTTCATGGTAGCGGCCGAATACGAAGCGGTTCAGCTCTATATGCAACTGGCCGAATCAACCGACCACAAGCTGGCCGTAGAAGTCCTCAAAGACATCGCCGATGAGGAGCGCGTTCACGCCGGCGAATTCTTGCGGCTATTGCATGAACTGGCTCCGGACGAGGAAAAGCTTTACGCGGAAGGCACTGAAGAGGTAGAGGAAATGATAGAGGCCCTCAAGAAGGGCAAGTAAAGCCGATGTTTGCCGAGATTAGGTAAGGCTCTTGTCATACGATGGAATTGGGAAGCGTATTGATAGCGTTTGGGCTGACGTTATTCGCCGGTCTGTCCACGGGCGTTGGCAGTGCCTTGGCGTTTCTGGCCAAGCGGACGAACACAAAGGTGCTCTCGGCCGCGCTTGGCTTTTCCGGCGGCGTGATGATCTACGTCTCGTTCGTGGAGATCTTTCCGAAAGCCAATGACTGTCTCGTCACCGAACTGGGCCCGAGCGGTGGGCCCTGGATTACGGCTCTGGCTTTCTTCGCCGGCATCGCTTTCATTGCCGTTATCGACAAATTGGTCCCTTCATTCGAAAATCCCCATGAAGTCCATAGAACAGAAGAAATGGACATGCCTCAGGTTGCCGCCAGGTTCAAGAAGCTCTACCGGATGGGCCTGTTCACGGCGCTGGCGATTGCGATCCACAATTTCCCGGAGGGGCTCGCTACCTTTATCAGTGCCCTGAAGGATACGAAACTCGGAGTCGCCATCGCCGTCGCGATTGCGATCCATAATGTGCCCGAAGGCGTGGCCGTTTCGATTCCCATATTCTATGCGACAGGGAGCCGGAAGAAAGCGTTCTTCTACTCATTTCTGTCGGGCCTGGCCGAACCGGTCGGGGCATTGGTCGGTTATGCCATTCTGTTTTCGTTTTTCAACGATATCGTATTCGGCGTACTTTTTGCCTCTGTGGCGGGAATCATGGTATTCATCTCGCTGGACGAGCTGCTGCCCACAGCCAGAGAATATGGTGAGCCTCACCTGTCGGTCTACGGCTTAGTCGCGGGTATGATCGTAATGGCTTTAAGCTTGCTGCTATTTCTGTAGGGGGATGATTCCGTGAACAAACGTGTTCCCGAAATGAGGTGTGCGCTGGATAGACTGTACGAACGTTATAATCATCGCGAGCTGGTGCGCCCGGATCCTTTGCAGTTTGTCTATCATTATGCTAAACCAGCCGATATGGAAATCGCGGCGTTCCTGGCCGCGGCTCTGGCCTACGGTAGAGTTCGACAGATCGAAGAAAGGCTGACCGACCTACTCGGCCGAATGGGAGACAGTCCCTTCGAGTTCGTCGCCAATTTCGATCAGAAGAACAGGCGAACACTGAAAGATTTCAGGCATCGGTTCACAACCGGAGAGGATCTATCTGATCTGCTTACACTGTTTCGGATCGTCATAGATCGCTGCGGCAGTATTGAGAAGTTTTTCGTTCTGGATCATAATCCCGGCGACAGAAATATCGTCCCGGCACTGTCCAAATTCTGCAATCGGCTTTTGAGCATTCACGCCGCCGGGCACAATGGGCACGTGCCGCGTGGGCTAAGGTTTCTGCTGGCGGGCCCCGCGGGCGGCAGTGTGTGCAAGAGACTCAACCTCTTCCTGAGATGGATGGTACGAGACGATGCTGTGGATACGGGCCTTTGGAAGTCGATCGAGCCGGCCAAGCTCATCGTTCCCGTGGACGTGCACATGGGCAGGCTGTGCAAACTCCTGGGCCTTTACAGCCGAAGGACTTTCTCGCTGTCCACTGCCGTGGCAATAACAGAGGCTTTCGCTGAGATAGAACCGGTCGATCCGGTCAAATACGATTTCGCGTTATCCAGAATCGGTATTGTGCAAAATTGTAACGGTCGATATCGAGCGCAATGTGAAAGCTGCGAATTGCACGAGTTCTGTCGTCATGGTATGGTCGAACCGGGAGTTTTTGCGAAAACGGGATGACGAAATAAGAAGATGGAGTGTCTATGGGCAACAGCAAAGAGAAAGTAAAAGTGTTATTTCTTTGTACAGGTAACGCCTGCCGCAGCCAAATGGCGGAAGGCTGGGCCAAACACCTCAAGTCGGATGTGATGGAGGTATACTCCGCCGGCGTCTGGCCCGTCGGGGTCAGCTCAAAAGCCATCCAGGTGATGGCCGAGGCGGGAGTCGATATTTCCTCGCACACGTCGAAGCACGCGTTCGCATTCCTGGACATGGATTTCGGTTATGTTATAACGCTGTGTGATCATGCAAAGGAGGAATGCCCCATATTCGCCCAAAAAACCAAGCTCGTTCACCGGCGCTTCACAGATCCGCTTGGGGCCAGGGGCGATGAAGAGCAGATTCTGGCTGCTTTTCGAAAGACCCGGGACGAGATACGCGCCTTTGTTGAGACGCTGCCGGAAAGCCTGGTCGCCGAAGGCAGAACGACCGGAGTTGATGTGAAATGAAGCCCGAGCCTCTGGAGAAATACACGTCGGCGTTGACGCTGTCGGATATGGAAATCTTCGTATTTCCGGAGTTGATGTACAGCCTGGTTTTGGCGAATATGATGAGCCCGATTATCTGGCGGTGGCGGGAGCTGGATTGCTTTAAGAAGCTGGAGGGCAAGAGCCCGTACAGAAAACTGATGCGGCTCAAACAGTTCATCATAGACGAATTTGAGTTCAACCTCGATCTCGAAACGTGGGGCCTGACGAGTAAGGCCAGGGAGATCGCGCGGTTCGAGAAATTCATCTCTTGCGAGGACATCGCCAAAAGCAATGCGCTGTTTGGCTATCATGGGGACAAGTACTACTTTGACGTGGATATTCGCCGGCACTTTGGTTTGGACAAGTACGACAGCGATATCATCCCGTACTGGAAGACCGAAACCGTCGAGGCGATGAACGCCTTCCGCCTCAAAGACGGCTATGAGAAGGCGGCCGGCGAATGTGTCTCGCTGGCCGCCCTGTATGCCGCGGCGACCTTTATCGTCTGTGGAATTCCGCTCGAAGAGATCTATATGATCCTGACGCCGCTCCATTCGCAGAATTTCATCGACCTGCAAGACGGTATTCTTACCAACAATCGACGACTTGTCACCAAGACCATGTGGTTCAACGGCACCGCGATCTCCAACAAGGCCCAGCGGGCCCTGCGCAACGAAAACGTCATCATCGTCGCCCATCATACCGGCTACGTGCACTGCCTGTACACGGATGCGACCATAGATAAAGGACTGTACGCGGAATTTGGCAAAAAGCTCGATGCGTATTTGTCCGCCGATCTGTCGCTGCCTCTCTTCGCCAGCTTTCTTCGATCCAATCGAGACGATCAAAGATTCTTTCAGGTCTGCCGACAGTGTCACGGACAGGCACAATTCCTGAAGGCGGAGGTCTTGTTCCACTATGAGCACGGCAGCAACTACAGAATCGCCGACAAGACGTTTGACAAACTGCTGGCCGAGGTTTCCGATGAAGACTTTGTCCGGTATCAATTGCCGGATAGGATTCGTTGTGACGAGCTTGAGGACTTCATCGCAAAGCATAAGCCCGACCTGAGAGATGCCGGTGCCAGATCCGCCCTCAGAGCGTTTCTTGAGCCTGTAGTCCCCGATGCCGAGCAGCTCGTGAACAGATTAGCCGACTTCGTGCACACCAAAGCGGTGCTCCCGTCGCTGGACAAACACTTCGTGTCGCCGGAGCCAATTGAGATTTCCGTTGAGCACAGCAGGGAGCAGGTCATCGACTACCTGCAGCACAAGCGTCAAAGCCATGCGACGGCCGACCTGGCGTTCTACGCCTATCGCGATGTGGGAAGCTGCGACTGGGTCCCCTTCATCAAGGCGGCTGTGGAACGAAACCCTGTCTCAATCCAGATGGCGAGCTCCTTGCCGCTCGACCGAGTCTATGCGTGGCTTGGGCGGATGAAGGATAGCTCGATCTACGACGCCCAACGATTGTCGCAGCCCGATGAGGTGGCCAACTACAAAACCGGTGACGGGCTCGAAAAAGCGTTCCTGCTGGCGAACATCGTCCATCAGCGAGATCCCGAACGGGAGATCGAGGTCATCGCAGACAAGACTGACATCGTGCTCAAAGCAGGCAGCGATTACCGATTTGCCTCCTCCAAAGGCCTCGAAAAGTGGATTCACATTCCTCCGGCGGGTAACCTTCCCATCGCTGATTGACGGCAGATTCTTTTGCAAAAACACTTCTTTTCCTCTTGGCGGAACGAACAAATAAGACTATATCAGTCGTATATTAGATGATGAGTTCCTGTTAACTGAATTTTGGAGACAATGTGCAAATGGATGTGGTGAGACGAAACACAGATTATGCGGTCCGCCTGATGGTGAACCTTACCCGGCGCTACGGGAAGGGGCCGGTATCGACCCGGATAGCCGCAACCGAAGAGCAAGTTTCTTATCAACTGGCGTGCAAGCTCATGCAGAGCCTTCAAAAAGCTAAGCTTCTGAAGAGTTCAATGGGCCCCAAGGGCGGCTTCAGCCTGGGCCGAAAGCCTTCGGAGATAAGTCTGCTCGATGTTATCGTTGCTATTCAAGGCCCTATCCGTGTGAACAGGTGCGTGTTGACTCCGAGCGTCTGCTCTCGGTACAGGAAGTGCTCCGTCAGGGACAGGCTGGCCGATCTTGAAAAGAGCATCAACGACAGCCTCGCACATATTACGCTTGATGAATTGGCGCATAGACCCATTCCCAAAGGCAAGGGGAGGGCAAACAGGAAATGAATCCCGGAAACGAAGGATGAACGGATCAAGAAATCCGTGATGAGGTATTCGAATATGGCTTTGCGAAACATTGTGAGAATCGACGAGGAAAAATGCAACGGGTGCGGCCGGTGTGCCATCGCCTGCGCCGAAGGGGCCATCGAGATCGTGGATGGTAAGGCCAAGCTGATCAGTGAGATCTACTGTGACGGACTCGGCGCCTGTATTGGCCACTGTCCCGAGGATGCGATCACCATTGAGCAGCGCGAGGCCGATGACTTCGATGAACAGGCCACGAAAGCGCATTTGGCCCGACAGAAGAATCCAGAAGTACAGATGAATTTCGTCTGTCCGGGGATGGCGGCAAAAGAACTCAGGGAAAGGAGTGCGCCCGATCAGACGACTCCGGCGGCGCCCGTGCCGTCCCAGCTTGGTCACTGGCCGGTGCAGTTGAAGCTGGTTTCGCCTCATGCGCCGTACTTTGCCGACGCCGATTTGTTGCTGGTGGCGGACTGCGTGCCATTCGCAATGGGGGACTTTCA
>Ga0209427_10010160_pt1 | contig 10455 bp, 9 predicted proteins | sample DeeMarSWOR136_30_FD_187465 | JGI IMG/M metagenome (GOLD analysis project Ga0209427, IMG submission 187465) | Marine sediment microbial communities from White Oak River estuary, North Carolina - WOR-1-36_30 (SPAdes) (version 2) | ecosystem: Environmental > Aquatic > Marine > Intertidal zone >...
CCCGAACTTCTCAGTAATGAGCTCATCCTGCTGTTCATAGTCAATCGCCCCAGTAGGACATACCTTGGAGCAGACCTGGCATTTCCCCTTGGTGAAGAAGGTGCAGTGTTCCCTATCGATCACAGGTACATTGGGAACAGCCTGGGTAAAGGGTGTATAGATAGCCTTGCGATTTCCTAACCCCATATCAAATTCGCTAGGAATCTTTCGAGGACATTTTTGCTGACACTCTCCACAGCCGGTGCATTTGCTCATATCCACCGAGCGTGCCTTTTTGCGGATGGTGACCTCAAAGTTGCCAATAAAACCTTTGACCTCTTCTATCTCAGAATAGGTGAAAAGGGTGATATTTTCATCTTGGGATGACTCCGTCATCCGAGGGGTGAGTATTCAAGCGGAACAATCTAGGGTGGGGAAGGTTTTTTCCAGTTGAGCCATACGGCCCCCAATACTGGGGGTCCTTTCTACTATAGTCACAGGATAACCTGCCTTGCTGATATTCAAGGCAGCCTGTATGCCGGCAATACCTCCACCTATAACGAGCGCCCTCTTTTCAACTGGCATTTTCATGGGAGTTAAGGGAGCCAATCGCCTGGCTTTGGCGATAGCCATCTTGGTTAAGTCGAGGGCTTTTTCAGTTGCTTTTTCTTTATCCTCATGAACCCAGCTACACTGCTCTCTGATGTTAGCCATTTCAAACTGGTAAGGGTTAAGGCCTGCTTTAGTGACACATTTCATAAATGTTGCCTCGTGCATGCGAGGGGAGCAGGAGGCAACTACCACCTTATCCAAGTTATGTTTCTTTATGGCTTCCTGGATGGCAGTCTGTCCCAGATCGGAGCAACTATATTTGAGTTCTTGTGCAACTACCACTTCTGGGATATCTTTTACCTTTTCTACCACTTGTGCTACATCTACTACCCCGGCGATATTGGTCCCACAATCACAGACAAAAACACCAACTCGTGCCATTACTCAACCTCTCTTTGTGGACGCAGATTATCAAGATTTGCCTCCCTTTTTATTGAAGTCTTTTCTACCCTTACTGCACACACCTTATACTCTGGTATTTTGGCAATAGGGTCCACGGCTGCATTGGTCAGGTTATTTGCCGCTGCCTCTGCAAAATGGAAGGGGATAAAGACTACCTTTTCCCCCACTCGGCTAGTTATTGTTACCTTGGTTTCTATTTCACCCCTTCTGGAGGTCACTTTGACTATATCGCCCTCTTTTACTCCTAATTGCTCTGCATCCCTAGGGTTAATCTCCACATAACCTTCCGTCATCTCAGCGTGAAGGGAGGGAGAAGTTCTGGTCATTGTACCGGTGTGGAAGTGAACAAAAGTCCTGCCAGTAGTAAGCTGAAAGGGATACTCCTCATCGCTCAATTCAGCGGGTGGTTTGTACTCTATGGGGTGAAAGAGCCCTTTTCCCCTGGCAAACGTATCCTTGTGGAGAAATTTTGTTCCTGGGTGTTCCCTGGTAGGGCAGGGCCACTGCAATACCTGTTCTTCTAATCGGTCATAGAAGATCCCTCCATAACTGGGGGTAAGCTTAGCAATCTCATCTTGAATCTCTGAGGGGTGACTATACTCCATACTATATCCCATCCTTTTTGCAATATCACAGAGGATCTGCCAGTCAGCTCGTGCATTACCTAAGGGCTCTATTGCCTTTCGTATCCTTTGCACCCTCCTCTCGGTGTTAGTGAAGGTTCCATCTTTTTCCGCAAAACTCACTCCTGGTAAGACCACATCTGCTAGTTTTCCGGTTTCGGTTAAGAAGATATCAATCACCACCAAAAAGTCAAGGGTCTTGAGGGCTTCTTCTACATGGTGCAGGTCTGGGTCACTTATCATGGGATTCTCTCCCATAATAACCATCCCTTTCATTTTTCCCTCTAAGGCAGCGTTAAACATGTCCATAATGGTGAGTCCTGGTTGCCTTGAGAGCGTTATCCCCCAGGCTGTTTCAAACTTTTTTGCTGCCTCTTCATTGCTCACCTGTTGGTAGCCAGGATACACATTTGGTAGTGCCCCCATGTCGCAGGCACCCTGAACATTGTTTTGACCACGCAGGGGATTAACCCCTCCGCTCTCAACTCCCACTCTGCCACAGAGCATTGCCAGATTAGCCAATGACTTTACATTATCCACACCAGTGGTGTGCTGGGTAATCCCCATGGCATACACAATGGATGAGCTCTTACTTGTGGCATAGGCTTTAGCAATTGCCCTTAAGTCTTCGGGTCTCACTCCCGTTATCTCCTCCACCTTTTTAGGGGTATAGCTGGAGACTACTTCTTTTAGTTGTTCAAACTGCTCTGTGCGTGAAGCAATGTAGTCTTTGGCTTCCCACCCTTCAGAGATGATAATCTGCATAATGCCATTAATCAGGGCAACATCGCTTCCCAGCTTTTGCCTGACATGAATATCAGCATAGTGAGCGATATGGATTTTTCTAGGGTCTGCGACTATGATGGTAGCACCTCTTTCCTTGGCTTTTAAAATCCTGGAAGCAATTAAAGGATGTGCCTCTGAAGTATTAGATCCAATGATAAAGATGCACTCGGCGTGTTGAAACTCATCAATAGAATTGGTCATTGCTCCACTCCCGAAGGCAGCCACCAGACCGGCAACGGTGGAGCTGTGTCAGAGACGGGCACAGTGGTCAACGTTGTTAGTACCCACTACCGCCCGCATCACTTTTTGCATAAGGTAGTTTTCTTCATTGGTGCATTTGGCTGAGGAGAGGCAGGCGAGACTATCAGGACCAGATGTTTCCTTGATTTCTTTGAGCTTTGATGAAACAAGATTTAAGGCTTTATCCCAGGTTACTTCTTTAAACTCTCCGTTTTTTCTAATCAGAGGTGTTTTTAACCTTTTCTCACTCACTACAAATTCATGAGCAGTCCAACCTTTGATACAGAGACTGCCGTGATTTATGGGATTAGCTTTGCTAGGAATCGTTCCCACTAGTTCCCCATCAAAGACCTCAAATAAAATTTCACATCCACAACCACAATAGGCGCAGGTTGTAGGGATGGTGGTATAGTTCAAAGGGGGTACTCCTTTCTTAAGGGTTACCTTCTGTTATCTCGAAACTTCCGTCTCCCAAGATCTGAAGGGGAGCCACCACCTCTTTATCTTCTCCCGGGAGGTAGTCAAAAAGCTCTTGTACGATTTCTCTCACCTTTCGATAGAGGGTTCTGAGCGGAATATCCACAGGGCAGCCTTCTTCACAGAGACCGCAGTCGATGCATCTGCCCGCCATATGAAAGGCGCGTGAGAGGTGAAATGCAGGTACCTCTGGAGGAATTTTCCCTAGAGGGATAAGGGGTGCATCTTCCAGGGTACACACCTCACAGAAACAGACAGGGCAGATATTACGACACCCATAGCACTTGATGCACTTGCCGAGCTGATTTATCCAATATCCGAAACGCTCATCAAGGGGGAGAGATTCTATCTTTTCAAGGATTGCGCGATCGAAGGAGATTTCTCGTGCCTCACCAACGATAAACTGAGAAGGATAGGGTTTTGAGCATTTGCACTTCTCTGCCAGTTCTCCTGAGCATGCCACTCCCATGGGTACCAGTTTGGAGCGGTCTAGTTGCTTATTTCGGTAGAGTTCTATTAGTGCCTTTTCATCACATCCCCTCACCATGATACCTAAGTGGTGATCAGGATACTTATGGGCGATCTTCAGAATAATCTTAGCCAGTGGGTATCGTGCTTCACCAATGGTGAGGTGTTCTAAGTCATCTGGGTGAGTAAAGAGAAAAGGATTTGCGTGCCCTTTCATCTGCTTCATTCCTAAGAAAGCAGAAATAGTTCCTTCTTTAAGTAAGGTTTCTACCTCATTCTTCAAAGCTTCCATATGAATACTCTATTTATTAAAAGAGATATTTTTAATGGATGAAGGCCCAAGGGTTTTAATCTTTTCGGTAAACTCATCTGCCACTCGAGCGAACTTATCTCCTTCAGATGCTGCAACCCACTCTAACCTCAACCTCTCTGGTGAAATCCCAATAAAATTAAATAGTTCCCTCAGGATGGCTACCCTCTTGGCAGTGATGTAGTTTCCCTTCATATAGTGGCAGTCACCGATATGGCATCCTGTTACCAACACTCCATCAGCTCCCTCTTGAAAGGCCTTAATAATAAAATGAGGGGAAATCCTACCGCTACACATCACCCGGATGGGACGTATAGTAGAGGAGTATTTTAATCTCATTCCTCCTGCTAAATCGGCCCCTGCGTAACTACACCAGTTACAACAAAATGCTATGATCTTGGGTTCAAAGGAGCTCTCTTCCAACATACAATTTTAACAATTTGAATTTGCTTAGAGATTGAGCATCTACTTTTTTTGATTACCTATGGCTTTTTAAATGAGGTACTACTAACATATCATTTCTTTAATTGTCAAGAAATTTTATAGCCTTATACGAAGGTATAGGTGGATTATTAAGATATAGTTCTCATCCTCCCAGACAAAGTCATTTCACAGAGCTAGAAGGTAGGTAAAGAAGGTAAGGAAAAACAGCAGAAGAGATACAATCACCAGAATGCCTTTAGTTGTTTCAGTTTAAAGGGGTTTACCGCAAAACCTCGCTCATCTTCTTCAGGGGCTAGTTCGATAATGGTAGGTTCCATGGTTTTATTATATTTTACCGTAAAGAACGCTGAGATCGCAGAGATTAATGATTAATTATTCTTCTATTCTGCTGGGTAGGAATTAAATTCATATATATATTATGGATTGCAAATGCCTTAAAAAATAAACCCCGTTAGAAAGTTTGGTTGAGTCTTTAAACTCCACCTAAAGTTATCTTAATATATTGTTTTTAGTCTTATCAGCATACTCTGTGATCTCTGCGGTTAATAATTATCGTTTTATTACATATAACCAAGGTCTTTTAATTTCTGGCGGACAATCTCTAAGTCTTCTGTTGATAGATCTTTCTTAATAGCTATCCTGGATAAGGGATGTTTTAATTGACCCCAAGATAGTTTTTCCCAACCACGTTCATGCAAATAGTATAAGAGCACTTTTGAGGTTACCTCAAGCACACCAACCTCCATTGATAGGATCAGCTTGCCTGATAAAATATAAACGATGGTAAAGGTGGTAAGGGTTGCCAAAATTCTCCAGCTTATTGCTTTAGCTATGCTTCTTCTATGATGCGTTTTCATACTCATTACCTCTATAGAGAAATAAATAGATTCATTGGCTCCTGTTATGGTAGAAATCTTTTATGCCATTTCTTACTAGAAATGAGTTAGATCCTCCATTAAACAGCTTTAAGGTGATGAATAATAGAGAGTGAATACTCTTGGAATCATTGATTATTGGCATGATACCAGTTATTCTTCAATTAAGCGGTATAGTCCAGGTTATATACTGAGGCATTCTTGTTGCCACATTAGTACACAGCATATATGATTTGTAGTGGGGTTCTTGGGGAATTTTTTCAATAGAGATGGAAACATCCTGATATGCAGGATGTTCATAGTGTATTCTGGAAGGGTAGTGGTAACCGAGATTATATCTAAGTTTTCTGATGCCTCTTGAAAAGCAATACTCCAAGAAGCCAAAACTGGGTAACAGGAGATGCAGTAAAATAATAAAGAATTTCTTCATGCTAAAGTTTAATAATCCGTTACCACTTGTCAGTTTCCAATCGTTGAGTCGTTTAGTTGCTGAGTTGTTAAGTGGTATACTATTTAATCGTTATCCTTTCTTGTCTTCAAGTACTTGATATAACCATTTAAAAGGCGAATAGCAGAAATAACATGCCCAATTAAATTATCTGCCTCTTGTTTGTTATATACTCACATTCCTCTGCCACCAATAGATGGGTCCATTAATTCATTATAGATCGATCACATTGATTCAACCACAATCTCTGCTATGTCTTTCACCTTCACTCTATCTTGTACTTTTTCATCTTTGACACCATCCTCAAACATTGTCATACAATAGGGACAGGCAACAGCAATGGTTGAGGGATTCGTCTTGAGGGCCTCCTGTGTCCTCTCCAAATAGATTCTTTTACCGATAAGCTCTTCCATCCACATTCTGCCTCCACCTGCTCCACAGCAGAAACTTTCCCGCCCGCGTCTTTTCATCTCTAATGGGGCGGTTCCTTTTGAGGCCGCCTTAAGGATTTCTCGCGGCTCTCTATAGATTTCATTATATCGTCCCAGATAACAAGAGTCGTGGATGACTGTTCTTCCATCAGTACTTCCCTTTATGGTAATCTTTCCTTGCTTCAGTAAGGTATGGATAAGCTGCGTGTGATGGATTACCTCGAAATCAGCGCCAAATTGTTTGTAATCATTCTTGAGGGTACTGAAACAGTGAGGACAGTAGGTGATGATCTTTTTAATGCCGTATTTCTTGAAAAGCTCAATATTATCTCTAGCCAGTTGGTCAAAGACATACTCGTTTCCTAATCTACGCAGCGAATCTCCACAACATTTCTCCTCGGTTCCAAGAATGCCCCAGGAGAGATTAGCAGCATTGAGAACTCTGGTTAAGGCAACGGTTACCTGACGATTTCTTGAATCAAATGCCCCTGCACATCCTACATAGAAGAGATATTCTACCTCCTTACCATCAGCCAGTAGGTTAATATCGAGTTCCTGAGCCCATTTAGCCCGGTCAGTAGGAGCAATACCCCAGGGATTAAAGCGCTGTTCTGAATTCTCGAAGAAGGCAATCAACTCCTCGGAAAACTGGGCCTTTTCCATTACCAGATGACGCCTCATCTCGATGAGCTTGGGCACATGTTCAATGAATACAGGACACTTTACCATGCAGGCACCACAGGTAGTGCAAGCCCAGATGGCGTTGGTAGAAACGCTCTCTTCCCTCCCGTTGATGAGAGGAGCTACCATGGAGGCATCCTCAGGGGCAGATGCTAAGGTATCTGCTGGGCGAGATGATAAGATTAGCTGACCATTGGCTAGAAGGTTCAACTTTCCCTGGTGTATAACCTGTCTAGGATTGAGCGGTTTATCTGTATTGTGAGCAGGACAGGCTGCCTGACATCTCCCACATTCCGTGCAGGAAAGAAAGTCAAAGAGGTCCTTCCAGGAGAATTGTACTACCTTGGAGATACCAAAGGTGAGTCCCTTTTTAAAGACCATCCGGGGGACAGTGGTTACAAAAGAGAAACTTCTAAAGAAACAGTTAGGGATAGCAGTCAAGATATGAAGGTGCTTGCTATAGGGAAGATAGTTTAAGAAGAAGAGAAGAATAAGGGCATGCATCCACCAGAAGATGCGAGAGAGCAGATGGGTAGTTTCCTGCTCATAAGTGATAAAAAGACCAGAGAGGGCATGAGATATGGGTATCCATGAGATCATCTTCTCTTCACCTAATCTTATCTCGCAGGCATGCAAGCCAAAGTAGGCTACCATCAGGGAGGCTACCAGAAAGAGGATGAAAAAGGCATCTAAGGTGGGTTCAATGTGAGGGGGGCGGAAAAAAACCCGGCGTATCACCGAGATCACCACAGATGCTAAAACCACCAGAGACATAATGTCAGCCAAAAAAATCAGAATACCATAAGGTATGGTTCCTAGAAATGCAAAGGAAAAGAGGGGGAAGACACCAGCGATAAGAAATTGTGCGTTGACGAGGAGCAGAACCATAAACCCCCAGAAGAGAAGAAAGTGGTTGATCCCAAACTTTTCGCTCACTACACGGAGCTGGGCAAAGGCATAAAGAATCATCCCTTTAAAACGGGACCAGAGATGGTCGAATCGATTCACCCATCGTCCCAAGCACACCATAGCAAAGAGTCTGTAAACATTTCTCAAGAAGAAACAGAGAGCACATACAAGCACAATGGCAAATACTATTGATTCTACTCTACTCAAGGGAACTCCTTTCTGTCTACTGTGAAAAAATATTTAACTAGTTGAGTATTCTTCAAACCTTTTCTAAAGAGGGGGGTTGTAATCCACTTTGATGCAACTTTTCTGTTACTCCTGGGATAATCTCAAAAATATCTCCTACAATGCCTAAATGGGCAACCTCGAAAATGGGAGCAGTCTTATCCTTATTGATGGCTATGATATAATCAGAATCCTGCATGCCTACCAGGTGTTGTATGGCACCGGAGATAGCGCAGGCAATATACAGTTTGGGTCTCACTGTTTTACCAGTTTGCCCCACCTGTCGCTCATGAGGCATCCATCCTGCATCAACTGCACTGCGTGAAGAACCTACCACCCCTCCCAAAAGATCAGCCAGCTCCTGTAACATTTTAAAGTTTTCCGGTCCCAACATACCCCTTCCCCCGCTTACGATGATATTGGCTGCAGCGATGTTAATGGAACCTTCAGTGAGAAGAGACTTTACCTCCAATACCTTAGTAGCAATTTCATCTTCAGGTAGATTAAATGATTCTATGATCAATTCGCCTTTTTTCCCAAGTTGAAACTCTGGCTTTGGCATGACGTGGGGTCTTACAGAGGCCATCTGTGGACGAGCGGTTTCGGTCAAGATAGTAGCCATAATATTACCGCCAAAGGCTGGGCGGGTCTGCTCCAGTAGCCGCATCTTCTTATCGATTGTAAGACCGGTGCAATCAGCAGTTAAACCCGTTCTAAGTGCGGTCGCTACTGCCCCTGCGAGGTCCCTACCTAAACCCGTTGCCCCCATGAGGACAATTTCAGGTTTGTATTTGCGAATGAGAGTGAGAGATCCATGGAGATAGGTCGGTGTACGATAGTGGTGAAGCAGAGGATCATCGATGAGGTAGACCTTATCAGCATTGTATCCAAAGGCCTCTTCTGTAAGCGCTTTAACCTTAGAGCCCAATATAAAGGCAGCAAGCTCGACACCCAGATCATTCGCCAGTGTTCTCCCTACCCCTAAGAGCTCCCACGATACCGGATGAGCTTTTCCATCACTCTGCTCAACAAATACCCATACCCCTTTCCACTCATCAACACCAGGTTTAGCTTTTTCTACTTCTACTTCCCCTTCCTCTTCCTCTTCCTCCACAGCACCTCCGGCTTCTAACTCAGCAAGGAGCTTTTCCTCCTCGGGGGTAAGGAACATCTCCAGTGCATCTGAAGGACACACCTTGATACATTTACGGCACCCAATACATTTCTCAATACTGATAATCGGTTCACCCTGATCATTCATTTCAATGGCGTCTGAGGGACAGGATGTCTGACATCGGGCACCGCACGCAATGCACTTGCCAGCAATAAGCCTCGCTTTCCCTCGGGGTTTTTTTCTCTTTTTTGGTTTTTCTCCCATTGATCCTCCTAGGTTTTTTGGACGCAGATTTTCGCAGATACCCGCAGAAAAAATTTTTTTATCATCATTTTATTCTCAGTTACCTCGTGTAATATCTGGATTCAAACTATTTATGTAAGCATAATACATTGTTTATTTCACGGGGTGAAACATTTCCAGAAAACCATTATCAAGTTTATTAAAAACTCTATAGAAACTTTTAATAATATTATAAGTGAGTCCTTTATATTAAGAATCCTGATAATCTGCGTTCATCTGCGTCCTAATTCAACTTTCAAGAGAAACAAAATCCCAATCCACAAGCTTATCAATCATAGTTTTAACAGCTTGTTGTCTGTTTTCTCCTTCTCCCGGAACAATCTCACCTTTTTCCCTCTCCGGGGCGAAAATTCTCCTGACCTGAGTGGGGGAACCCTGCAATCCAATGGATTTAGGATCTAACTTTAAAACATCATTTGTCCACACAGGCAACTTTATCTCTGCAGCATCAAGCCGGCCTGGCACCGTTGGATAACGTGGGAGATTAATCTCTCTTTCTACAGTGATCAGAGCCGGCAGTGTGGATTCTACTATTTCATGCCGTTCTTCCAACTTACGCTGCACCCGAATGGTTTTATTTTTTTGATCAACCTCTAATATCTTGTCAATTAGAGTGAGTTGGGAAAAGCCCAGGCGAGATGCTATTCCAGGACCTACCTGCGCTGTGTCCCCATCGATGGTTTGTTTGCCACAGATGACCAGATCAACCTCCTCCTTTTCACCAAGTTTGATAATAGTTTCAGTCAAGACGCGACTAGTTGCAAGGGTGTCAGCACCTCCAAAAGCCCTATCGCTTAGAAGTACACCATCATCGATACCAAGAGCAATAGCCCGACGCAGAACACTCTCTGCTGCTGGTGGTCCCATAGAAATAGCAGTGATGCGTGCTCCATATCTGTCTTTTAATCTTAAACCCTCCTCTACAGCATGAGTATCAAAGGGGTTGGTGATAAAGGGAACACCCTCTCTGACCAGAGTATTGGTTACTGGGTCAATTTTAACCTGAGTGGTATCAGGTACCATTTTTACACAGACAACAATATACATAAAAATCTCCTAAGATATCAATGGGGTCAATAAATAGTTTACATAAAGACGAAACGTCATTGCGAACAAAGTGAAGCAATC
>Ga0209427_10010162_pt1 | contig 10454 bp, 8 predicted proteins | sample DeeMarSWOR136_30_FD_187465 | JGI IMG/M metagenome (GOLD analysis project Ga0209427, IMG submission 187465) | Marine sediment microbial communities from White Oak River estuary, North Carolina - WOR-1-36_30 (SPAdes) (version 2) | ecosystem: Environmental > Aquatic > Marine > Intertidal zone >...
TCAACCTGCCGGAAGAGTTCAAAAAGAGAGGTCTGAAAATCACGGTCAAAGGCGAGTTTTTATCACCCCAGGTTATCCTTCCCTTTTATTGACACCCCAAATTTACTTTTACAGGAGAATCTTTACACTTTTGACATATCTCCAGAAATAAAACGACTTATTGACATTGTTCTATAAACGCAATATATTGATTTTTGAGTTTTTTGGCAGCCCATCCTGTGTTATAAACAACCTCACATGTCTATTTGAAGATTATCAGGCATCAAGAGATCTTTTTTAACTTTTCAGATCTCATGGGGAAAAAGAGTCAGAGGAAAAGGGAAAAGAGAAGTGGATTCGTTTAAAATTTTCTTTCAATATTCAAATTAAGATAGGGCTATAAACGATATGATATCCCGTATCATTCAATTCGTTACAACTGACATCTGGAAAATCCAATTAAAAAACCTCTCTCTCATAAAAGTATTTTTCATTAAATATTTTCGCGTCTTGGTTTTAGCCATATGGGGATTTGGGAAGGACGAATGCCCCAGAAGGGCATCCGCTTTGACCTATTACTCAATACTGAATACCGTTCCCTTGATCGCCGTCGCTTTTGGGATTGCCAAAGGTTTCGGTTTGGGAAAATTGATCGAAAAACAGATCATCGAGATGGCAGGGAGGGGAAACTGGCAAGAAGAGATGACGGAGCAGATTCTCACCTTTTCTAACTCCCTTCTCGAGCATACCAAGGGCGGCGTCATTGCGGGTATAGGCGTCATCTTGCTTTTTTGGACCGTCATATCGATTCTCGGGAAAATTGAAGAGTCATTCAATGCCATTTGGGAGATAAAGAAATCGAGATCACCTGTGAGAAAATTCAGTGATTATCTTTCTGTCATGGTGCTCACTCCTATTCTTTTTATCATCTCAAGCAGTCTGACCGTCCTCTTTTCAAGTCAGATCAAATTGATTGTCCAAAAAATGGCCTTTGTAGGAACCTTCAGCTTTTCAATCCTATTCCTTCTAAAATTTCTCCCCTATGTTTCCATGTGTTTTTTATTCACTATGCTTTATATAGTCATGCCGAATACAAAAATTCCTTTCCGATCGGGCCTTTTAGCTGGCATCTCTGCAGCAGTTATTTATCAAGTGGTTCAATGGCTTTATGTTATCTTTCAGGTCGGTGTAGCTAAGTACGGTGCCATCTATGGCAGTCTCGTTGCTCTCCCTCTTCTCTTAATATGGATTCAATTGAGCTGGATGATTGTTCTATTTGGGGCAGAAATCGCTTTTGCCTATGAGAATACAGAAACCTATGGCTTCAATCCAGATTATTCCAAGCTCAGTATTTCTTCAAGAAAAATTCTCGTCCTTAGAATTTTTCATCTTCTTGTAAAAAGGTTTGCTCAAGGTGAAAAACCTTTAAGTGCTAACCAGATTGCACAGACCTTGGAAATTCCGGTTCGTTTCGTTCGCCGGTTACTCCATGAATTAATGAGTGTGGGGCTGGTAGTTGAAACAACAAAAGGATCAAACCACGAAACTGGCTTCCAACCTGGGAGGACGATTGAGGATATCACAGTGAAATCGGCCCTCGATATGTATGAGCGAATTGGAAGCGGAGATCTCCCTCCTGCTTCATCTGGTGAAGCAGAAAAAATCTCTGTGTTTCTCAAAAACATTTCTGATGAAATCGAGAAATCGCCTAAAAATGTGACCTTAAAGGAAATATAAGACCGGGAGGGTTTTTCATCCATTCGTTTTCTTCTCTAAAAATCTACTCTTTAATCGGCAGTCTCTTTAGTCATCGTTACCTGCAATACTAGCCCAAAGACCTTCCTTCATCTCTTGTAGTCTATTTTGCTAGATATACAACTTCGTTATTCCTAAATTTAAGCAAACCAAAAGCTAGATTTTATCATTTCATTTGGACGTCTGTCTTGGTTTATACTTTGTAAAGAAGATTCCTATCTTGGAGAGCTCCTCTTTCGATCCATCTCAATCCCTTAAGAGACGAACACATCAAGGGCGTGACCGAGTTTGTGAGAGATACAATGTATGGCCATAATCTGATAATGGACAGGTCCAAAAAAATGTTTATATCTAGGAAATGTGTTATTCTTGTTTGGCAAGTATGTTGGTGGTTTCCCCAAGGAGGTTTGGCAATAGGAAATTGTCCGATAAGCCTTTGTTACATTCAGAGCTCTAAAGAGGTGGAAAATATAAGTCTGGAGGTTATGAATGCAGTCCTTCGACTACCAAAAGGTCCAGAGTTTACAAGGTGCTATAGATGCGGCTTTGGCCTCAAAGGGAACCTCGGTTTACTTGGCTGGGGGGACGGACTTATTGGTCCAGATAAAGGAAGGAAAGATACGACCGCAGTGCATCATCGATGTGAAGGGCGTTCATGAAATGGGCGGGTTGGCGATCTCAGGAGATGAATTCTCCATTGGTGCTCTCACATGTGTCAGGACTTTAGAAACATCTCCGTCTGCGTTGAAGAAGGTGCCACTACTGGCTCAGGCTGCGGCTAAGCTGGGTTCTGTTCAGGTAAGGCACAGGGCTACGATCGGGGGAAACCTCTGCAACGCTTCCCCCGCCGCTGAAACGGCCCCAGCTCTTCTTGCCCTGGATGCGCAAGCCGTGATCTGTGGAAAGACAGGAACGAGAGTTGTTGGGCTGGACGAGTTTTTTCTGGGGCCCGGAGCGACAGTTTTGAGCCACGGTGAGATGCTCACGCGTCTGAAGATTCCCCTGACCGGCAACCGCCAGGGATCTGTGTACTACAAGGTCTCCACGAGGAATGCGATGGACTTAGCGTTTGTTGGTGTGGCAGTTCTACTTGAGCTGGGCGGAAGCGACCAGATCATCAAAGCGCGCATTGCCCTGGGCGCAGTGTCCCCTACACCGATCAGGGTGCCATCAGCCGAAAGGCTATTGGAAGGCAGAGTGCTCAGTCTTGAGGCAGCCCGGGAGTCTGCAGAACAGGCCGCTCAATCCTGCAAACCGATCTCGGATCATAGAGCTAGTGCCGGGTACCGCAGGGAAATGGTCAGGGAACTCTGCGAACAAGCCTTGCTCGCTGCCTATCGCCAAGCAAAGGGTCTGACGGAGGGTAAAAAGGAATGAAGCAGTCTATTGAAGTGAGGATTAACGGCCAGAAAGTACGATCCTCCGCACATGGAAACGAAACTCTATTAGAGTTCTTGCGAGAACAATTAAGCCTTACGGGCACCAAGAGGGGATGCGATCACGGTGACTGTGGTGCGTGCACTGTGTTGATTGATGGTCAACCTGTAAATTCTTGTTTGATTCTTGTTTCAGAGGTCGCAGGCAAAGACATTACCACCATCGAGGGGTTAAGCCAGGACGGAAAACTTCATCCTTTACAGCAAGCCTTTGTCGATTACAACGCTGTTCAGTGTGGATTTTGTACTCCAGGTATGATTTTAACAGCAGTCGCCCTGTTGAACGAAAACCCAAACCCAACCCCTGAAAAGATTCGCCAATACTTGCAAGGAAATCTCTGTCGGTGTACCGGGTACAGCAAGATCGTCCAAGCGATTCAAGCGGCGGCGAGTCGCTATTCTCACAAGGAAGAAAGGCTGACAACAACCGCTGAAGTTAAGAGATTGGAAGCCCCAGAAAAGACGACTGGCAATGCCACATTTACCGGTGATATGAAACGCCAAGGTATGCTCACTGGAATGATCCTTCGTAGCCAAATACCCCATGCCCGCATCAGGAAGGTAAAGACCGAAAAGGCACGGCCCATTCCAGGTGTTGCAGCTGTGATAACAGCCCAGGACTTCCCGGACATAAGGACTGGTTTCTTGATCCAAGACGAAGTAGTTCTGGCAAGGGATAGAATCCGTTATATTGGTGAGCCTGTGGCAGCCGTGGCCGCCATTGATGTACAGACAGCCCAACGAGCACTAGATCTCATCGAGTTGGAGGTTGATGAGCTTCCGGCTGTCTTTGACTTTGATCACAGCATCGATGCCAATGCACCTCTCATCCATGAAAAGTTCAAGGAGTATACTTCCAAAATGCCCTTTAATCGGGAGAGAAATATCTGCCTTCAGACCAGAATAAAAAAGGGCGACATAAAAAGCGGCTTTGCAGAGAGTGACGAAATATTTGAGGATAGGTATACCATGCCGGTGGTTCATCAGGCTCCTCTCGAACCAAGGGCCGTCCTAGCCGAGGTGGATCACAATGGCAGACTGCATGTATGGTGCTGCACAGCGCGTCCTTTCAATATCCGATCAGGGCTCGCTGAGATATTAAGCCTGCCGATGTCCGATATTTGGGTCACAGGGACCAGAATTGGGGGTGGCTTTGGAGGCAAGGGCGAGATTTCCATCGAACCGATTGTGGCCATGCTGGCCCTAAAGACCAAGAGGCCGGTTAAGGTTGAAATGACCCGCAAGGAGGATTTTTTAGCGGGCACTCCCCGCCACGCCATGGAAATTTCGATCAAGACTGGGGTGAAGAAGGATGGTACGCTACTCGCCAGGCAGGCGCAAATAAAAGTGGATACCGGAGCCTACGCCTATTTCGGCCCCCTCACCACTTCGAATGCCGTATTGCTCATTGCCGGCCCTTATAACATTCCCAATCTCTCCATTGAGGGCATCTGCGTCTATACCAACAAGATATCCTGTGGCCCGTGCAGGGGTCCTGGAGCACCGCAAGCCCATTTTGCGGCAGAAACCCAGATGGACAGGATCGCGCGCAAGCTGGGCATGGACCCCATCGAGCTGCGGATGAAAAACGCACTAAAGGCCAATGATTTGACCGCAACTGGGCAGGTGCTGGCGGAGGGCGGTTATCAGGAAGCACTTGCGCAACTGAAAAAATATATGGAAGAGCATCTGACTGTCCTGCCAGTTGCAGAAGAGGGAAAAGCACTCGGCGTCGGTGTGGCAGGTGGTTTCTGGGGCATGCCCGGTGGCGGTTCAAGCGCCACGGTGAGGCTCAACGAGGATGGGACGGCCATCCTCTCCATGGGCTCTGTTGAGATAGGTGCCGGTTCCGATACAGCGATGGCCTTACTGGTTTCAGAGGAATTGGGAATTCCGCTAAAACGCATCAGGGTCATCAGCGGTGACACGGATACCTGCCCCTTCGACTTTGGCGCTATAGGAAGTCGGACTACGCGAGCGATGGGTGTGGCTGTCCACCAGGCCATCGATGGGGTGAAGGAGCAACTCTTAGCCTTTGCCGAACATCATCTCGAGGCTCCGAGAGAGATTCTGAAGTTTGGTGACGGAAGGATCTATGTGAGTGAGCGTCCTGAAGTCGCGATTCCAATCGCCAAGGCCGTACATCTATTGACTGTAGTCAAGGGTGGCCCAGTGGTCGCAACTGGGACCAATACCACCCCAAATCCACCCTTCAACCCAGAGTTTGTTGAGAGCCCTGTGGCGCCAAGCAGACCCTTTTTTGCATACGGTGCCCAGGCCGTTGCAGTGCAAGTAGACAAGACCACCGGGAAGGTTGATGTTTTAAAGGTTGTTGCTGCTCACAATGTTGGCAAAGCAGTATTCAGAGCGGGCATTGAAGGTCAAATTCAAGGGGGTGTGGCAATGGGATTGGGATACGGTCTGAGCGAAGAAGTTATCTTCTCAAACGGAAAGGTCCTCAACGAGTCCTTTCTTGACTACCGTCTGCCTACTATGATGGACGTTCCAGAAATCGTCCCGGTGATCGTTGAAAAAGAAAATGCAAGGAGTCCAGAGGATATCAGGGGGATCGGAGAGCCGGCCACGATTCCCACTGCGGCAGCTGTGGCCAATGCAGTCTATGACGCCATTGGAGTGAGGGTGAACCATCTGCCGTTGACGCCCGAGAAAGTCTATTGGGCTTTAAAAACCGAGAAGATGAAGGAATAACCGAATTTAACCCTTTTTGAGTAGAAAAGAGCCTTCAGCAAATTAAGAGTTACGAAAATGTAGGATAAGCTTAAAAAATAATGTTATGCAGCGGCTGATTTCCCTGGTTGGGCGTCCCAATGCAGCCGCAGCAAAAGGAGGAACTCGTATGATCACCGAAATCGTAATGTTCACACTTCCCGATGGAATGACACACGAAGACGTCGTTGCTAACTGCGAGAGGACCGCGACAAGCTGGAGGGCCAATCCAGATCTGATCAGAAAAAACTATCTAGTCGATGTGAGAAACCGTATCGCAGGTGGCGTGTATCTGTGGAAAGAAAAGGCCCACGCGGAAAAGTGGCACGGAGAGGAGTTCCGGAAAATGATCAAAGAAATGTATGGCAGCGAGCCGAAGAGCCAGTTCTTCGATACGCCGATCGTCGTGCATAACGCTGCTGGTGCAATCGTGAAGGGCTAACAAGGCCAAAGCACCCGATCTCGGGGCAGCCACCAAATAAGTGCTTATTTTCATTGAATTCATTTTTTCAAACTGTCGGAGACGAGTTGAAGCATCTCGGGAGGAGTAGAGTGCCAATAAGAATTGAGAGGATTGGAATACAATAGAAAATGCCAAAAGATCCGAATTAAGAAATGCAAATTACAGAGAATCAAATGTCGCCAACTGTCTGAGGTAAGTGGGAGCTCAATTTCAGGTGAGTGAAATTTCTCAACTTATGATAAAAATTACTCACTGCTAGCTACTAAAATTCTTTTAAAAAGTTCTAATAAAGATTAAGTTCAATTTAGAAAACAAGTGATTAGAATGTCTTAAGAATCCAAGGACGTGAAATTACATCTGGCATTGTTATTACTCTCTTTAATATTCCAAAAAATAAAAGGCGATCTTTTTCCCATATTGTGGAGAGACTGGTAAGTCATTCAATGATGATTAGGTGGAGTCTGCAACCCCGTTCTTACCTCTTGCTTCCTGTAATGCTGTTTTGTAATTTTATGCTCCGATACGCCACTTCAATCAGAAATTATTAGTTTAAGTCCATAAAAAGCCGATATTGTAAAAAAGCAGACATTTCTAAAAACGAAACCTGGAAAGATTATCGAACGATTTTTTCCTTGTACAAAATGTCTGTCATCTTTTTAAGAATTACCAAGGTGTGACTTATCCATTTTAATCAATTTGATTCAACTTAAGCCCCTTTGACAGGCATTAAGGCGGCATTAATATTGCAGCCATAGCTCTAAATTCACTTCGAAATGATTAACCATAAAAGGAGGAGATACAATGAAGAAATTGGTCATATTGACAATGGTAGTCACATTCTTTATCGGAATTCCATTCTGTGTCTTTGCACAAGAGGAACGCAGAGAAGCATCCAAGCTGTGTAAGGAGGTAGAAGTTGCGATTGCGGTCTACGCCAAGAACCTGGGACAGTGCGTAAGCTATCTCCAAACTTGTGTGGAGGAGTCAGGACATAGTATGGAGTGGTGCATGTGCAGGGCGATAAGAATTGTTGACCCTGATGGATATCAGGAGGCCTATAAGACCCAGGGATTAGGTCAATGCATAGCCGTTCTCCGTGAGATGTATAATTGAAGTGCCATAAAGGGCCGTTAATTGCAGTCGCCATATAACCACAGACGGCTCTTTATGCTTTACAGTCCCCAATCTCGGTATATATTAGATTGATTCAGGTTTTTTCAAAGGCAGGGTCAGTAAAAAAAGACTCTGCCTTTTTTATGCATATTTCTACCACTAATACTTAACTTTTAAGGTCACCTTGGTTTGAAGAGTGGTAGGTGTACTCCTCAAAATCTGGCTGAGGGTCCGAATTTTTCATTTCACCGAGGACTTCTTCCTGTACTCGTGATTTTTGAAAATCACTCCTCCATACAGGCTTTCAAAGGGTAATCCTTAAAAAGATAATTTTCACAATCTCATTTTACGTATTGACAAAAGATTCATTTTTTGTACTATTAATCATACAACCTTAACAAAACGTTCTTTTTCCCAAGGGGGTGGTGGATTGAGGAAGACCTTCAAACGCTTTCCTATACAATTTAGAATTTTCCTCTTCAAAGTCAGTTCCATCGGCATTATCAACTCTCCTTTCTGACTTGAGTGTTTTAAAGGCCTCCCAAAGAAAAAAATTCAGTAATAAAAGACTTAATCACGATAAAGCCAAACCCTTCGTGAGGAGGGGGCGGAAAGCGGCGGATTTTTTTGGAAAATAAGATGGCCGAGCTGCTGAGGAAAGAATCTTATATGATTTTTTACGATATTGAGCCCTTAATACCTGTAAACAATCTGTAAGAAAGGAGGAATCAACCATGTTGCGACGATCATTCTTAGTCGGAAGTTTAATGGTCATCTTAATCATAACAGGCTGCGCAACCCCGTATAATCCATTCAAGGTTTCTCAAGAACAATTCTTCGCCAAGACAAAGGTGATCGCTTTAGTCCCTATTATAGTCCCTTCCGACCTTCAAGATCCAGAACCAGTCAAGATTAAGTTTGAATCAATGATTGGAGATAAGTTACGTGATGCAGGATTTTTGACAATACCATCGCAAGAGTACTCTGAGATCTATAAACGGATGACCGATCAGATGGGGAGCCCTCATGAGTTAACGTGTAGGGAATTATGTGCAAAATTCAAAGTAGATGCTTTTCTCTATCCATCCATTGATGTTGTTGCAGCTGAATGGGCTGACGGCATGGCAAGTTGGTGGGGAACCTCTGAATCGGTCGAACCTATTACAAAGGCGTTTCTTAAGGGCCTTCTCATAAGGACTAGTGGTACCGTTCCAGCCCTTGTTTTGTCAGTTACCATTAGAGATATCAATGGGGCGGCTCTATACATCGATGGCGGTGGCATTCAAGTGTTAGCCAAGATATCTGGGATTAAGAAGTTTGTGCCTGTTCCTCGGGATATGTTATTTGTTGACGAAGGAAGGAATTCAAAGGCAGTAAATCTAGCACTGGAGCATCTTATTAAGAAACCTATATCCCCGAAATAGCCAACGAAGAGAAAAGCATAAAATTGTTGGATCTAGCTAAAGAAACAAATTTATAAAGTTGAGGAAAATGCAGGAGAGCAAAATATCCGTCAAAAGCGCGGACCTTATTCAAAATTCAAGGAGCCATGTTGTGAAAAATAAGATAGATAAATCCATTGAGGCCTTATTATTAATCTTATTAATATCTTTATTCTCCTGCGCAACTACTCCCGAGATACAGAGCGGGAGTGGAAGACGTATCATTGATATGGGTAGTTATTCGGTTGAAGTACCACCTGGGGAGGGTTGGAAGTTTGAATTAGCCAGAGAAAAGGGGATGGTTAAATTCTTGAAAAAAATAGCCACGGAGGAACGTGGTGTTTCAATCCAGGTTTTCCAAAACAAGATAAGCCCTGATATTTGGCATCTAAGCGAAGAACAAGTGGCCAATGATTTCAGGAACGGCGAAGAAAAAGCCATGATAGAGGAAGGAGTCAAAAAAAGTGTATACACACTCGAGGATGTGAACAAGGAAATTAGTACCATTGGTGAGAAAAAAGTCTATTCCATGAGCTATAAAAAGAGAATGAGAATAGGAAACAAACCTTATCGAGAAGTTGCCGTACTCTATTTATATTTTCCTGATAACTTTAAAGAAACACACGCATTTTACTGCTTTCTTTTCGCTGATCTTCACACAGATATCGGTGCTGATAAGATTGACTTGCAGCCGGTATTTGCTGTAATTAATAGCCTCAAAATCACTAGCCAGATCTCTAACAAACCCAATCTAAATAATGAATTATTCAAGGCCGTAGCCGAAGGGAATATCGTAAAGGTTAAGGGTCTCCTTGAAAAAGGGGCCGATGCAAATTCTGGAGACAACACTGGTACGGTTCTGATGTTGGCGGCATTAAAAGGCTACCGTGAAATTGCAAAACTATTGATAGAGAAAGGTGCCTCTGTTAATGCGACCGGCAAAGATGGCTTAACCCCATTGATGCGAGCATGTGCTTCTAAGCATGTTGATACAGTGAGTGTTTTGTTGGAAGCAGGAGCTAATGTCAATGCTAAAGCAAAAGGAGGAACCACATCTTTAATGTTTGCAGCCTGGTATGGGCCTAAAGAAACTGTGGAGAAACTCCTTGCCAAAGGTGCGGACATTAACGCAAAGACCGACACTAGTAACACCGCGTTAGATTTCGCGCTGGAACAGGGACAATTCGGCATAGCAAAAACCTTGATAGCCGCTGGAGTCGATGTGAACTCCAAAGGCAATCGGGGTCGCACATGTCTGATGGGAGAGGCTTATAGAGGTAATGCAGATATGGTCAAATTACTCCTGAGAGCAGGAGCAAATGTGAATGAAAAAGATAGCGACGGTCTTACAGCCTTAAAGTGGGCAGAAAAAGGAGGTCATAAAAGAATAATACAAATGTTAAAAGAAGCCGGAGCTAAGGATTAAGAGAAACTAATTGGAATAAAATCTTTCACGAAGTTAAGCTTGAACACCACGCAAAGAAAACTGAAAAAAACAAATAATCTATTTTAGAGTAGAGTGAGCGATTCTGTAAATTT
>Ga0209427_10010163_pt1 | contig 10453 bp, 13 predicted proteins | sample DeeMarSWOR136_30_FD_187465 | JGI IMG/M metagenome (GOLD analysis project Ga0209427, IMG submission 187465) | Marine sediment microbial communities from White Oak River estuary, North Carolina - WOR-1-36_30 (SPAdes) (version 2) | ecosystem: Environmental > Aquatic > Marine > Intertidal zone >...
GCAATGCTCCTCCCTTGCCATGTCCGTCCTGAACAACAGTCTTGGCACCAAGTGCTGTTGCTCGTTCTACCGTACCGTCACTCGAATGCCCATCTATTACAAAAATACTACTGCAACCAATATGCTTCAACCGACTTATGATGTTGCCAATGTTTTTCACTTCATTAAGAGTAGGAATCAGTACGCTTACACGATTTCCCACAGGTATGTGTCCCTGCAATTTCTCACCCCTCGATTAAACCTTTATGAAGATAAGGTCTTCATAAAACCAGAAGTACGATATATCTAGAAAAAACGGAAGAAGAAATACAGAACAACCTTGCTAGTTATACATAATCTGATTCACTTGATCGGTCAAAATGTGTTATTCGCTTTTCTTGGTCATGCTTAACTTGAGATCTACATAGCGCTCGTGATAGACATAACCACTAGTTAATGAATCGTATATCCAGAGTTCAAAAACCAAATTCCCGAAGAAAATGTCTGTTTGATTATCAAATTCTGAATAAAGACCCTGAAGACTAACTGTGGCATCGTTCAATCTTAGATTATTAAAATTGACCTGTTCCGTAACCACTGGAACTAAGTAGTAAGTTTCCTTGCCATCAGGAGCAATAAACGAAACAGTTTCGTAGATTGGCGGGCGCTTCTCAAACGAATAGTCAACCGAGAAAGTCAAGGGCATCTCCCAAGTTTCGTTTTCTGCAACAAAGAGATCCATACTGTAAAGAGACTCTAGACTACTGTGGGTGCGGTTGAAAATGTTTGGAGCAGATTGGGTCTGATTTCGGAATTTGACTTCCAAAATGTAGTGTGCATCAAACCCTAAGTGGTTCGCAACTCCCAAGAAGATATTGTATTTATTGTTACTCGTAATGTTATACGGATAGTTATTAGCGGTATGTTCTGGACCAAGTAGCCAGAGTTCAGTGAAGTACTCTGTCTGTGGATAGACCAGAACCTTCTGAAGCACAGGCGAAGCCACTATCAATGCCATTACTCCGGCAAGCACCAATAATAGGGATTTATATTGTCGCAGGTACAATTTCTTGTTCTCCTTTGCGGGGATATTTCTTTTTCAGCTAAGACCAAAAGCATATGCTTCCAACTAGCGCGCGGCAATTCTTTTACATGTGATGCAAACCATGTTTATTTGGAAATACTGATGTTGCCGAACCTCAGCAACAGCCTGCAATTCACATGCGGCTGAAAGGAGGTAGGCGAGTTTGCTTTGGATTTGAATGACATGATTTTGAGCGCTATAAAGTCCTCATTTGCGAAAGCAAGTTCAGCGTGAGTAAAAAGCAAGCCAGCCTCGTTGGGAAACGCAATTAGTGTAAAATTGTTGATGCCAGATGTTTCAGCTACTTTCGCCGCAGCATAACAGCTCACGAAATGGCTCTGGCTCTTGGCACTAAGAATGTATTTGCTGCTCAGGCTGATCAGTAAGCACAGCGGACGACAAGACGCTCAGAGAGAGACCGTAGTGCAACAATACCCAGAATCCTTGTTAATTTCTTTAATGCCAATTTCCTGGCAATAATCAAAATCAAGTACGTCTGCCATGCTAGTACATGCGTTGCGAAATATTGCGGTTAGATCAAAATACTTCAATCATGGCTCTATTGGAAATATTTTTCATCTTGCTTTCTGTGCACCGGAGGACCCCCCACATGAACACATGCGTTCCAAAAGTATTCTGTCTTTTGCAGACTTGTTCACTTGATCCTTAATAACTTTGCAACGCGCAACATAGTCTTCATACATCTTGAGGAACTCTAGCCCTTTCTTCGTAGTCAAATAACAAGAATCTCCATCACACTTCAACAAACCATTCTCCAAAAGCTCATGCAGGTACTTCTTAACCTGAACATAACTCAAATTAGCCTGATACATAATCCGGGTCTTCCTAACCCTAATCAAAGCTACAATAAGCATATCCCGAACAATATCCAAACTCTGGCGATTACATCCCTTGTTCTTCTTAAACTTCAAAATTGTTGACAAAAGCTTCAATCTCCGCAAGAAAGAAGAAAAAAAATTCAATCCAGAATCAGACTATGCGATACGATGTATCCAGCCGCGTCCACCTTTCTTAAGCTGCAAATTCCCACAACGGTCTTGTTGCGGTTCTTCCAAAACCAATCTGCGATTCCGAGCCTGATTATTCAGTACGGTTCGAGCAAACTTATGCCATCCACCCACCGCAGAAGGAGGTCCAACAACCCTCTCGACGTTCTGAATCCGGTTCAAACTCAAAATCTCCTTCAAATCCAAGGGTTTAAAATCCCTCGTGGCCGCGATAATCGTGCCTCGCTCCACAAAACACAGGGAAAAACTCTTGCTAGCCACGCCCTCCGCCCGAACCTTATCATCGATACGCTCAAGCCAAAGCTGCCCCCATTCCTTCTTAATCTCTTCCACCATAGCCCTTTCAGATTTTTCCTGCAGTTCCTTCACTAACTAACCCCCCGTGCAACCAGAGCGGTACAACGAACTCGCTGAGTCAACACTCTCAAAGTTGACCTCAAACAGAAACAGAATACATGACCTATATTTTATAAAAACATAAGGTCCCAAAATACAGAATTAAAATATGGTTTGCAAGTACAGAATTAAAATATGGTTTGCAAGTATGTAATAAACCCAGCTTTGTTCTATAGAAAACGTTCTGCATAGTACAGAAAATTAATCTATCCAAAACTGTATCAAAGGTTCTGCGCAATATAAATACAGCAAAAAACAACAAAAGTACAGAAACAACATTGACTAGCGAAAAATACTTTGATGCATTAAGAAACGGAAAATGGCACAACCTTGAAGACTTAGCAGACCAACTTGAAGTCCCCATCGAAAAACTTATAGAATTCTCCATCTCCCTATCCAACCAAAACATAATCGAGTACCAAGAAAAAACCCAAAAAATAAGAATAAAACCAGAATGGAAAATTCTTCTCCCTAAGGAAATATCGATGGCGATAATTTAAACAAACGATACATCCAAAAAGCGAGCGAGAATGAAAAGTTTAATACAAAAAAATCTTGAGCACAGTCAAATCCTAAATAGCAGATCAGTTAATGCCCGCTTCAGGAACCAATAATAGGTATTTTCGTTTCAGAAAAAATCTCTTGCGCATTCCTGAGAGCTTTCAACAAAACCCTGCCACGTTTGGATGTAACGTAAATTTTTCTATTCCCACCGTTAATTTCCGCTTCCTCAAGCAACCCTTTCCGCAAAAAATCATCAAAATACTTGTGAAATCGCACATAATTCAAATTCGACTTGTACATTAGCCGTGTTTTAGTTAGAGGAGCCAAACCAGACTCTAAAATATCGATAGTAATATCTGACCAGCCACGCTTCTTCATTTTACTCTCTCCTCTAACCGATTAAGTACTTCCCCGCTCAAAAGCTAGAGAACGTGTAGCTAAAATTACTCAGTCTAAATATAAAAGTATGCTGGTATACGAAAAAAGCATATAGAACTCATTTTTCGGAGCCATGCGAAAGCGCACGCTGTTTATAGCCCGCCTTTTCCTATATTAATACTAACTGAACTCACGCAGATACTCCCCCGCACTTTACATTGCCTAGCTCTCTCAAATTCACCTAATTCTTCATAGAGTTTTGCTGCCTCTTCATAACGTCCAACCCTCTCATAGCTTTCAGCGTCCATTCTCATCTTAAATTTTTCTTCCTCAGCACATCGTTCATTTTTCCTAATACGTTGTATCTCTAGCTGTCGACGCTTATTTATTACAGAAACCAAATAAGCCAATAGAAGTAGAAAAAGAGTCCAGACTCCGAGAACTACCGTCACATCAAAGAGCAAGACCTGGCTGAGATACATTTTATCAATTACCTATATACTTTTAATTCTCTGATTTCGTCTTAAATAACTTCCCAAGTTTTTCTATCAAGTGACCGCACCAATAGCGGATAAGGAAACGCGCACGCTTGATAAACCATTTAAAAGACTAGCAAGAATTTCGAAATCGGAAAAAATGTTATAGCACAATCTTATTGCCTACAAACAAAAACAAGAAAAAGTTGATCGCCTTACGTGTTCAATTCTATCTTATTATATCTCTATTCCATCTACAGGTTGGGCAATTTGCTTTTCTAAATTTCAAATCAAACCCAAATTCACCGCTAAACACTTGACACTTCAAGAATAGACGCTTCCTTCTGAGTCTCCATAAAACACTTCGGTATTTCCAGATATGGAAGAACCTTGAACTTTCCTCTAAAAAATTATATATGAAAAGGAGCGCCTGGAAAAAAATTCAAATCGCAAACAAAAGAAAAAACGACCAAGAGCCTTCTTCAACCCCCAGAATAGATTTAAGCTTGCGAGGCGGGCGCTGTCAATCCTCACAAAAGAAAAAAACAAATTTCGCTCTTAGCAGTTCTCTTAAAATAAACTATTTGCGCAAACACTTTCTCAAAGTGCAGATCCAATTTTCAAGTTTTTCCGGAAACCAGCACTTCTGTATCAAATTATTGAAACAAATAAAAGATTGTAAAAAAAAAGATCAAGAGAGTCTATAATTCGCAGTTTCCGTTTTTTTCCCTTGTTGTGCACTGTTCACAGAAGTCAGAAGGCGGCTTTATAGGGGTCTTTTGGTAGATGTACATCGGGTACTGCGTGCAGTTCTTACACCAATGCCACTTATCCATCTGACTTCCCCTAACATATTCCACCATACCATTCACCTTTTCTCCACCAATAATTCAAGTGAATATCGTGCAAGCAGTAACTAAAAGTTTTTTCGCTTATTCAGAATTTATAGTGACAAAAAAACTCTTTCCACATTAAATAAATGTTAGAATCACATGAATCTAAAATCATTTCTTAATACTATGCCCTATTATCAACAGTTTCTTCTTCTGAACCAACATCTGAATCTGTCATGTCAGAAACGATCTCTAACCCCGTGATCTCCTCTGAGCCATTTTCAGCTTTTTTCAACGATGCATACTTGCATTCGATGATTTGGTTGCACCCAAAGCACTCTTCAGGAATGCTCGCTTCCCTAGGCATGGTTCTTAGAAACCCAAACTCATGTTTGCATTCAAATTTGATTTCCATAGGTTTCTTTTCTAACCGTTCTGTAACTGAAGTGATAAACTCAACTTCTTCAATAGACTCTGTTTCCACAGCCTTCTCTTTAAAAGTTAGATTCTGAAGCAAATTCTTAGTTATCTTTCTTGAATATACATAAACCCCAGAGGCTATGAAACACATAGCAAGCAGCCGACTTACAGCAACGACCTCAGCACTGTAAGGCAAAAACGAAAGCCCAAAGTCGCCAAGAATCGTAATAATCGACGCAGTCAAGAAGAAAATGCTCGACAATAACACAGGAATCCAAAAGGACTTGCCCACATCTAAATGCTTTATAGCCTTCAGCGTCTTCCAACTCACTATGCTTGTGACAATTGCTATAGACGCGATGGAAATTTCAAGCGCAACGACCATAGCTATCCCAACTGGAGTCTCTCATCGAGAAAGGATAAAAGCATTGTGAAACCTAAATAGGTATTATGGCTAGACAATCATTCACCCTTCTCTGTTAACTCAGTCTCATCTTTAAATTGCGCTGAAGTTTTTTTCGTCATTGCGTTTCTGATTTCCTGAAGTGTTTCTTCTATGGATTTCTTTTCATCGTCAATTCGACAACGGATTCTACAGAGCTCTCTCAGATCATCAGAATTTAAATCACTTATGCCTTCAACACTTAGTCTTTCTGCAAGTTCAAGTTCTTTCTTTGACTTTTTCTCGCCAAATCTTCTATCCTCTATTCTATGTCTAGTCATTTGCAGACGCGTCATGTACGGATAAACCAGACAAGGAATTAACACATGGTCTTTTATATTCAAACAGTCAAACTTTTCTTGCGCTTGCATCTCTCCCTTCACAATATATTCATTTGAACAATTTGTCCGTAAACTATCTCTTTGTTTTCTCTCCTGGTCCTCGGTTGGAAGTTTCAGCAACTCTCTAATAGCCAAGTATCTTCGTTTCCCATCAATAACGAGGAATTTGCCCTTTCCATAAAAAAAATCTAGCCGCTCATGTATCTCTGCAACTTCAAAAGGCTCCAACAACCCAAACTTTGCAATTGAACATTTTAAATCATTGAAATCGGAATTTTTCAGAATTTTAGATATTTTCAATTTTCCGCTATTAAGTTGTTCCTCAGCATATTTGTTGTCTCGGCTTAAAACCGCGGTGTCGAAACTAACATTCCATGGGGTGATCAGTTCAGAAAAAGGAATATATCTTAGCTCAACTTTCTTGCCCAACTTAACCTTCTCAAATCCCGTTTCAAAGTTGGAACTCATGAGCAATGTTCTTCACCACCAATTCTTATATATTAATATTCGCTATAATATATCAACTTTTCTCCACACAAATTAGTATTCAACCAAACTGAAGTCTCAGAAGCTCTCTCCACCTTTCTTCTCCAAGCTCAAAAATCGAAAACTTAATCAAACAAACAACAATAAATAAAACAGAATGAGCTCGATGCTTTTTTCAAAGTCTATCACTAAAAAAATACATGACAACATAAAACGCAAGACATCCCTAATATTGGTTGCAATGATGCTTTGTTCCATATTATATGTTCAAGTTCAAGAAGCACAATGTACCAGTCGTGTCTTCTCGTTCGTGCAAATTGGCGATACTCAGTCAGCAAATGAAACACAATTGCAGAGCATAGTAGATTTTATCCTCGACAACAAGGCAGTTCTTGACATCCAATACGTAGTTCATATGGGCGATATTGTTGGAGTTTACAACAATCGGACAAGTTGGAAAATGAGCAACACTGCTTTCTCACAACTAACTGATTTTGTTCCTTTCGGATGGTTGGCTGGGGATAATGATGGAGAGTCAGCCCAATACTTAGGAGACAACTACTACGCGTTCAATGCATCAAACTATCCAAACATGACATCGTCATACGATCAGGGACGCAACACTGCACAATTCTTCAATTTCAGCGGCACCGAAATTCTGTTTGCAAACCTCGAGTATTTCGCCAATAAAACCACTCTTCAATGGTTTGAAAGCCTCTACCAGCAGTATGAAAATGCTACCGTTATCTTTTCAACACACAGTTACCTAGACTTTACAGGAGACTACACAGAAGACACCATAAACTCCACTTATCTAGACGCATACCCACACATAAAACTTGTACTCTGCGGACACTTAGTCTACGCTATACACCAAGAGGTCAATGGCAGACAAGAAATACTCTTCAACTATCAACGCGTGCTTGACTATTTTCCAGATCTTAGCGATTTCGTGAGGGTTTACACAGTTTTCGATGACGGAACCGTTGATGCATGGACATACAGTCAACTGAGAAACACGTACTTAACAGATTCGTCAAATCAGTTCTCTTTCAACCTTTTCGATCCAATACCAACTCCCGCGCCAACAACTACAGCTCCATCAACTCCATCTCCCACGCCCAAACAAGAGCTGTCACTCACAGATTCGCCAGCGCCAACTCCAACCCTTCCACCTTTGGAAACAACGACGCCAACACTTGCAGAGATACCTGGCATTCCAGAGTTCCCTCTAACTGCAGCTATAACATTGGCTATTGTGATAGCAACCATAATTGCATTAGCCATCAAGAAAACGAAGATAGTTTGATGCGTGGAAGAGTAAAATTGTTCTTTTGAAATTTTTAGTATGCACGATTTACCCCCCGGAATAATTCTTGGAATTACAAGAGCAAACCACATATTGAGCCCATTTCCCTTTCAGCGGTTTCCCATCCTAACTAAAACAAAATTTTATTAGCCTCAACCTTTCATCACTAAAACTGCACTTGAAAACTATGAAGGCGCCTTCACTTGCAAACAATCTTTATAGCTGCAAAAGTTACGCTTTCGCTAGCCATTCTTATCTATAGCTCATGGAGCGACTACAAAACAAGAGAAGTAAGCAACCGCGTTTGGGTAATATACGCGCCCATAGCACTCTTCCTATCCCTTGCTGAACTAATCCTTTATGACCCCTTCAAACTGCCTTTTTTCGGACTAAGCTTCGGCGTAACCGTAGCCATAGCTATCGTACTTTTCTATTCTGGCGGATTCGGAGGAGCTGATTCTAAAGCTTTAATGTGCATCGCTTTAGCTTTGCCCTTTTCAACTGAAGCATTGTTCAAACCAATTTTTGCCTCCGGCGTATCTCCTATTTCAAAGGTCATTTTTCCATTAACAATTTTCAGCAACTCCGTTCTGTTTGCGGCGGCAAGCGGCATATACATGCTTCTACGAAACATCATCTGGAACGTTAAACATGGAAGAAAAATCTTTGAAGATACCCTTGCAGCTGAGTCCATTGGAAAAAAAATAATAGTTCTAATAACAGGATACAAAGTTTCTGTCGCCAAGTTGCAAGAGAAATGGCACGTTTACCCAATGGAAGATGTAGACGACGATGGCGAAAATCCTATTAAACGAAAACTTGTCGTCCTGCCGAGAGACGAAGGAAGAAACGAAATAGTTGAACGCCTTTCAAAGGCGGTTGATACCGGGAAAATCAATGATTGCGTATGGGCGACACCAGGCTTGCCAATGCTTATATTTATAACAGTTGGCTTGATTGTCTCCCTGCTGCTAGGGGACATTGTCTGGTTGCTGATCAGCTTTATCTTGGGTTAAACTTGGCAACTTTCATGCTTTATGTTTTTGCTCCGTTTCGAATAAGAAACTGAAGCAGCTAATGTTAGAACCGATCCGAAACCAACAAACATTATGCCGTATGCTCTATAAGGAAAGTTGCTCAAAGCAGCACTAAGAGAAAGGCTTTCGCCAATCTGTTGGTAAGAGTAGAAAAAAGCGCTTACAACAAACAATGCAATAGCTGTCAACAGTAGACAGATCTCAGCTTTGAACTTCGAGTCTTTCTTCCCCCATTATAGTTTCATTCTATAACAAAAAAGGTTATTTTAGCTTTGCGGAAAATAGAAGTAAAAGGTGCTATTGAATGCTGAAAAGAATACACTGCAAGGATGAACTGTTAGACTTTCTAAAGAAAGACCCTGAAAAACGAAACATCGTAGTCATGCCTGACTTTTTTTACGACCGCCTAATAAGCTTAGACTGTGACGAGACTAGTTTTTCCTCGACGATCACAGAAATAACTCAGCGAAAAGGTGGCAGCATAGACGGCGTCAAGCAAAAAGACATAAGAGGCGGAAACGCAATTAACACGGTGTCTGCGCTATCAGCTTTAAGCGTTTACGTAACCCCGATTGTCTGCACGAACAGACTTGGTCTGAAGCGAATAGAATTTTTTCTAGAAAAACACCGCATTGACTTATCACATGTGAAAGTACTGGAAAAAGCATCCATGACAACAGCCTTGGAATTTAAAACCGAGCATGGAAAGGTTAACGTAATGCTTAGGGATTTGGGTAGCCTATCGGGTTTCGGGCCTTCAGACTTAACTGACCGCGATTATGAACTCATTGAAAACGCGGATTACGTTTGCCTCTTCAACTGGGCTGGAACAAGAAAATACGGAACCACACTGGCTGAAAACGTTTTTCGCAGAGTTAAAACGCGAGGAAAGGGCAAGACCTACTATGACACAGCAGACCCAACTCCAAACAGCGAAAGGGTTCCAGAGCTTATGCGTGAAGTTTTGAAAACAAATGAAGTTGACGTTCTCAGCTTAAACGAGAACGAAGCGATCTGCTACGCTTCCCTGCTTGACGATGGGATTAGCGCGCAACGAGGAAAACAACGGTTCGAAAACTTAGCGATGGAAGCTGCTCGAGTCTTAGCTAAGAATTTATCCGCGAGAATTGACCTTCACACGACGGTTTTTTCAGCTACGTTCAGGAAGAATTGTGAGGTTGTTGTTCCGGCCTTCAAAGTTGAAGCGTTAAGAGCAACAGGCGCAGGTGACTCTTGGAACGCTGGAAACATACTAGCAGATGCACATGGGCTTTCGGACGAGTGCCGATTAACCTTAGCGAACGCGGTTGCCGCGTATTATCTATCTGATCTAACGGGTTCACATCCAACCCGACTGGAACTAGTAGAGTTCGTTAAGCGAGCATCAAGATCATTCCAAGCAGACTAACTCTCAGTCCATAGAGTAGAAATGAAGCAAAAATCACTATGTTGTTCGTAAATTCTGATGTAAGAGGTCCACTAGTCAGAGCATCATAAACCGGTCGGTGCTTCGGTTAAGGGTGAATCATTAAAAGCACCAACAAATATACTTACAAAAAGAAAAGCTCTAATCAAAAGTATGTTGAAGTTGAAAACTATGAAAGCCGTACTGTTAGCTGCAGGTGAAGGTGCCAGGCTTCAGCCGATAACGGCGACTAGGCCAAAGCACTTAATACAGGTGGGTGGAAAGCCGATTCTTGATTATTGCTTGCACGCGTTGAAAGCTTCTGGAGTAACTGA
>Ga0209427_10010165_pt1 | contig 10452 bp, 9 predicted proteins | sample DeeMarSWOR136_30_FD_187465 | JGI IMG/M metagenome (GOLD analysis project Ga0209427, IMG submission 187465) | Marine sediment microbial communities from White Oak River estuary, North Carolina - WOR-1-36_30 (SPAdes) (version 2) | ecosystem: Environmental > Aquatic > Marine > Intertidal zone >...
TTTTCTCTTCTCGCTTCTCGTCGCTCCTCTTCTTGCTCCTCTATTCTCGTCTCTTCTTTCTCAGCTTCTTGTCTCTCTTCTCTTCCCATCTTCTCTCTCGCTGTTCGCCTTGTTTCTCGTCTTTTCGCTTCTCCCTTAGCTTCTCTCACCGCTTCGGTTTCCATGGCCCGTATCTTTTCTCTTCTCGCTTCTCGTCGCTGTACGTCTTCGAGCAGCGCTAGTTTCTCGTTGTAATAGCGAGCAGCTACATTCACTATGTCATCGATTCTCTTGCTCACAAAATCATAGTGTTCAATGTTATTCTCAAAGGAAGCGACGCGGTCGGTGAGCCCTTTCTTCTCTGCCTTTTCTTTTGCTCTCTCCGTTGCGTGTATGGTCTTTGACGCGAGGTCTTGAATAATTTCGATGTATCTACCACGTTCCTCTGGGTTTTGAGTAGCCTCGAAAATGGCCTTATCCACTGCCACTCTGTATTTCCGTATAGCTTCTTCGTAGTTTCCATCCTTGATACTTGTCTCTGCTTCCTTGAGGAGGAGCTCGAGGTCCTTGGGTGATATGGCTGCTATAGGATCAAGAGGCAGCATACCTTCGAGAACAGCAAGCAGTTTTGTATCACCTGCGCATAGCTCTTTCAACAAATCTTCTTCTTTCTCTTCTTTTTTCTGCATAAGCCATCGCTCCACTTTATTGTTTGGACTACTCTAACTTAAAGTCTTGCGCTCTTAACCTTTTCAAACAACATTATTTCACTTCTTATCTCTAATGTAGAACAGGAAATGGGGTATTGACAACTTGAACATAAAGCTCGAAGTGATTCCAAAACCTGAAACCTACACAAGAGTCGTTCTTGAACTAAAGCTAGTATGCATGCATTGCCTAGACCGTCTGTTTCTGAGTTTAAGGAGAATCCGCTAGATGTTGGAATAAGTGTTTAGGTGATTAACGCGTGAATTCCCGGAAAAAGTCAGGTCATTTTCGGCTTTTCCACTAAATGCTCTGCCAAATATTTGAAGCCAAGGTGTCTACCGACAACACCAACCTCTGTACTGATGAGGAATGAGTCGCTCTTATCCAGATAGCGACCCCATTCCCTATTGACAGCGTTCACAAGCCTCATGTGGTCGGAATATGACTCGTGAACTGAGATCATCACTCTCTCCATCCCCAAGCCTTTCCCATTGGACGTGAAGATGATATTCTTATGTTTTGAGAGAAATGCAGATAACTTTTTCCTGATTTCTTCTCGGTTTTCACTAAGCTCGCTAGTGGCTTCAGGTGTCCAAGAGTAGAAGCTGATTGCAATGATTTCAAAGCCTAACTTGGCGAAATTTGGGATTGCGGTGTATTCGAGCATCCCTTCCTTCTCCAATTTGGCTCTTTTTCTCGTGACAGTGGGTTGAGAGACTCCAATGATTTCAGCCAGTTTCCTATCACTTATCTTGGAATTTTTCATCAACCAAGAGAGAATCTTCAAATCAATATCTTTCAATTTCATCATATCACATCATGTATGCATTATTGATCAAAACTTCTCTTTAGCGCCTTTTATGACTTGTGGAAAGCATGCATGGTTATGATTGTTTGGTGTGTAAAGCCGCCCCCCGATTGCAAAATCTTCGAGGTTGAGGAGAATCCGTTAGATGTAGAATGCGCGTTTGGGTGATTGCACGCATGCTTTTTTGCGATAAGGTAATTTGGTTATTAATGTTTCCAGCTTGAGTACAACGGCTATACTAGCTATGTTGATCTATGGTGTTAGGGCCAAAGAAGTTTTAATACTGTTTTCGTAAAGTTAAGATGGCGAAAAGAGAAATGTTGGTCAGAGTTGTTCGAAGGTTGACACTCGAAGAAGTGCGTGGAAAAATCAAGAATTTCGAAATGAGACATAACATGACATTCGACGAGTTTGAAGAACTTTTTTTAGAAAAGGCTGACAGACGTTTGGTTGACACGTATTTTGAGTGGGTTGGACTTATCGATGCCTATCACGGCTATATGGAGGATGGCAACCTTGATTACGTGCTTGAGGAACTACGAGAATTAAGCCCAGCTGAGATGACGCTTCTAACCCCTAAACGACTGGAGTTACTCTACGGTTTGGCCAGTCTTCAAACAAAGTCTATTAACGATTTGGCACGGAAGACTCGCAGAAACGTCAAGAACGTCTATCAAGACTTGCAAGTGTTGAAAACTCTCGGATTTGTCACATTTAGGAGGATGGGCAAAAGAAACATCCTTCCAGAAACGCTTTTGGAAGAAATCACATTTTTGATCCGCTAGAAATTTCAAATGTCTAAAATGAATTTTACGATTACTGATTTCGGTTTTTTCAGGATTTCCATTAAATGGTAAGTTACAGCCTTTACTCCAACCTTTCGTGGATGCTTTGCGAGGTTAAGAGGTTCGCCCCAGATTTTTGCCTTCAGCTTCAGACCGCTAGATGTTTCTTCTATTCTGAAAACTTTGAAGCGGGAGTATAGGTTGTCGGTCAAGTCAAACTTGACTAGGAGTCTCTCTAACCAGTTGTAGAGGAGGGCGTGCTCATCGTCTGCCTCTACTTCCACGTCTTCTTCGACTTTTGGTTCAACCTTCTCGACATCCGTCATAACTTCAAAAGTGGCCAACGCTGCATTTTCAAAAGCTTCTTCGAGGGTTCTGCCGTAAGCGGCTACGTAAGCGTCAGCAGTGTGTTCCAGAAAGTCGAACCGTTTTCTCGTTGGCATATCAATCACACGATCTTTAACACATCATAAACGACAGTCATTTCATCATCAAAGGTTAATAGAGTTTCTCTGAACAACATCAAGTCTTCTACGTGGGGAGGAAATGACATTCAGACGTTTTTCTAGTGAGATATCAGGGGGGAGCGGTTATCTTCCACGTTGTTGTGTTGCAGTATGAATAATACCAAATGATAGATTCGCTGGCACTTACGACGTATTTATCACATGCGGAACCTCCATGTGACCACCCGTATTCCGTCCATGTCCACCAGCTCCAATATTTTGAACCCTCCGTCGATTCTTCTACGCCGTTGATTGAGGTTACATACAAGCCCATAACGCCGAAGGGAGTAGCCTCAACATTCCATCCTGCCTGTGTCATAGCATCGTATAGAGTTGCCCCAATTGTCCCATTAAACCAATGCCGCGTCCCATTAGCATAGTCAACACTAAGATTGATAGAGCCAGGTGCCCCGCCAATTCTGTCCACCAGATCTGTATACTGAAAATAGTAATATCCAAACGCGGAAAAAGCAACTATTGCCAAGCAAAGAACGACCATCGTAGCCAATATCCATTTATTTTTCAACAATGCCGTCAACTTCTCACCTCTTCACAATTTTTCCAACTGCTTTGATGATTGGAAATGAACCGACAGCAAAGATTGCAGCATTACTGAGTTCATGCAAAATTGCAAATGGAGCACCAAGAGCCACCGTGACTATGATTGACAAGTCGAGTGTCAATGCGTAGACCACGTTTGTGATTAAGTCATAAATTAAGGTTAGGATCAATCCTGTGGTCCCGAGGAAAATACTTAGTCTAAGGCGTTGGTTATCATAGTTACTTGAGGCAAGATTCTTTCCTAGAAGGCCACCGATTAGTCCATAAATTGCTTCCGAAAACATGGTTGCAAGCCAAATCTGCGGGATAAAGCCGTAGGGATTTATTGCCCCGTAAACTGTCCATGTGAAGATGCCTATTAAAGCTCCAGCAAGGGGTCCGAGACAAAATCCTCCTATAAAGACTATGAAATCCATGATCTTCACGTTGGGCACGCCGATCAAAGCATAATTTGTTGCTACGCTGAGAGATACAAGGATTGCGACGAGGGAAATTCTATGAACGTTCATTTGTGACATGGTTGGATTATCTATCCACGTATTTAACTGTTGCTATAATATTTAAGACGAAAATGGACATAATTGAGAACGATTAAAATGGAATCGCTGAAAGCTATAGAAAAGGTTGCAGAAAAGTTGGCACCTGGACGGACGCCCATTTTTACGGAAGTTCATATAGTCAAGGCGCTGGAGACTGTAAGCGCCGAGGAAGCTGTTGGTCGAATAAAGCTTTCAAAAACGTTGGGGTTAGGTGAAGGTGCAACACGTACCTTGGTTAAACATCTTAGAAACGAGGGGATAATTGAGATTTTAAAGTCTGGCATAATTCTATCAGCATCTGGCAGAGAACTGTTTTCTGTTCTGAAGTCTAAGATTGGCGGAGAAACGGAGGTTCCTGAAAGCTCTCTGACAGTTGGATCGTTTAACGTGGCAGTTCTAGTCAGAGATGAGGCTGATGTGGTAACGTATGGCTTGGAACAACGTGACGCGGCGATTAAGGCTGGAGCTTCTGGAGCTACAACGCTAGTGTTCAGCCACAACAGGTTAGCCATGCCTGGTATAAGCGAGGATGTTTTCCGAAATATAGAGTCGATTCACGATATGCTCATATCAAATCTGAAACCAAAAGAAAACGATGTGATCATAATAGGAAGCGCCGATGACAGACTCACAGCAGAGTTTGGAGCGAAAGCTGCAGTCCTTGAACTGTTAAAATCGAAGAAGACATGACGTCTTCTTATTGAGGCTAACTGCCCGAAAGCACCTTGGTTATGTTGAAAACCCTTTTATCAACCTACGACCGATTTTTTGAAGATCACTTGATAAAGGAGCGTACGAAATGAAACCGAAGTTTGATTTAGAAGAACTATCTAAAGTTTGGCGTGTCGGCCCATTCGAGGTTTCTGCTGACGGAAAGAAAATCGCTTGCATGTGGGACAGAGAAGGATTTTGGGAAATCTTCACCTTAGAACTCACTCATGACGGCGCTAGTGAACCAAAGAAAGTTTCCCCTGGTCTGGGAACCAAGTTGTATCCAGAGTGGAACCCCATCGAAGACAAGGTCACCTACATGAAGGACAATAACGGAGACGAAAAATACGAAATCTATCAGGTGCCTGCAAAGGGAGGAGAGGTAGTCAACCTCACAAATAGGCCAGATGTCTTGAAACAGGCGATGAGCTGGAGCCCTGATGGGAAAAAAATTGCAGTTGAAGGAAACTTTGATGGAAAATTCGCTCTTTGGATGTTAATGCTTCAAACGGGAGAATACGAGAAGCTCGCGTATCACCCGCTTGGACGCTGGATGAGACCTAGGTTCTCTCCAGACGGAAAGTGGATTGCATTCGCTGGAAATCGCACCAAAAACCCAAGAAACCAAGACCTATACGTTATTCCTAGCACAGGCGGCGCAGACCACAAACTGGTCTCGCTCTCAGACGATTCAGAAGATGCCATTACGTTCCGATGGTCTCCAAACTCGAAAGGAATAGCTTTCGTCACCAACTTCTTCGGGTCCGAAGACATTGGAATTGCATCGTTGGAGGACAAGTCCGTAACCTGGATAGCGAAAAACAGATGGGAAAAGAGCAACCCGGTATTTTCTCCTGATGGAAAACGTCTATCCTATACTATCAATGTCAAAGGAAACTTTGACATGTGCATCACTGAAATCTCAAGTATGAAAACAGAAAAACTGGACTTGCCAAAAGGCGTAAATTATAATCAGAGATTCTCTCGGAATGGTGAAAACATGGTTTTTCTGCACTCCGGACCCAGATCACCAGGTGATCTCTGGGAGATTTCGTTGGAAACAGGTGAGAAAAGACAGATAACTCAATCTCTGAGAGACATTGTTGATCCAGACTACTTGGTGGAACCAGAAGTTGTGACGTACCGCTCTTTTGATGGAGTTGAAATCTCTGCTTTTCTATATCTTCCAAAACGAATGAAGGGGCTCTTGCCTGCAATATTATGGATTCACGGAGGACCCACGGCGCAATGGGTGAACAGTTGGAGGCCGGGAGTCCAGTTCTTTGTCAGCTCGGGTTTCGCTGTTCTTGCACCCAACTACAGAGGAAGCACAGGATACGGCAAGAAATTCAGAGACCTTAACTTGAAAGATTGGGGTGGAGGCGACCTAAAAGACGTAGTTGCAGGAGTAGAGTATCTGGAGAAACATGGAATCTCTCATAGGTCAAAGATTGGAATAACAGGAACCAGTTATGGCGGATACACAACTTGGATGGCCCTAACAAAGGCTTCAGAATTCTTCAGTGCTGGAGTTCCTATATGTGGAATGACTAATCTCGTAACAGACTTCAATACGACCCGAGAAGACCTCCGTCTCTATTCGATCCAACAACTTGGCCACCCCGACGAGAATCCTCAATTATACTACGACAGATCACCGGTCAATTTCGCACAGAACATTCGTGCACCCGTATTCATCATTCACGGTGCACGCGACCCTAACGTCACGATGGGAAACACTGACGAAATAGAACCGCTTCTGAAAAAATACAACAAACCCTACGAAAAGAAGGTCTATCCAGACGAAGGACATGGACTTTTGAAGCTCAAAAATCGAATTGACGCGCTAAAATTGACGCTAGACTTCTTCCAACGACACCTCCAACAATAGTGAGAAAACCCTCGGGAAGTTGACGAAAGAACAAAAGGGAAAACAGATGCGCATATTCTAAGCTGTTAGGCTAAGGTCTTTTGTTCTTTGCGTGAAACCAGAGTTGAGGCCCTCAAGCCGATTAATCTCACTTTTCTATCTTGACGAAAATATGTTTGAACAAGCTCTTGAGCTGTCTTCTGAAGGTCTTGAAGACGATCCGTGAAAAAAGGTAACGTCTTCCCGTGAGTATGAGTCTCAAAATTCTCAAATCGAATCTTGATGGTAACCGTTTTGAACAGCATTTCGAGTTTCATAATATCCTTGTGGACTTCCTTACTTATTTTGTCCAAGGTTTCAAGGACAAGATTATAGTCAGATGTGTCTGCTTCAAAGGTTCTTTCTCGGCTCACAGATTGTACTTCTCCTCTTTCAGCAACCTCACTTTCGTCTACCCCACGTGCTAGAAGGCTATACTGAAATCCCATTCTTCCGAATTTTTCAGTCAACACCGACACATCGTAAGCCGCAAGATCACCTATGGTTCTTATTCCTATCGCATTCAGCCTCTGCTCAGTCTTTTCCCCTACCCATAGAAGTTTTCTCACGGAAAGGGGAGCCAAGAAACTTTCAATATCGTTCTCTTCTACAACTGTTAATCCATTAGGTTTCTCAAAGTCGCTGGCAATTTTTGCTACAAGTTTGTTAGGTCCAACTCCTATGGAACACGTGAGTCCTTCTCTGCGGTGGATCTCCTGTTTTATTCTTTCTGCAAGTTTTTTAGCCTCTCCGAAGTCTCGAACTTTTGAACTCACGTCAAGAAATGCCTCATCTAGCCCCCAACGCTCAAACTTGTCCGCATATTTTCTGAGAATTGCCATGATTCGAGAGGACGCTCTAGTATAGAGTTTGAAGTTCACAGGCAAATAGATTGCTTCTGGGCATCGTTTCCAAGCCCTTGAAATTGGCATCCCAGAGTGTATGCCGAATTTTCGGGCTTCATAGTTACACGTGCTCACTACTCCTCTTCCTTTTCCTTTCTTAGGATCAGCTCCCACAACTACTGGTTTGCCTTTATACTCAGGATGCTCTCGTTCTTCTACAGCAGCAAAAAACTGATCCATGTCGACGTGAAAAATTACCCTGCGTACGCTTTTGTTCAGCTTTCGTGGCCTCCGCACTTTCGGATACAAATCAGAGTTTAATGGTGAAACTAAAATACTTTACAGATAATCCGCTGAAGAAAGGGATATAAACAAACAGCTGTGTTGTTGGCGCCGGGAATGGGATTCGAACCCATGCGGACCAACAGGTCCACGGGCTCTCAAGGCCCGCGCGTTATCCACTCTGCCCACGGGATGCAAGACTACATGTCTACCGTTATCCCGGCACAGGAGTCCCGGCCCATCAAACGAGCTTAACTAATCCGCACCATCTTAAAACGTTTGCTTGCGGCGCTAATCCAAATAGTGCATTGAAGAATCGTTTCATGAGCACGCGAAGATTTGAGTTGGCACCAAACTGGCTAGAAAATATTAATATTCTTAGGACACATTTGTTACCAGGTGATCTCCTTTGTCAGAGGAAAAATTTCCCATCTCTGAAACCCTAAAGGTAATTGAAGGCCTAAACTTGTATAAGACAGAGAAATGGTGGTGTGCGGCAATTCTCATGGAATCTTTTGGAAAAAAACAAATAGGAGTGTATTTGTGGAATAAAAAGGCCGATCAATGGAAAAGAAGACAGAAATTCGTCATCCACAATAAGGATGAATGGGTGCGCATTAAGGAGAAAGTGGAGAAACTAATTCCGAATTTACAATAGGCTTATGCCGAATTTTGCATTTTTCCCCGCGCGCGAGAGTTTCACGTGTCAATGATCAAGGCTATATTTGCGTAGCTAATCCGTGTGCATTTAAAACTATTTTGTGAAGAAAAACGAGAAATAAGCTGATTTTGACAGCCAGCACTATATCTGCATGTTAATAAAAGTTATTTCGTTCTTTTATGCTAGCATTCGGCAGGGTGTATAAATTTGATTTCATGGGAGTATTCCTTTGAGAAAATAAGCAAAGATTTGGAATTAGCAAAGAAAAAGAAACAGGCTCTCGACGATCTGTTCAATACAAGCAAAATCTCGCAGTCTACATACGACTCCTTCAACAGGGGACTCACGGACACCATCACAGAGATTGAAACTCATCGGAAAGCCTTGGCTGAAAAGATGACCTCCAAAATCACTGAACTTGAACAACAAGTGAGCACATTAGAGATGTTTCTCGCAAATGCAGAGATACTTTACGCCGCTGGGGAAATCGATGAGGAACTACACACGCGTGAGAGCAATGCCTTCACTCAAGGACTCGAAGCCACTAAGCAAGAATTAGAGGTCATAAAAGAGGTTGTCGCTAATCTCATGCCGGAAAAAACGGCACCTACACTTCCACTCGCGCCAGGAGAAATCGCGGAAGCACCACCGACAGAAGAGGTTCTTGAAGAAGCACCTGAAATACCTACAGAAGTTTCGATCGAAGCACCAGTTGAAGCGCAGGTAGAAGTGGAAACCGAAAACATTTCCGAAGAAACGGAAATTGAGCAACCAATGGAAGTGCAAGCAGAAGAAGCCGCTACAGAAGAAACACCTTCTGAAGAAGCACTTGTGGAGGAAACACCTACAGAAGAAGAGGAATTAACGGAAGAGACACCTAATGAAGGATTCGAAGGGTTCGAAAAGAACGCACCTGAAACGCCAACAGAAGAGCAGTTCTCACCGTCCGAGGAAGTTGTTGAAGAACCTGCAGTCCCCCCAGAAGTTGATACCGAAGAGGTTGTGGAAGAAGAGCCAACAGAGCAAGAGATTGAGATGAAAGCCAAAGCAGAGGCAGAAGATACCTCTTTTTTTCGAGACGAAGAAGAGGAAGCGACAGCCGAAGAACAAGAGGCGGAAGAATAGACATTAAAAGCCTTCCATGATTTTCTTCCTTTTTTGTTTCGACCTGCATTAGCGCAGCCTTTTTTTGTAGTCCTTTTCGTTTCTATCGTGAGAACGAACGTTTAAGCTTGGAGAATTTATAAGCTTTTACTGAACAAGAATGCTCTGTGTGAGCATTTTTGATCAAGGAGCTTGGAGAGGAACTGTTTGAAAGTGGGTATAGCCTATCATGAAAAATATCGCCAGTATGATTTGGGATCAGGCCATCCTTTTAGAGGCGATCGATTTGTCAACGTCATGCGTCTTTTTGAGGAGCAAGGACTGTTTCGCTTACCTAATGTAACCCTGTTAGAACCCAAGCCAGTCACTAAACAAGACTTGCTCAAAATTCACGATAAAGACTACGTCGACTTGATCTTCCGTTTGGCGGAAAAAAGTAAACCATACGATGTGGAAACGCCTGTCTCTCCACAAATCCTTGAGGCTGCTCGACTGATAATAGGTGGAGCTCTGGAAGCAGGAAAAGCAGTTTATGATGGAAGAGTTGAACGTGCAGTAGCATTGGGTTGTGGCTATCATCACGCAGGCAGAAACTATGGCGGAGGCTTCTGCTTGTTCAACGACATAGCTGTGCTGGTGGAACATCTCCGTGAAAAGTATGGGCTTAACCGCGCGTTGATCATAGATTACGATGTACATTTCGGAAACGGAACCAGTGACATCTACTATTCAGACTCAAGCGTCCTCTATATTTCGTTACATCAGGATCCGAGAACTATCTACCCAGGCACTGGATTCATCGAGCAAATCGGAAAGGACGAAGGTAAGGGATGCAACGTTAATGTGCCTCTGCCGCCGGGAACAGGTGATCAAACCTATCTTTACGCGTTGAAAGAGATTTTTGTTCCTCTTGCAGAAGAGTTTAAGCCAGACCTTATCGTAGCCAACGGAGGAAGCGACCCTCATTTCGCCGACACTCTTGGAAGCCTTAGACTCACGGTGAAAGGTTTCTTCAAACTATCCCAGACCATAGCTCATGCAGCAGAAAAAGTTT
>Ga0209427_10010166_pt1 | contig 10451 bp, 9 predicted proteins | sample DeeMarSWOR136_30_FD_187465 | JGI IMG/M metagenome (GOLD analysis project Ga0209427, IMG submission 187465) | Marine sediment microbial communities from White Oak River estuary, North Carolina - WOR-1-36_30 (SPAdes) (version 2) | ecosystem: Environmental > Aquatic > Marine > Intertidal zone >...
TTGAAAAGTTTAAAGAAGCAGTGGTACCGTGAAGGGGCCTATTTAACGGTAGGTGGATGTGTTCAGGCAAGTGAGATGATCATGAATGATACCCTCCGAAATGCTCTGGCATTTGGCGTGGCTGCAGGGCATCATGCAGAAAGAGACTCTGCATGGGGGGGCACCTATTGTTCTGTGTCAGGCCCTGTTGTAGTCAATCTTCAAGAGAATTTTCCAGGAATCAAGATAGCCATAATAGATACGGATTCCCATCATGGAAATGGAACAAGGGACGTAACTTTTGGAAATCACGATGTTTTGCATGTATGTTTTTGCTCCTCAAATAGGATTGAGGATAATAACACTAAAATTTGTGTAGATTGTGGATATAACTCATCTGATGATAATTATTTGGATTTGGTTAAAAAAGAGTTTATTTCAAGAATTACAGAATTTAAACCTGATATTATTCTCCACTTATTAGGGCATGATACCGCAAGAGGAGATTATGGAGATCGAGGTTTGTCAAGAGAATTTTTTATTGAATTAGTGAAAATGATAAAAAATGCTTCAAAAATATGTAAGGAGCGCTATTTAATAAACACTCATGGGGGTTCTTCTGTTGATATTTGCGAATATGTATATAATAATGCAATTCGTATTTTAGCCTCAAAATAGAATAGATTTTTATAAATTTTCTTTAATATAATGAAAAAAATATGTTAAAAATCATATTTAATTTGGATTAATTTCCTGAGTGATAAAGTTGTAATCCTTATTTAGAGCATTTACGCCTGTTTCAATTCTTATTATATTTGGAACATCATTTATATTCACAAAAACAGGAATAATATGCTTATTTTGATATATTGCCATGTCTCCTTCTTTCGCAATTGCAATATGATATAATAATTTATCTTATTGTCGGTAGTTTTTTTATTCACCATAAATTTCAGTTTATTATTAAAATAATATGAGGTGGACTGAAATTTTTTGTAAAATTGAAGGTGAAAATATCCCTCTTGTCTCTACTGGAACTTCTCCCTTCTTTGGTGCTGCTCAATTCGGGAGAAATGCTCGTACTTATAGGAAAAAATTTATGAATGATGCAAATGCGATGCTGGAAATAATGGAAGCATGTTATAAGGCAGGGGGACGAGGTATTGAAGCTGTTCCTGGAGGTGCTGTGGTAGATGCCATAAAAATAATGAAAGAGACTCACTCCGATTATGTGATTACCGGATCTACATTTCCCGGACCCGATCCTAAAATTGATGATCTAATTGATGTGGAAGCGAAAATAATTTTTATACATGGCATGGTTTCTGACAAAATGGATAATAGACTTGATAAGCTTGTTGATGAGGTGATATCTAGAGGAGTAATCCCTGGATTAGCTCTGCATAATCCTGCTCCTACCCTAAAATATGCTCTTAAAAATTTACCACAAGTAAAATCATTTTTGACTCCTATGAATGCAGACGGTATGTTTATGGGAAATAAAGAAGCTTTAGAGAAAATCGTTGATGAGAATAAAGATTTATATTTTGTGGGAATGAAAACACTTGCCGCAGGGAAACTTGACCCTAAAGAAGCCTATGAATATATCGCCAGTCATAACATCTGTGCGGTGGCAATTGGTATGGTTACCGTTGAGGAAGCTGAAACCTCAACTAAAATTGCGTTAAAAGCTCTACAAAAATAAGTAATTAAAATCTTAATCCTACTTCTTTTAGTCTAATTTTTATTAGTAGGATGGATTTAACCTGATTTTTTTTAAATCATTATCCTTCTTGAATTTTCTTGTTAAGGTTAATTACCCCGATAAACCTTCTACCTTTGATAGCAAAAATTATGTATATAATACCTGTTAACACTGACCATAAAATGAATAAATATAATGCTATTATACCAATGATAAATATTAGAATGATGCCCATTACTAAACATAAAGCTATTTGAACCTTTAAGAGAATATCTATAAATCTATTTCGATTAATTTCTAATGCCTCTTCTGGCTTCTTTATAATAATAAATAAAAATACAGCGACACCCATTATAATTAAACTGAAAATATACCCAAGCACTGAACCTGGTGGTAATGTACCTTCTATAATTCTACCCAAAAATAATAAAACATTAAAACTTAAAGCTAATATCCATCCTATCGGTCCCATTTTCTTATCAACTTCACTTCTTTCTACAAGAGTATTAGCAAAATAAAGTCCAAAAATACTTTGAAGTATACCCCACCAAAAGACATTTGCTAAAAATAGAATTATAAGATTGATTCCTAAGAAATTAGGTTCATTGAACACGCTTCCAGTAGTAAATATTTCATGAAATAATCCAAAGATAAATCCTATAAGCAGAACATGATGATCTCTCAATTTAAATCGCACAATCAAATCCTCTAGCATACTAAAATAAGAAAGATATAATAATAGAAGCGAAATCGCGAGAATCGGATTTAAAAATCCTATAATACTATGAACCCAAAATTCTAATATAAGATTATATACAACACAGATGAGTATCCTTTTCTTTTTTTGAGTAATTTTCATATAAACAAATAATTTACCAATTTATAAAAATTTGAATTCATTATGTTGAACCTATGAGCCAAGAAAAATTTAAAGATCTTATCGGAAAAAAGCTAAAGGATATGTTGCAAGAATCAGGAATGGAAAAAGTGAAAGAATCCCTTAAAGACCAAATATCCTCTAAAATCAAAAAGGAAATTGAAGATATCATCATAAAGGCCGTCATTGAAGTCATAAAAGTAGAAATTGTAGCTATTATGGACAAACTGATAACTGAAGTAGTGCTACCGAAAATTAAAAAACAAATCACCGACGAAATTTTGCCCAAAGTGCTAGACAAAATAAGGAAAGAGATTTTTTAATGTTGAGCTAAAACGCTGAAAATGCTTATTAAAAAAATTACAAATAACTGCCATAGATTTCATATTTAAAAGATTTTCAGCTTTTCAGTCTAACAACGGGTATTTGTTTAACTATTACCAATAAATTTTAATAATATCATTTAAAATTTCATAAATCGTTCATCATAATGATAAAAAATTGCTGAACCGTTCAATTTAATTATAGATTAATATACAACTAGCTAAATTTTATATTATTTTCTAAACATTTTTTAATAATTTAGTATATTGATCTATAGATAAACAAAAATTAATGAATTAAAATGGATAATACATTAAAAACTAAGCCTAATTTTGACATTAATACCGTGATAGATCCAGAAAACTTAGCAAAATTAGAAGCCTTAAAAAATGAAAAGGTAATGCAAGTTGTAAATGAATTTGTAAAACTATGTAAACCTAGTAAGGTTACCGTTATTACTGATTCAAAAGAGGATATAAATTATGTACGGCAAAAAGCTATTGAATCGAATGAAGAATCGAAATTAGCAACAAAGGGGCATACAATTCATTTTGATGGATTTTTTACCATGGGTAACCATGACCAAGCGCGGGATAAACAAAATACAAGAGTATTAGTGCCGAAAGGAGAATACAGCAGTCCCTGGATAAATACCATCGATAGAGACGAAGGTTTAAGGGAAATCTTGGAAATAATGGACGGATGCATGGATGAGAGGGAATGTTTAGTACGATTTTTCTCTTTAGGGCCTTTAAGTTCTAAATTCTCAATTTTAGCTCTTCAATTGACAGATTCCTTTTATGTAGGACATTCCGAAGACATTTTATATCGGGCAGGCTATGAAGAATTCAAAAAATTAAACGGTTCCGATAATTTTTTCTATTTCATTCATTCCGCCGGAGAACTTGCGGGTAATCCTCCCGTAACTAAGAATCTTGATAAACGGAGAATTTATATGGACTTGAAGGAAATGCGGGTTTTAACAGTTAACAATCAATATGCAGGAAATAGTTTAGGATTGAAAAAATTGGCTTTAAGGTTGGCAATTCAGAAATCTAACAACGAGGATTGGCTGGCTGAGCATTATTTTATTTTAGGAATTCATCCGAAAGGAAAAAATAGAGTTTCATATTTCTGTGGAGCCTATCCTTCGGCTTGCGGCAAAACAAGCACCGCAATGCTGCCGGGACAAACTATATTAGGGGATGATATTGCTTATCTAAGACCATGGGAAGATGGATATGCCCATGCGGTTAACATTGAGCAGGGTATTTTTGGTATAATAAAAGATGTAAATGCCGAAGACGATCCCATTATATACGAAGCGCTAACGAGTCCCCGTGAGACTATTTTTTCAAACGTTCTTATTACTGAAGATTTTCCCTATTGGATCGGAGATGGAAAACCTGTACCTAATAAGGGATTAAATTTCTCTGGAAAATGGAAGAAGGGTAAGAAAGATGCAAACGAAAAGGAAATACCCCACGCTCATCCTAATGCTCGATATACTATTAGAATCCAAGAGTTATCGAATGCTGATGTAAATTTAGATAGTCCAGAGGGAGTTCCCATAGAAGGAATCTTCTACGGAGGAAGGGACAGTAATACAATGGTTCCTGTTCTCGAAAGTCTTAATTGGGAGCACGGAGTTTTTCTTGGAGCCGCTATAGAATCGGAAACTACCTCAGCTACATTAGGTGCCGAAGGTGTAAGGCAGCCAAGTCCGATGGCTAATTTAGACTTTATGGTAGTTCCTTTAGGGAAATATATTGAAAATCACCAGAAATTCGGAAACAACCTAAAAATACCCCCTAAAGTGTTTGCTATGAATTATTTCCTTAAAAGCAGCGAAGGAAAATATTTAAACGGTATGTTGGACAAATTAGTATGGGTAATGTGGGCTGAAGCCCGAACGCACGGAGAATTGGACGCGATTGCGACTCCAATAGGATATATCCCAAAATATCACGATTTAAGGGATTTATTCAAACAATATTTAAATAAGGATTATTCTAAAAAAGATTATGAGGAGCAGTTTTCAATTAGAATCATGCATTTGATTGAAAAATTAGACAGAGTAGAGGCTATGTACAAAAAAGACAAAGACATTCCCGAATTTTTCTGGGCTTTATTGGAGGACCAGAGGAAAAAACTCAAAGAGTTAAGAGAAAAATATAAAATTGAAAACATCTCTCCTTTTGATCTTTAGATCCTCCACTTATTTAAATTCTCATAAAAATTTCTTTATCTTAAACATTAATATATAAGTTTGTTGTATTATTAAATGATATATTATGGCGGCAGCAGGTGGTCTTTCATATACAGTTGCGGAATTTAATACAATTATTACTATGTTAGGTTGTCTGTGCGCAACTGTTCAAGCAGCAACAGGTTATCATGCAGCTTATAGAAAGAAAAAGATAGGTTTATTAAAGTCAAACGATGTGTTATTTCGATCTCATCGGGCTTTTGGAGGTTTTGCTACAACTCTCTACTTTTTAGGTTTGTTTGCAGGTCTTACAGGATTTATTGGGGCCGTATTTTTTAATGTACCTCCTTTGGAGAGTGAAGATCCAAGCTTTAATATACATGTTTGGCCAAGTTTTCTTGTAATGATTGTCGTAATATGGAAAACGTACGTTTCCTATTTTAAGAAAAATTCTGTTTATAAGAAAGGAAAATGGTTAGGAATGGCAACTTTTATTGCCTGGGCTTTTACTTGGATTTCGGCTGCTTTTTCATATTATATTCGAACCACTCCGGCAAATCCTCAACACCCTCCCCCAAGATACTTAATGCCCATTGAATTGCTGTGGCTCCAAATACTCTGGCCATTTCTATGGGGAGCAATCATAGGATTGATAATAATACATTATGCCGAGAACCTAGAAAGAAAAAAGGTTTCTACTAAGTAGACTATCTCTCCTTTTTTAATTTCGAAAAATCTTCTTTTTTCTCTTTAAAGTATTATTTTTTTTTATTTAATGAGTAAATTTTAATTAAATATATGTATTTATGAGAAATATGGCAATTAAACAAGAAGGATATCTTATCATAGGAGCTATTACTGCTCTCTACGCTTCAGTAATTACACTCTTTTCTTTAACTCCTAGTAATGATTTACTAATTTCAATCATACGGATATGTGCTTTATTAGCCTTAACTTCGATGTTTATATCAACAATAATGACTCCTTTCATGGTTCAACTTTATAAATATTTTGGAAAACCTTTTGTTAAAATCCATCATACCTTCTCGATCACAGCGATTATATTAGCCACAGTGCATCCTATTGCTTTCTCAATTCAGGCAGCGAATCTCGGAGTATTTATACCGGTATTATATCCTTGGTACGATTTTTGGTTATTAGCCGGACGACCTGCTCTAATTCTTATTTACATCGCATTACTAGCTGTAATATTAAGGAAAAAAATTCCTAAAACGTGGAGACCATTACATGCCTTAAATTATATTGCTCTATTTTTTGGATATATTCATGGAATTTTAATAGGTACCGATTTCAAAAATATAGGGATATTAATCCTTTTTACAATTATGGTTATTTCATCCTATATTGCACTTATATACAAGCGATATCAAACTTATCAAAGAAATCAAAAAAGAAAAGAAAGGCTTGCAAAGCAACAATAATTTTTTTATATTCATTTTTTTAGGTTTTTTATTTAATATTTTTATGGCAATTTGGGCATCTTTTATATTGATTGGTAATCATTTTAAAGCAATGGGGACAGAGAATAAACTTAATTTCCTCTTCATTTTCCGAGGCTAAAGAGTGATCTGAACTTTCTTCTTGAGTTATTAATTTCTGTTCTATAAATTCTTCGGAAGGGATACCCATCGGATCATGAATACGAACTATATTTGGTCCACCTTCTGTTTCTAAGCTTTCCAAATATTCTTGGATGTCTGAAATATCCTTTTGAGGGAGAATTTTAGCATCTTTAACCTTCTTCGCCAAGGTTACTTGTTCAATAAATTTCTTCTCCAATTTTATAAGGTAGTAGCAATTATGACACCTAAAAATATGAGCTATCCCTATTGATGAATCTTCTGCCCACTGCGCCCAGCATATTTTATGTACTACTATACCACAATTAGGGCATTTTACTATAGCATTATAATCCTTTTTAAAACAAATTGAGCACGTCTCTGGCTTTTTTAACTCTTTCGGATCATCAGCCAAATTAATATAAAATTGTTGATTTACAACTGGATTAGTAAAATTATTTCGATTTGTTATATCCTCTTGAGTAATTTTTCTATTTAACGCCAATATCTCTAATAGGGAGGGTAAAGAATAAATATCATTGATTCGATTGATACTTCCACTACATAAAGCAGCCAATCTCATCATTTTTGTATCCTCTTCTTGATCTTCTACGTCAATTCGGATAATATCAATGAAAAAGGGTATACCTTTTATTTGATCAATCATAGTTTCTAAAACTGGCATATATAATTGGGCTATTTTTGGGGTGCACGAATCTGTCAAAATTATTAAACGAAAACTTTTTTCTGAAACTCTCTTGAAAACATCTATTATAACGGATATTCCTAAAAATATCCCACCCCCAACATTGCCTTTCACAATTACAGGTTCTAAAGATTTTAGCGCCATCACAATGTATTCGGGATTTAAAGTGAAATGTTCTAAGTAATTTGGACCATCTTCCTGAAAAAAAATGATATTAAATCGACTGCTGGGATCTGCGTCTTTTTTCAAATTACCAAGCAACGTTAAACCATTATAAACTGGTGTCATACTCGTAATTCCTGGAGTAAGGGCAAAAAGAATGAGTGTATCTTCTGAGCGCGTTTTTGGCATAATAAAAAATTATTTCATTGGCTATATTCTTATATCTCTTGTAGTTTTAAGTCTTAAATATATAAGTTATTTGCTAAAAAAAAATTTAATATTTACTGTTTAATCGAAAAAGAATTTTAGTTCTAATTACATAATTAAGAGGTAAGTTTCTTTAAACCCGATCGCACTTGATAGACTTTATTAATCCGGTCTATTTCAATAAAACGCTTTATTTCCAGATTATTCAAAAAGTCTCGCATTTCCACCTTATTTTTATTTAGTTCCTCAGCTAAACTTTTAATATCATTTTCATACTTTTGGAGAGTTTGAAGTAATTCCTTATATCTCTCATATATCTCATTAACCAGAAATTTGATTGATTCGTCGATATTCAATCCCGTTTTGGAACTTGTTGGAAAAATTGTACAATCATCAGGTAAATTATTTTGAGCTTTAATCACTTCCGGAGATCTTGCTCCCTCTAAATCTTGTTTATTTGCTAGATATACAATTGGAATATCGGAAATAGTAGAATTTCGAACGGAGTTTAAAATAGAAATAGCATCCTCATCTTTTTCAGGATGCGCAGCATCAAATACAAATATAAAACCATCCGCACCACTACATATTAACTCCCTCATCACCCTAAAACGGAGAAGTCCAGGAGTGCCAAATAAAAATACATCAAAACCATTTAATCTTAAAGAAGCTAAATCCATTGCAACCGTATAATATTTGTTATTTTGTCCTTTCACTTGTACATTTAACGCATTATTATCTAAGTACTTGATGTACTCAGATTTTCCAGACTGCAACGGACCTACAACGACGACTTTTATTACTTTTCACCTTTAATCGAAAAAGCAATTCAATTATGGTTTTTTTTTTTGTAAATATATTGATCTTTACTTATATTAAAACTTCCTTTGCTCTTTTAATTAATTAATTTTGCATTAATAATGTAAATATGATGGAGATATTTCTCTCTACTTTAAATACTATATATAAATTGGCGGAATAAAAAATCGTGAAAACGTCATTTTGATATAATGTAAGAAATTTGGCATTAAATGATGAAATTCGATATTATATAAAGGAAGATTGTTCTATTTATGACAAATCATGAAAAATCTTCATCATAAAAGTAATTATTTCGTCATTTTTGAAAACTTTATAAAGCTTTTCAGCATTTTCAACAATAAATAATTAGTCATTACCAAAATTAATAAAATGCTTTTTTTTGGATTATTAATTTTGATTAATATAAAATTTTATTAAAAAAACTATTAAGAAAAACTGAAAAAAATATGACAGGAAATAAGCTAAGTTCGATAATGGTTATAGGAGGCGGAATTTCAGGAATCGAGGCAAGTCTTACTTTAGCTGAACAAGGATATAAAGTGATTTTAGTGGAAAAAACATCTTCGGTTGGCGGACGCATGGCACAACTTGATAAGACGTTCCCTACTTTAGACTGCTCAATATGTATTTTAGCTCCGAAAATGGTCGAAGTAAGCCGTCATCCTAATGTAGAATTACTGGCATATTCGGAAGTGCAAGAAATTTCGGGGAAAGCAGGAAATTTTAAGGTAAAGGTTCTCAAAAAAGCACGCTACGTGAATTGGGAAGTTTGCACTGGTTGTGCTGCATGTACTGAAAAATGCCCGATGAAGAAAATTCCTTCGGAATTCGAGGAGGCGATGGGTAACAGGACCGCCATATATATTCCATTTCCTCAAGCAGTTCCACGGAAAGCTGTCATTGACGCAGAGAAATGCCTTTATCTGACTAAAAATGCCTGTAAATTGTGCGAAAAGGAATGTGAAGCAGGAGCAATTAATTGGGAGGATAAAGATAAAGTCGTCGAATATGAAGTCGCTTCAATTATCGTGGCTACTGGGTATGATCAGATAGACTCTTCCATTTTAGATCGATATCACTATGGAGAATATCCTAATGTTATCAATGCTATGCAATATGAAAGATTACTAAGCGCTTCAGGTCCTACAGGTGGAGAATTAATACGCCCTTCGGATAAAAAGCATGCTCATAATATTGCATTTATAGCATGTGTAGGTTCGCGAAATGAAGACATCTGTGCTTATTGTTCAAAATTTTGTTGCATGTATATGGCAAAAGAAGGAGTTGTAACGAGAGAACACGCTCCTGATACTAACGTGACTGTATTTTTTAATGATATAAGAGTCATTGGTAAAAATCAAGATGAATTTATTGAAAGAGCCAAAAATGAATATGGACTCGTCTATTACCACGGAATTCCTGGAGATATACGTGAAAATCCCGAAAATCATAACCTTTACGTAAAACATGCCAACCTCGATACTGGAGATGTAGAAGTGAGTGAATTCGACCTAGTCGTGCTGGCAAATGCGGTCACTCCTCGTGAAGATGCCCCAAGATTAGCAAAATTATTAGGAATTGAACAGAACGAATTTGGTTTCTTTAAAACCGCAAATTCTTCAGAAGATTTAAGATCTACTCGTGATGGAGTTTTAGTAACTGGTTGTTGCCAATCTCCTGATGATATAGCGAATTCAGTGGCAAAGGCGGGAGGAGCTGCGGCTCTTGCGGCAACATATGCTGTCCCGCTGAGCGCAGAAGAAACTAAGGTTGAATTACCACCTTTAATAGATGTTAAACCAAGAGATGAACCGCGTATAGGTGTATTTATCTGCCGCTGCGGAATTAATATAGCTGGGTATATGGATGTACCAACATTA
>Ga0209427_10010167_pt1 | contig 10449 bp, 7 predicted proteins | sample DeeMarSWOR136_30_FD_187465 | JGI IMG/M metagenome (GOLD analysis project Ga0209427, IMG submission 187465) | Marine sediment microbial communities from White Oak River estuary, North Carolina - WOR-1-36_30 (SPAdes) (version 2) | ecosystem: Environmental > Aquatic > Marine > Intertidal zone >...
TAAAAACTCATTTTGAAGCAAATTGGGATTCGCTTCACAGTTATGAGGTCCCCGAATGGTACCGGGATGCCAAACTGGGTATCTGGGCGCATTGGAGTCCGCAGTGCGTACCCGAAATGGGAGATTGGTACGCCCGCAATATGTATATTCAGGGCCATCTTCACTATCAATATCACCTGGAACATTACGGACATCCCTCAGAGTTCGGATACAAGGATATCTGCAATCTTTGGAAGGCCGAGAACTGGGATCCGGAAGCGTTAATCGCGCGCTACAAACGCGCCGGGGCAAAATACTTTACCGCCCTGGGCAACCATCACTGCAATTTTGACGCGTGGAATTCCAGGTACCATCCCTGGAACTCCGTCAAGGTCGGGCCGAAGAAAGATATCGTCGGCGGATGGGAAAAAGCCGCCCGCGCTCAAGGGCTTCGCTTCGGCGTCACCATCCATACCACCCCCGGTCGCACCTGGCGGCAGTTCTTTCCGGTGACGTTTGGCTCTGACAAAGAAGGCCCTCTGGCAGGTGTTCCCTATGATGGAAACCTGACCAAAGAGGATGGCAAAGGGCTCTGGTGGGAAGGCCTGGATCCACAGGCGCTGTACACGCGGCCGCATCCCTACGGATCCGACCCAGACCCTGATTTCGTTGAGAGCGTCGTCTTACGCGTCAAGGATGTGATCGACCAGTACCATCCTGATCTTTTGTATTTTGATGATGCACTGCAGCCCGTTCATGACCTGGGGACCTACCTCGGCATGCAGGACATCGCGCCAGAGATCGCTGCTTACTATTACAACACCAGCCTGGACTGGCACGGGAAAATCGATGTGGTTCTGAATATCAAAGATGTGCCAGCGCATCTGCAAAAACCCGTTGTCCAGGATATGGAGAGGAAGCGATTTGGTGATATTGGACCTTGCCCCTGGCAAACAGATACCTGTATTGGGGAGTGGCACTACCGCCGCGACCTGAAATATAAGGGCGTGAGAGAAAAAGTTGTGGATTTAGTTGACATTGTGAGCAAGAACGGCAACATGCTGCTGAACATACCCATGCGCGGTGACGGCACGATCGATGAAGACGAAGAGCGTTTCCTGAATGGATTCACGCAGTGGATGGATATTAACAGCGAGGGAATTTACGGCACCCGGCCATGGTTGGTGTATGGGGAAGGTCCTTCTACACAAAATACCGGGACGATTTTGGATTCTGAGCAGGCGGCTTATACCGCTCAGGATATCCGCTTTACCCAGAGAGGCAAGGATTTGTTTGCCTTCCTCCTGGCCTGGCCCGAAGAAGGCCATGCCGTTATCCAGTCTCTGAAGGCTGGATCGAGCGTACTGGCGGAACAGATCCAGGCCATTCGCCTGTTAGGGACGCCAGGTGAACTTACCTGGCGTCAAGATGACCGGGGCCTGCATGTTCAAATGCCTGCTCAGAAACCCTGTGAGCACGCCTACACATTGAGAATTGAGCGGAAGTAAAGGGGATCATCCTTGTTCAACTTCCTGAGGAGGATTACTTATGGATTTTCCTTTACAGCATTCCGGCCAGGCGAAGAATCGCCCATCATTCGCAACGGTCATTTCCTGGCCCGACCCGCAGGCGCCCTACATGCCCTGGGGCTGGAACCAGGCCGGTGAAGGCCCCCTGGGCGAGTGGCTGATCGAGTTTATGGAGAAGGTGCAGCGCCGTCGCCTCAACTACACCCTCAGCGCCTGGTGGTTCAACGCCGCTTCGGATCATTGGAACAACCTGCCGGCTGCGGACAGGCAAAGCCCATGTGGTGGTGCCGGTCACCTTGTTGGCGCATGGCTGCCCGCCCCAGGCGATTGTGGCGGCGTATGGGATGGACGAGCGTACTGTGCTGGGGCTGCAACGGCGGGCGGGGCAGCATTGCCAGCAGGTACACGGGCACTTGTCGAACAGCCCCGCGAATAGACCAGAAACCTGTCAGGTCTACCCGAAAATTAGGCGGACTCCCACTGGTCATCTTTTCACCGGCACCTTATGTCCAAAACCTGTCCAAACCGAGTCCAGATGATCCCTGAACTTACCAGGCAATTTGATATGATATTGAGAGGAGGTGAGATAGGTTTAGGGAGAGTAGACATAAGGCAAGGTTAACCACATCGGGATAATAAGTCCATTCTGGTTAGTCAAAAAGGAGGTGATGTGCGAATCGAGTTCGGTGGAAAAGGGTAGAGGTCACCGCCTTTGGGAAAGGCAGATGACCTCCACAATTAGGTGTGGAGCAAACTCCACGAGTACAGTCTATCAGACATTTACACAAAGGAGGAACCAAAATGAAAGGCCAGAAGCTCAGTCGACGCGATTTTCTGCGCCTGAGTGCTCTAGGTGCCGCGGGTGCTGCCCTCGCCGGGTGCCGCCCGACGCCGACGCCCACCCCGAGCGCAGCGCCGACGCAAGCGCCCGCTGCCCCCGCGCCCGCGGAAAAGGTCACCTTGACCTACCTGGTCAGCCAGGGTTGGTTGTTCGATGCTGAGCAGGAACTTGGGCAAAAGTTTGAAGAACAAACAGGCATACACATTGATTACCAGGTTGTCCCGTCAGATCAGTACTTCAACCTTTTGAAGACAAAACTCAACGCCGGCGAAGGCCCGGACATCTTTGGCGGGCAGAGCGGCGTTACCGACCTGATAGTGCAGTACAACGTCGAGAAAAACGCGGTCGATCTGTCGGCAGAACCCTGGGCCAAACTGGAAGACCCGCTGGTCAGCGCCCAATCGACGGTCAATGGCAAAATTTATGGGCTGACGCTTTGGGCTACGACCGCAACGACCTGGGTGATCAACTACAACAAGATCATCTTCCAGGAGTACAACCTGAGTGAACCCGAGACCTACGCGGATTTCGAAGCCCTGTGCCAGAAGCTGCTCGACAATGGCATTCAGCCAATATATGAACCTATTTCGGACGGCTGGCACCACGTCCTGTGGTTCCCGGAACTTGGCCCGCGGTATGAAGAAGTAACGCCTGGCCTGGCCGATCAACTGAACGCCAACAAGGCGAAGTTTGCCGACAACCCGACCATGCTCACGGTCCTGACCCAGCTCAAAGAAATGTACGACCTCGGGTTTTTTGGCGAGAACGCCCTTTCCGATGCGCAAGCGGATGCCACGAAAGCCATGGCCAGTGGCGAGGTCGCCATGACCTTACAGAATCTGACCTTCTCCCAACAGGTCGAAAATGATTATCCAGACATGAAGGCGGATACCTTTGGGCAGTTCATGATGCCGCTGGCCGACAACCAAGTCCTGAATATCAATCCGGCCGGCCCGACCAAGTTCATCTATTCTGGCTCGCCGCATATTGCCGAGGCAGCGCAGTACTTTAACTTCCTCACGCAGCCTGAAAATATGCAATATCTCATCGACCATACCCCTACCATGCAGACCCTTCCGTTCCCGGGTGTGAAAAGCAAGCTGCTGCCCAACCAGCAAGCTTTCCTGGACGCCCACCCCGAGCGCGGCACCGTGTACCAGACGGCGGTTAACTATGTCAATCCGCAGTGGATGGACATCGGCAAAGACCTGACCGCCATGTTCACCGGAGCCATGACACCGGAAGATGTGTTGGCGAGCATTGATAGCCGTCGCGCCGAATTGGCCACCGCTGCCCAAGACCCAGCCTGGGACTAGTAGCTGTACCCGCTCCATTGGGCAGCTCAATCGATCAACCTCAGCCCGATTTAGTCGGGCTGAGGTTGAAGTCGTGACGAGGAGCATATCGCATGAAACTCCAAAGTAAATACCCTCTCTCTTTTGTGCTGGGCGCCCTGGTTTTGTACCTGGTGTTTTTTATCATTCCAGGGATTTCCGGTATCGTCTATTCTTTTACAGACTGGAGCAGTTATCGCACCGAGGTCAATTTCGTTGGTCTGGACAACTTTAGGACTATTTTTTCGTCTGGCGAACGTTATCTTGACTATATTTCAAATACATTGGTGTTTGTTTTAGTCACCGTTGTGCTAAAAACCGTGTTTGCTTTAGCCCTGGCGTTGCTGTTAAATGATGCGGTCAAACACTTGACCCACTTTTATCGGACGATGATTTACCTGCCTGCAGTTTTGCCTATGTTGGCGGTGGCGCTGATATTCAGGTCAATTTTGAACCCGGCCACCGGCCTGTTAAATGTGTTGCTGCGCGGCGTTGGATTGGATTTCTTGGCGTTGAAATGGCTGGTTGACCCCAATATCGCGCTGTTTTCGGTGATTGGGGTTGATACCTGGAAAGGCGTGGGCTATATTATGGTTATCCTGCTGGCCGGCCTGCAAGCCATCCCTAAAGAGTATTATGAAGCCGCCGCAGTTGATGGCGCCGGCGCCCTGGCCAAATTTGGACACATTACCTGGCCTTTGCTAACCCCGGCCCTGATCGTTGTTACCGTGCTCAATGTGCTGTACGCCTTGCGAGTGTTTGACATTGTCTATGTCTTGACCAACGGCGGGCCAGGCTACGCGACTGAGGTTCTGTTTACCGCCATCTTCAAAGCCTTTGGGCAAGGCCGCTATGGTCTTGGCACGGCGATTTCCAGCATTTTGTTCGTGGTGATGAGTGGTACAGGGTATTTTGTGATTCGATTGATGGAGCGCGAATCAGTCAGTGAATAAGGAGAGCCTTTCCCGATGATAGCTAAGAAATTTGGACAAATTGGCGCTCATGCATTGGCTATTTTTGCCAGCCTGATTATGGTGATCCCGGTCTACCTGATTGTGGTTAATTCCTTCAAGACGAGGCCGCAGGCAAGTTCGATGGGGCTTGAGTTTCCCCAGGGATTTCACCTGGAAAACAACTTCCCCACCGTGATTGAGAAGGGGAAACTAATCACGAGCTTTGCTAACAGCGTGATCTACGCCTCTGGCTCAACGGTCATTGGGACGCTTTTTGCGGCTATGGCCGCCTTTGTTTTATCACGACACAGAACGCGGCTATATCGCTTTCTTTACTTCTTTATCATCATGGGCATTGCTTTGCCGATGAACTACTTTACCTTGACCAAGATTATGCAACTCACCCATTTGATTAATACCCAATTGGGGATCATTATCCTGTATGCCGCCGGCCAAATTCCGTTTGGGGTTTTCCTTATTTACGGCTTTGTCGCTTCTATTCCGAGAGAACTCGATGAGGCCGCGATTATTGACGGCTGTGGGCCAATCCAACTCTTTTTCCAGGTTATCCTCCCGCTGCTAAAGCCGGCGTTAGTAACAACTGGCCTCTTGAGTTTTTTGGGAATCTGGAATGATTTTGTGCTGCCATTATACTATCTGAACAATAGCGCCTATTGGCCGATGACGCTGTCGGTTTATAACTTTTTTGGGCAATACCAGCAGAGTTGGAATCTGGTGTCAGCCGACATTTTGCTTACAATCTTGCCTGTCATCGTGCTTTATCTGGCCGGACAGCGCTTCATTCTCTCAGGGTTAACCTCTGGCGCCGTTAAGGGTTAGAAATTTCAAAATGCGCAGCCGCAGTCGTTGTGTTAAGCTAAACGAGACCCAAAATCATCATGGGTGATACGTCCGTAGGGTTACCAAGCCGGGAGGATACATGAAACTGATTCGTCACATAGTTCAGCCCGATGAGGTCATTATCGAAACTTCGCTGGGATTCATTGAATTGACACCCTGTTCAGACTGTATTGTGCGCGTGCGTTATGCTCTGACCAATGAATTCAGCGCAAAAGAAAGCTTGATGATACAGCCGGCCGCCCCAACGCCGGTTGAATTTCACGCGCATGAAACAGCAGAAGCGCTTGTTTTTTCAATCCCCAAACTGTCCATTCGGATTGACAAACAGACCACCGCCTTTACTTATGTGGATAGTTCAGGCCGCCTTTTAACCAAAGAGCCGGCTCGCGGCGGCAAGACGCTCACGCCGGTCAATGTTGTCAAAACAATCTTCGATGAATCGGCTGCCGCCCAATCGCGGCAGAGCGTGGATGGTGAGCGCAGCGATGTGTCCAACTTTGAACAAGTTATTGACCGCCAAGCCTATCATACCAAACTTGAGTTCGAGTGGGCCGCGGGCGAAGCGCTATATGGCCTCGGCTCTCACGAAGAGGGTATGCTAAATTTGCGCGGCCAGCATCAATATTTATACCAGCAGAATATGAAGGTAGCTCTTCCCGTCCTGCTTTCTACCAGGGGCTATGGCCTGATGCTGGATAATTATTCATTGATGATCTTCCGCGATGATGCGTTCGGTTCCTATTTGTGGACCGACATCGCTGACGAACTGGACTACTATTTCATCTATGGGCCAGAGTTCGACCAAATCGTACACGGCGTGCGGCAGTTAACTGGCCAGGCGCCCGTGCTTCCAAAATGGGCTTTCGGGTATATTCAGTCTAAAGAAAGATACAAGTCTCAGGATGAACTGATTGCAGTGGCTAAAGAGTACCGGTCGCGCGGCCTGCCCCTTGACTGCATTGTATTAGACTGGCAATCGTGGCCCGAAGGGCTGTGGGGTCAAAAAACACTAGACCCGGAACGTTTTCCTGACCCACCGGCGATGACCGCCGAACTTCACCGCCTGAAGGTGCGCTTAATGGTTTCCATCTGGCCCCACATGAGCAAGGGCGGAGCTAACTGGCTGGAAATGCGCGAAAAGGGCTGTTTGCTGGGGAATCAAAGCACCTACGATGCTTTTTCCGAAAAGGCGCGGCAACTGTATTGGCGGCAGGCCAACGAGGGCTTATTCGCTCATGGCATAGACGCCTGGTGGTGCGATTGCACAGAGCCATTCGAAGCCGATTGGAAAGGCCCCGTTAAACTCGAACCGGAAGAGCGTTTAAGAATCAATACCGAAGAGGCTAAAAAGCATCTCGACCCGGCTTATATCAACGCCTACTCCCTGCTGCATTCCAAAGGCATTTACGAGGGACAGCGGAACACTACCACGACCAAACGAGTCGTTAATCTTACCCGTTCCGCCTACCCCGGGCAGCAGCGCTATAGCACAATCACCTGGTCGGGCGATATCACCGCCACCTGGGAAACACTGCGCCGCCAAATTCCGGCCGGCCTTAATTTCTGCGCCACCGGCTTGCCCTATTGGACGTTGGATATTGGCGCTTTCTTTGTTAAGAATAGACCGGACCTCTGGTTTTGGAGCGGTGATTACGACCAGGGAGTTGAAGACCTAGGCTACCGCGAGTTGTTTATGCGTTGGTTCCAATTTGGCGCTTTTTTGCCGATGTTCCGCACCCATGGCACCGACACGCCGCGAGAAATATGGCGCTTTGGCGAGCCAGGCGACGTTATGTACGACACGCTGGCCAAGTATCTGCGCCTGCGATACCGCTTGCTGCCTTATATTTATTCGCTGGCCGGCCAGGTAACGCATAAAGATTATACGATGCTGCGCGCGCTGCCTTTTGATTTCAGGCATGACCCCGCCACCTATAACATTAGCGACCAATTTATGTTCGGGCCGGCCTTACTGGTGAATCCGGTCACCCGGCCCATGTATTATGCGGCCAACTCTACCCCTCTCCAGGGCGTGGCGAAAACTCGCCCGGTCTATTTACCCTCCGGTAGCGATTGGTACGATTTCTGGACGGGAGTACGCTACTCTGGCGGGCAAACTCTCTTGGCCGAAGCTCCCCTCAGTACCATGCCCTTGTACGCGCGTTCTGGCTCAATCATTCCCATAGGGCCTGATATTCAATCCACCGCCGAACAGCCGGATGCGGCGGTGGAATTGTGGGTTTATCCGGGACAAGATGGCAGTTTTGTGCTGTATGAGGATGAAGGCGACAGTTATGATTATGAAAGAGGTGCTTATGCCACCATTCAAACCCGCTGGGAAGAGCAAAAGAGACGTCTTATTTTGGAAGAGCGCGTTGATTCGTACCCAGGTATGCCCGAGGCAGTAAGATTTGAGGTCACGATAATAGACGAAAAAGCGGTTGGTTACGATACAAATCGTCTCGAAGACAAAACGAAGGTGATTTACGAAGGGAAGCAGGTTATCGTTGACTTTTGACCTGTGTCGAGTCTTATAAACTCGTACCGGTCAGAGTCTCATAAAGTCGTGCCGGTCAGGGCTCGCTCAAGGAATCGGAAAGGATCATCTGGCGGCATTCCGTTCGGGCGAATGGCAATGCCAGTTGATAGGGGGACTGAGTGGTCAGTCGGTGCAGTTCACCCATCAGGTCGGACTTGGTAAGTCCCTGAGCTGCAAGGCGAATCTCTCGCCGGCCATTCTCGGTCAAGCAGACAAGTTCACAGGTTTGGGGGTCGAAGGTGATTTCGAGCATCTGATTCTCGAACTCGACGCCGACGTTGTACCGGAGGCATCCCAGTGAGAATTGCCCTTGTGGAGTAGTGTGGCGAAACCAGTGTCCTTGAGCCAGGTAATCGTAGACTCCAGTTACTTCCGTAGCAGTTTTGTTGGCGCGCCAAACCGCTGGGTGGGGGTGAGGTAACCCCGCCCCTACGGAGACCACCTCACCACTTTGGCGCGGCAGGGCAGTTTTTCTTTTGGTCTGTTATGGTAACGATACTATATAGGGCTTTCAAGCACAGATTGTTTTTAGGGAGGGCAAGCAGTAGTGAGTGAAAAGCGCAAAGCGAAAGACATGCGGAATAGGAACGATCTGATCGTCGTCACCGGGGCTGGCGGGTTCATCGCCGGGGCACTGACCCGGTACTTTTATGATCAGGGATTCACCCGCATCCGTGCCGTTGACAAAAAGCCGCTGCCCAAGTGGTACCAGCGGGTGGAGGGCGTGGAGAGCCTGTGCCTGGACTTGAGCTATCGGGATAACTGCGTCAAGGCCTGCGAGGGAGCCGTCGAGGTCTACAATCTGGCGGCAGACATGGGTGGCATGGGTTTCATCGAGCACTTTCGAATCGAGTGCCTGCGCAGTATCCTGATCAACACACATATGATTGAAGCGGCCTACAAGGCGGGCGCGGAACGATACTTTTTCTCGTCGTCGGCCTGCGCCTACAACACAGACTTGCAACAAGATCCTAACGTCAGGGCGCTGAAGGAATCAGACGCCTATCCGGCGATGGCCGAACGGGGCTATGGCTGGGAGAAGCTGATGTCGGAGATGTTCTGTCAGGAGTACTGGGCCGAGCGCGGGCTAAAGACGTTCATTGCCCGGTTCCACAACGTCTATGGCCCGTATGGCACCTGGGACGGCGGCCGGGAAAAAGCGCCCGCGGCGCTGGCTCGCAAAGTGATCGAGGCCCAAGATACCGGCGACCCTGTGATCACCATCTGGGGCGATGGTCATCAGACCCGCAGCTTTATGTATATTGACGATTGTGTCCAGGGTATAGACTTGATCATGCACTGCGATGCTCTGATCGCCACACCCGTCAATCTGGGTTCGAGTGAGCTTTTCTCGATCAACAAGTTGGTTGACGTGATCGAAGAGATCGCCGGGGTAAAGCTGGAGCGCAGGTATGACCTCGACGCGCCGCGAGGCGTGGCAGGGCGCAACAGCGACAACACGTTCATCAAGCAGGTGCTGGGGTGGGAGCCCAACACGCCGTTGCGGGAGGGGATGGCAAAGACTTACGCCTGGATCAAACAGCAGTCCGCCGATCGGAAGGCTGGCAAGCCGACGCCAGCCAGCGATAGCCGGGACTAGGGCCGCACCAGCCCTTTCCTATGAGAGAGCGCGTTATGGCCTTGGAGATAACGGACATCATCGGCAAGATTCCTTATCGCATGGCGTTCGCCGGCGGTTGGATCGACCAGCCATTCTTGTCAAAGCACAATCCCTCTCCGCCCGGCTCGATGGTCGTGGTTGCACTGGAGCCGACTTGCCGCTTCATGGAGCGGTGCGGGATGGGTACCAGCACACGAAGGGTCGCGCTGGATCTATGGGGTGAGACGCTGCCCGATAGAGATCCTGAGGAGCTGGTCCGGGAGCTGTACGCCGCAGAGAACGCAGGACAAGAGGAGCCATCAGGGTCGCAGGATATGGCCGGCATTATCTATCCTGGCATCATCCGGCTCGACTACGATTTCGCATATGAGGGCGGCTACTTTCCCATGCACGTCGAGTCGAACAACGATCCGGACGTTGCGCGCTGGCTGGAGAGCGTAATTCACATGGTGCCGATTGCTCAACGTCGCCTCGGTTACAGTCCGCTGGGTGAAAAGAACCTGGATCCGGAGTGGATCAGGAGGCTGGGGCAGTCGGGCAAGGATTGCTTCGACGCCATCATCGCCCGGGACGCGGAGGGGCTGGGCGCCTCGATGAACGAGTGTATGAGATGCTGGGAGGCCATCCTGCCGCACACGGTGCGGCATCCGACCATTACCGACGATTTGATGGCGATCCTGAGCTACTATCAATCCCGGTATGTAGGGGCGATGTACTCCGGCTGTGGCGGCGGGTACATCTACGTCGTGTCGGAGGAAGAGGTGCCGGGCTCGATCCGTGCCAAAGTCAGAG
>Ga0209427_10010168_pt1 | contig 10448 bp, 8 predicted proteins | sample DeeMarSWOR136_30_FD_187465 | JGI IMG/M metagenome (GOLD analysis project Ga0209427, IMG submission 187465) | Marine sediment microbial communities from White Oak River estuary, North Carolina - WOR-1-36_30 (SPAdes) (version 2) | ecosystem: Environmental > Aquatic > Marine > Intertidal zone >...
GCGAATGCGGGCAATCCCACCGGCACTGGTGATCGGTTCGCAACGTTTGAGCTTAGAAATGGCGTGACGATTAAGGGTGGTTATGCGGGATTCGGTGAGCCAGAACCCAATGCCCGGGATATCGAGGTGTATGAGACGATCCTGAGCGGCGACCTGCTGGGTGATGATGGGCAGGGCTTTGCCAACAATGACGAGAACAGCTACCACATTGTTACCGGCAGCGAAACAAACGAAACCGCAGTATTGGACGGCTTTACCATTACTGCCGGCAATGCTGACGGTTCTAATCCGTACGATAAGGGCGGCGGGATGTATAACTACAAAGGCAGCCCGATGCTGACCAACTGCATCTTCTACGGCAACGTGGCCCACTTCGGCGGTGGGATGGGGAACTCCTACTTCTGCAATCCAACGCTGACCAATTGCACGTTCAGCGGCAACGCGGCTCGATTGGTCGGCGGGCAAGGCGGCGGGATGGCCAACTGGGCGAGTAGCCCGACGTTGACCAACTGCACATTCACTGGCAACTCAGCAGGATGGGACGGCGGCGGAATGTGGAACTACGACTTCAGCAACCCGATGTTGACGAATTGTTTGTTCATCGGGAACTCGCCAGATGAAGATGGTGGAGGGGTGAACAACTGGAAGAACTGCAGCCCGATGTTGATTAACTGCACGTTCTGCGGGAACGCGGCTCGGAGTGGCGGCGGGATGGCCAACTGGGATAACTGCCACCCGATGCTGACCAACTGCATCTTCTGGGGTAACACCGGGTCACAAATACACAATGGCAACGGTTGTTCGACAACTGTTACCTATAGCGACGTGCAGGGCGGCTGGTCGGGCGAAGCCAATATGAATTTTGCTCCATGTTTCGCAGATCCAGAAAACGACAACTACTATCTCAAGTCGCAAGCCGGTCGCTGGGACTCCGAAAGCCAGACGTGGGTTCATGATGATGTAACGAGTCCGTGTATTGATGCCGGGGATCCCATGAGTCCGATCGGGTGGGAATCCTTTCCGAACGGCGGCTTCGTCAATATGGGTGCCTACGGCGGTACGCTCAAAGCCAGTAAGTCCTATTTTGGTGAGCCGGTCTGTGACACCATTGTTGCAGGAGATATCAATGGCGACGGCCAAGTCAATAGAACTGACCTAGAAATCATGGTATTACACTGGACAGATGAGGAACCTTTACCACTCCAGTAAGGACGGTAAGATCAGCTAAAGCCCTTTTCGGGCAAGTAGAAGCAAAGGTGATCCAATAGGGTCAATAACAAAAAGAATTAACTTCAATATATAGGTAGGTACAAAATGGAAGGGTTGAATCATTACAGAATGAAGATGGTGTTAGTTGGAATTGTGTCGTTTGTTGTGCTTGGCTATGGTGTATCAGTGAAAGCGGATTTCACCTTCGGCGAACCTACGCTTTTTGGCGAACCTGTCAATAGTAGTGAGATTGAGTACTTTAATTGTATTTCGTCTGATGGGCTAGAAGTTTATATCGAAAAACCCGATAGATGGGGGATACAATCCGGGAATTGGGATCTTTATGTGTCTACACGAGCTACCACCAACGATCCCTGGTCCATTCCCGAGAGTCTGGGACCTACGGTCAATGGGCCCATCATTGATGCTTATGCGTCTCTCTCAAGCGATGACCTGGAACTCTACTTTTCCGGCTTTCGGCCGGGTGCAGGTGGGCATGGTCGACAAGATATATGGGTCACTACGCGAGATAGCAAGGATTCCGACTGGAGTACTCCCATTAATCTGGGGCCCCCAATCAACACATCTATGCAGGACATGACACCTTGGATTGCACAGGATGGCCTGGAACTGTACTTCAGCTCTAATCGTCCAGGCGGATATGGTGTCATCGATATCTGGGTGGCGACCCGAGCCACCCAAAACGATGAGTGGGACGAGCCAGTGAACCTGGGACCGCCGGTGAACACCACCGCGGGTGAGTATTATCCGTGCCTCTCACCCGATGGCCTATTGCTTTTTTTCTCTGATTATGATAATCTCTCCTACCGAATCCGACCTGGAGGGCATGGTCGATCAGACATATGGATGACTCGACGCAAGAGTATCGCAGATCCTTGGGAAGAACCGGTTAATCTCGGATCTGACATAAGCACAATTGCGTATGATTGTCAGCCACGCCTCTCACCTGATGGTACGGTTCTATACTTCACTTCCTCCCGCCCAGACCTATCGGTGTATTTTCAGAATACAGACATCTATCAGGCACCCATCATTCCCATCGTTGACTTCAATGGCGATAAAATTGTGGATGCCGACGACATGTGCATCATGGTGGACCATTGGGGCGAAGATTATCCCTTGTGTGACATAGGCCCGATGCCTTGGGGGGACGGCGTTGTCGATGTCGAGGACCTAATCGTTCTCGCGGAGCATCTGTTTGAGGAATTTCCACTGGCTCAATAGGTCGCATATTGGAGACAGGAGGAAGCCGAAAACAACGTCAGAAAGCAATGGTTCGACAGGCTCACCATCCTGAGCGAAGTCGAGGGACAAAACGCCCAATATAGTCACAGGGCTGGCAGTTTGAGACACCGCCAGCCCTTTTTCTGCGACACGAGGAGATTGTTCGTGACGGTCACCATTGTGTGTACTGCCAGAATACACGTGGTCGACGTGAATGACCGCCTAATCGTCGCCGTGGTATTTGAAGGAGACCTTGACCTTTGCCCGGTAGGCCTTGACTTTGCCGTCTTCGAGTTGCATATCCAACTGGGCGATTTCCGCAATCCGCAGGTCTCGCAGGCTCTTGGCGGCCGTCTCCACGGCCGCCTCGGCAGCCTTTTCCCACGACTCCGTGCTCGTGCCGACAAGCTCGATCACCTTGTATACACTTCCCGCCATCTTGCTCTCCTTTTGAAAGGCCAGACGATCATTCAACCGTTCCGTGCGTTGCCTTCAGCCCGGCGACAGCTCAGGAAACACCTTTGTGCTCAGAACCTGAAAGGTACGCCGAGTGCCACGCCATAGGCGTCACCGGTGACCTGGAGCTCAATGTCGAGGCCGACGCGGCTGGTCACGTCCGCGCGGGCTCCGACATAGACACCGAGCACGGATTCCTCTTCCAAATCGATATGCGTGCGAAACAGGCTGCTGTCTTCTTCACCTCGCAGGAAATGCAAGAAGGGCCCTCCGTAAACGGAGAACCTGTCGAAGCGGTAGGTGGTGCCGGCCGCTATCTGAACCTCGTACAAGTCAAGCTCCGTCGCGAAGGTCGTGCCCGGAAACCAGTGGAGCTGAAACACAGCGCCCAAAGGAAATTCTGCCTCCTGGTAGAAAGTCCACTTGGCCCCCGCTCCGAGGGTAATGGGGATCCAGGCACTGCCCCCTCCTGTTCCACCCCGGACATAGAGCTCACAGTCATCTGTGACTCCGTAGGACAGTCTTCCAAGCAGCGTATTCAGCGTGACGGTACGATCTCGCGGGGTGCCTTCGCGGTCGACGTCATTCTCGCTGTACGTGTACTCCGCCACGAGGGCAAATTGCCCCAGCTCGAGCGTGGCGGTGGGGGGGCCCATTCGGGTAAGTGCCAGCGCCGGGCCGCACCCGAAAGATATCACCAGAATGAGAAACATCAGCTTTTTCATTTTCTACTCCTTTCAAAATGTGTGCTTACATTTCATCTGGGCGAATCACCGTTTTCTGTGCTCCGTTCCCAGCCCTTTGCACGTGCCTATTCGCATCGCACGATTATTAGACCCGAACCGCATCCGCGAATCAAGCACTAAAATGAATGTGGATTTTTTTTTGGAATGTCGAGAAATTTCGCCCAGAATTTGCAACAGAAAGCCAATACGAGCGTTCTTAGATATAGAAGAACACATAGGCGGCATGGGCTTTGAGTCCGGCCTGCTACTCTATTAGGAAAGTGAAATGGCCATGAGCAATACATTTCTTATCCTGGCTCTCGCGAGCGCCGTGTGGGGTGTGGTATCGTCCATCGTGATTACCGCGTTTCTGGCCCGGCGCGGCGTCAAGATCAATTATGTGTTCATCAGACTCCTGATCCTGAAATATGTCCGCCAATACCGCAAGATCACGATGCAGGAGAGCGGCCGGCCGGGGCCGTGGTTCTATTCTTTCGTCGTATCCATGAATTTGGCCCTGGTCTTGGCGATTGTCGGGATCGTGCTCAAGACGATCTGAGTGGTGTTCCGGCCATCTCCGGAATATCTTCCAAGGGACAAGCGGCCTTTCTCCGTCTTCCCATAAAGCACTAAGATTATGGCAGCTTCGCTCGCCACTCTTTGGCTTTTTCTGGCTTGTTCCAGGCTTTGTAGAGTTCGATTAGGTTATGCCAAGTCTCTAATGTGTGTGGATGGGTGTCACCGAGTTTGAGGCGGCGACCTTCGATGGCTTCGAGCAGTAGTGGTTCTGCCTTATCGTAGTCACCTTGCTCTTTGTATAGCACAGCAAGATCGTTTTTAGATTCTAGTGTGTCCGGATGATTGTCACCTAACTTGCGGCATTGGGCCTCTGTCGTCTCAAGATACAACCTTTCCGCTTTAGCGTAATGACCCTGGGCCGTGTACAGTCTGCCCAAGGTGTTCTTTACGGAAAGGGAAGCCCAATTCTCCTCGCTCAGGATACCGCATAGGATCTTCCATGCGTTAGTCAAAAGTGGCTCGGCTTGGTCATACTGCCCCTGAGTTAAGTAAACCGTGCCAAGGCCATGCATAGACTGTGCGGTCACGAAGTGTTCATCACCGACCGTCCGGCGAGCCATTTTCAGCGTCTTGTCAAAAAGCGATTGGGCTTCGTCGTACCTACCCTGGCTGTAACACAGCCAGCCAAGATCAGTCGTCGTCCAAAGCGTCTCCTGGTGTTCCTCGCCCCACGCATCGCGCCAACCGTTCAAGGCCTCGCGGAGAAGCTTCTCGGCCTCGTCGTACCGGCCCATATCCCCGTATATCTCGCCAGCAATACGCATCAACTGCAGCGTAATATAATCCGTGTTGCCCTGCTGGCGACGGTAGAATTCCAACGCCTTGGTGGACGGATCCTCGGCCTCCTTGTAGCGGCCCTGCAGACGGTAACCCCACCCCACTCCGCCCAGAAAATACGCCTCGATGCCCATACGCCGGGCGGCCTCCAGAACTGGGGTGAAGAGCCGCTCGGCTTCCTGGAAACGCCCCTGCATACAATAAACCATGGTAAGCGCGCCCTTGCAGTGCATCGTACGCTCATCTTCCTCTCCGAGAACCTGCTGCATGCCCGCCACTGCCTCTGCGAACAGTCTCTCTGCTTCCTCATAGCGACTATTATGGAAGTACCCCCAGCCCAGTTCCTTAACCCACAGCAATGTTTTAGGGTTCTTGTTCCCAAGTTGCGCGCGACAAATGTCAACCGCACGTCTCATGTGCAACTCGTGCTGTTCATACAAGCCGAGGCTCCAGTATGCAAATCCAATCGTGTGTCGTATCTCTGCCTCAGCCATCGGCATGTCCTGGAATTTGCCCTGAAGGTCCTCCGACGCTCTATCCAGAACAGTGTGGATGGTTATCTGCCTGCCCTTTACTTTGAAAGGATCGAGGGACTCGAGAACGCTGAATCGGAGGAAGTCAGACACGGCCTGCGCCTCGGCACGGGCGCGGGCTTGACCAATCGTGAGCAGTGTGGAGACCACGATCCCGGCAACAAGCACAACCAGAACGGCTCCAGTGCCTGTAATCAACGCCCTGTGTCGGCGAACGAACTTTTTAAACTGGTAAACAGGACTGAGTGGTCCGGCGATCAGCGGAGCGCCCTTCAGGTAGTTCTCTATATCATCGGCAAGTTCGGATGCAGACCGATAACGTTTGGTGCGCTCCTTGTGCATCGCCTTGAGCGGAATCCATTCGAGTTCCTTATGTAGACGCCGGGTAAGTGTTGCGACCTCGGTTTGGCGCCTCTCTGCAACTTGCTGCGCCCTCTGGCCCAGACTTGTCAGCCGGGTGCTCGGCGTCTTCGGACTGATTTCCCGGATGACCTGCCGGATATGCTCGATGCCACCCTCGCGAAAGGTCTTGGAATCAAAGGGTAATGCACCGGTCAGAAGCACATAAAGCAGAACACCTAATGAATAGACGTCCGAACGGGTATCAATATCCTCGACGGCCATGTCCGCTTGTTCAGGGCTCATATATTCAGGAGTACCGAACAACTGGCCCTGCTCAGTTGCAAATGTCCGCTCAGTGAGTGGCTGGGCAAGGGCTTTGGCGATCCCGAAGTCAATGATCTTCGGAATGGCCCGTTCCTCCTCCACAGAAACCAGAATATTCGACGGTTTTATGTCCCTGTGGATGATGCCTTTCTGGTGGGCATGTTGGACAGCGTGACAGACCCGGAGAAACAAGTTGAGCCGATCCTCGATACGAAGTTTATGGTGATCACAGTGTTCTGTGATGGGCAACCCGTTGACGTGTTCCATGACAAAATAAGGTCGGGCACTCTCCGTCGTCCCGGCGTCATACACGTGAGCAATGTTCGGATGATCCAACAGGGCCAAAGCTTGACGTTCGGCCTCGAAGCGGGCGATCACCCGTTTTGAGTCCATGCCCGGCTTGATGACCTTTAGGGCGACCCGACGTTTGATGGGGCTTTCCTGCTCGGCCAGATAGACGATGCCCATCCCACCTTCGCCCAAGACGCTGAGGAGCCTGTAGCGTCCGATCTGACCGCCAGGAGTTTCTGCGGACAAATCCCATGTGGCCTGTTCGGCCAGAACAGAGAACCGAGGGGCGTCGGCCTGCTGCGGTTTCCGTTTAATATCGAGCTCGTCTGCCTCGTCCCCGATGCTTAGTTTTTCCTGACAGGTCTTTTGAGCCTCACGGAACATTTCCTTCAACTCTCGGGGCATCCATTTTTTCTCGATCAAATCGCCGAAAGATTCCATAAGGCTCTGGTATGAGTATTCACTGGTTTTCTTATCGTGCGATAGCAGGAGTCGGGCTATAGCCGCATAGTAAATGGCGATTGCGATAATACTCTCACTTTCGGTCTGTACTAATAGTGACAATTCCTTAGCATAGCAACTGATGGCCTGGAGGATCGCAATATCTGTCTCAGGCTCTAACAGTAATTCGAAGAGCGATTTGTCAGCAAATGATTCTTCAACCGGGCCTAAACGTGAAAATCTCTGTAGGAGGGGATCACGAAGGGATGCATTTTCTCCCAGCGAACTTACTAGCCACTTGTCCGCCAGGTCAGCCAAGCTTCGGTCTTCACAAACATCCGGTGTTTCAGCCTCCGTTCCACTCCCGATGGATAAGAGACGATCCAACTGATCCGGATCAGGATTGAATATGGGTTTCGTGCTCATTACTAATAGATACGGAAATTATTCTCTATATAGCATGGATTTTGGGAAAAATTGCATGATCTCACGAAATTCATCCGCTTCTTCCTCATTAGATGTCACAGAATGACGAAGGTACTTCTTCAGAGTGGCTCGAAAACGCCTTTTTACAGTCAGAATCATGCTGGACGCTTTGATCCCGTCTTCAATGCCGTATCTTTGGCAGACTTCCCCCAACGAGGGAGGATTCGTTCTTTCCATAATCGGTCGCAAGACCCTGTCCTGAAAAACCAGCCAGTAAACCGCCTGGCCTTGATTGCGGCACGTCGTCTCAACCTCACGTAAAACCTGTTCTACGAGCGATGAGGTCCATGCATAATTGAAAGCGTCTTCCGGCGTTGATCTTGACATCGGTTCAGGAAACTCAGGTGGATCAATCAAATCCAATGAAACGAGTTTGTGTGGGGGTATGCGCTTCCGGGCAGTTTCATACTCTCGATCGCTGATAAGATACCGGCTCAAGGCCGTCAATAAAAGTGTTCGAAAACGCCCTTTGGATTGATCGGCCTTTTGAATCAAGTCCCGGCCCAATACAACTTCATGGAAGAATCCTTGAGTCAGGTCTTTAGCTTTCTCATTGTCAAAGCCCTTTCGTCGCAGATAACAATACACGGGCTTCCAGTATTTCTTCAAAAGCAGGCTGACTAAAGCTCGGTTCCTTTCGTCGTCGCTTGCGTTAACATCTTCGATAAGGGACCAGTGGGTCGTCAGAAATGCCTCTCCGACTCCTCCCATCTCTGTATAATCATCTGATCTCACCGCCAGTATGCCGCCAAAACGTACTTAGGTTTTCAGTACATTGAACAGATGCATGACTGCTTCTCACCCAGGAACAACTTCTGGAGATACCCTATGGAAGCTGTTGAAAATTCAGTATATAGCATAAACACCGTTTTGTCAAACACTTACTGATATATCAAGATGTCCTTTGCCTTGAAATCAGCCACATCCGGCCGGCAGGCCCTATATCCCTGCAAAAAGTTATAAAAAATTCACAGTGTTCGCTATATCAGGAATTTTTCCGGTATTTATAGATGAAGGCCGTTGATAAGAATGCGTTTCGGAAATCAGCTTGAATGAGATTTGACAAAGTGTCAGAGCAAAGACGAAAGGAGAAAGAACCATGATTAAGAAAAGAAACACCTGGTCAATTTCAATCGGTGAACCAGAACGACAGTTCCTCAAGACTGCTCTTGTGATCTTCCTGGGTACTGTAATCACAGTTAGTACACCTGCGAGAGCACAAGTACCACCTGGAGCGACTGAAGTCCGACCGACCGATGACCTTGAAACCATCCAAGCTGCAGTGGATGGTGGCGGAATTGTGTATTTCTATCCTGGTACATACAATTGGACAGGGATACTGAGTATCAGCAATAGTGTTGAAATAACAGGCCCAAAGCCATCGGGCAATTTCAATACCAAGACAGGTACGGATAACAGAATTTGGCAGGCGAAAATCACAAAGAGCCCAACGGGCATATGGGATACAATGGATTCAATCATCAAGATAAACTGTCCCGGTAACACAGAAAATGTGATCATCAGCAACGTGGATACAGAATGTCTATCATTGGGCATGTGCATACTTCTTCAAGGTGGAGGCAATTCTGTCAGGATCGCCAACTGTAGAATCAAAACAGTAGATGATGGTTATGGCTTTGTCACTTGGCAGGCCGGTGATATCTCGGTGTTTATTGAAGATTGTTACCTCGAGGCTGGCACCACAGGCTTCCTGTATCCCGATGGTACTCCGCCAAATACTGATTGCATAGTATTTGGGATGTCAAAACATGCAAGAGTGGATGTGAGGAATAACATTGCAGTCAATCAGTGCGAAACAACTGACACGAGTACTGCTGTGGAAGTCGTCTGGCATCAGGATCCGAATACTCAAATGAGCATCAGCAACAACTGGCTGCAAAGTACTGGCAAGGGATTTGCTGTCTTCTATGGCGAAGGTGCGTGTCCCATAGGAATCTTCAATCATAACACGGTGGTTGGTAACCGCCACTTCCTTCACTTTATGAATAGTGTGGGCGGCGGCATCATTAAACATAACAGATTCGAGTGCAGCGGCGACGTATCCGTCTACTTCCAAAATAGTTCCGATGTGACCGTAGAGAGAAACGTATTCGTAGGCAATGTATCGGCTGCGGCAATAGGCCTGTACGGAGATTCTTCCCACAATGTGCTTATCGCGAATGACCTATCCGCCCTGAACGCCGGCACAGCCCAAATACTCGTCGAAGCAGAGTGCCAAGATAACTTGTTTACACGAAACGTTATTGGATTGCTTGGCTCTGGGGCATCGGCCGGTGTTCAATGTTCGGGAGACAGCAACTACTTTATCAAAAATGACTACACCCAGAGTGGCATTCCTGGACTCACTGCCGGCGCTATTCCTTGTGTGTGGTTAGCGAATTCGTATGATCCTGACACTGGAGACTTAATCGCCGAGCCCGAAAACAACTTCGTCTTCGAAGCAGACAGCCTGCCACCAGGGACAACTGCCGCAGAACAGGTATTGGATGATCCTCGTGAACAAATGGGTACTACGACCAACATCGTTGTTGGACATTAGGCAAAAGGGCATGGAGGGTTCTCAAGCCCGGCCGTTCAATGGTGTCCCATAGAGGAACGAAAAAGCTCAGAGTATTTCAAGGGCTGGCAGTCTCAAACGATTGCCGGCCCTTCTGTATTTGGATTCCCATCGGCCCCGTTTTGGCGTCGCAGGTTGGGCGGTTGCGTCGTTGATTTTGAGCTTGCAGGACGGGGTTGGGGGCTTTATAATCCCCGCTTTGCCAAAATGGTTTCCGTTCGATGCTTGATGCTTGTGCGAGCAGAAGGCCCAAAAACGAGCATCGAGCATCCAGAATCAAGTATCGAGTATGTTTGAGTCGTTGACGGAAAAATTTAACTCGGTGTTCCGGTCGCTGTCCGGGCGGGGCCGGATTACCGAGGCGAATATCTCGGACGCCATGCGGGAGGTCCGCAAGGCCCTCTTGGAGGCGGACGTCAACTACAACGTCGTCAAGACGTTCTGCAAGGACGTCACGCAGGC
>Ga0209427_10010174_pt1 | contig 10447 bp, 5 predicted proteins | sample DeeMarSWOR136_30_FD_187465 | JGI IMG/M metagenome (GOLD analysis project Ga0209427, IMG submission 187465) | Marine sediment microbial communities from White Oak River estuary, North Carolina - WOR-1-36_30 (SPAdes) (version 2) | ecosystem: Environmental > Aquatic > Marine > Intertidal zone >...
ACCGATATCATCGTACCAGGTATAAGAGACGGTCTCACCTGTGGAGTCGTACACTTGGTCTCCGTTGAGATCCCATTCATAGAGGACTATCGTTCCATTGTCTGTAGAACCGCTCCCATCGAGATATATCGGCGATCCCTCATTCCCCTCGTAAGGACCATCTGCATCAGCCGTAGGCGGAGCCTTCTGTACCGTGACCATAGCGCTATCGATATCCTCGAGGTCCTCGATGTCAGTTACCCGTAGGATAACCACCACACTGGTATCATCGTACCAGGTGTAGGAGACACTCACACCGGTTGAATCGTAGACACCATCCGCATCGAAATCCCACTCATACAGAGCAATCAGCGCATCATCCGTCGAACCACTCCCATCAAGGAATATGGGCGAGCCCTCATCCCCGATGTAGGGGCCACCCGCATCCGCAACCGGGGGAATATTGGGGGAGTATGTGCCAGTATGTGTGAGGTCAGTGTATGGGATGAAGTCTACACGTCCAGCAAGTGTGGAGACAATGGTTCCTATATCCACACTCCCCCAGTAGTTGTACTCTGCACGTGTCAGATGGCCAGTGTTATTCCAGAGATTGGGTCCTGAGACGGCGAGATTGCCATAAATATCGTTCGCATCAGCCAGGCTTCCACCCACCACTGGATTTGAAGAATCTTCAAGCATTATTGCCCAGAAGTTCTGAGTAATCGTGTTCCGACGAATGTCTGGTGCGGCAAAATTCTCGCAGAATATCCCTTGCCATGTTGATCCGTAGATCGTATTCAGTTGGATGAGCGGAGATGCCGCCTGCGCACAGCTTATCCCTCTGTAGTAATTGTCTCCAATTACGTTATTCTGAATCGTGGGTGATGAAGTCCCCCAGCACCAGATTCCGTATCGTGCCATACTGTCAATTACACAGTCAGAAATGAGTGGAGATGCACCCTCAGTGCACAGAATCCCTGTACGAGTATGCTTCCGTATCCTGCAGTGAGTTATGGGGGGTGAGACCTGCTTGCATCGTATACCCCAGCGTCCATACTCCACCTTGCAGTAGCTCATCTGACACAGTCCACCGATGGCGTCCTCGCTGAATAGTATCTGGTCCCAGTTAGATGTGTCCGGTAGAACTGCATCGGAGGTGAAGACGATGGTGTCCGTAGATGTCCCTATAGCGCTGAATACTCCATGTATATCCAATATGATATCCACACCGGCGGTGAATTTCACCACTGTCCCAGGAGAGATAATGAGCGTGTCAGGTGCAGACAGATTCCGAATCCTAAGAGTGTCTCCGACAAGATAGAAACCCCCTCCGCCATCCCAGGTCACGTCACCTCCTGCAGAATTGGTGATATCCGTGGCGGGTTTGATACTCAATGTATCCATAGTATAGAGATTTCCATCGCCGGGAGACATCCACCCGTAAGAGAGCGAAGCACACACACTCATACACACCAGGAAAACCTCTCTCATGAGTCTGTACATCACCGTTCCTCCTTTTTCTTTCTCAGTGACGCACTTTCGCAGATGTCTCGGCCTGTTCACGTCGATCCCCCCCCAATCCTGACCCGTAGGGGAATGACTGAGAACAAACTCTGCTCAGCGAAGCGTCGATAGAAAACGCTCACAATGACGCTATTTATGCCCGGGGTGGTTGGGCACGCTTGGCCCGCGTGACAAGACTACTGAAATATACGCGTCCACGCGAAAGTTGTCAAGAGTGCACGTACTGAGTGGTTCAAAAGTGGTAGATCCGTAATTGCACGTACCAATGGGTGCTCCGGATGCACCAGAAAGGAGAGAGGCTTACGGATGTCGTCCGAGAAAGACGGGCTGGGAACGACTCTTCGGCTGGGCCGCTCAGTTGTATCGATTTGACACCACTGCTCAGTCTATATAGACTGAAATGACATTGACTGACTAGTATGCGTAAGCCCAAAATAGTCAAGCTGAAACGTGCTCCTCTCAAAGCGGGAATGCAGATTCTCGACGAGCTCGATAGTGAACAGAGAGAAGCGGTAGTGAATTCAACGGGAAGATGCCTTATCATAGCTGGACCCGGATCGGGAAAGACCCGCACAATTACGCATAAGCTCGCCTACCTTGTGGAGAGTGGTGTACGTCCCTCGAAGATACTGCTTGTAACCTTCACTCGAAGAGCAGCTGCTGACATGCTCGCCAGAGCTCAGGCTGTCACCAAAACTGGTTTGGCTGAAATGCTCGCAGGAACATTTCATCACGTGTGCAACGTAATTCTTCGCCGGTATGGTGCAGCTGCTGGATTGAGTTCAAACTTCACAATTCTCGATGATGATGATGGTCGCACGCTGATAAAGATTTGCAGAAGGACCCATTTAAACAGGTATCCCGGCGGGACTGAGCCGAAATTGCCCTCTCCAGGGGTGTTACAGGATATTTTCTCTCTATCCGCAAACACTCTGATGCCACCCGAGGAGGTGGTCAAGAGAGAACATCCAGTATTCATGAACATTTTGGAAGATATTTCATCCATATGGAAAGACTACCAGGTGCGGAAGGGAGCGCATGGCGTGCTCGACTACGATGATCTTCTTCTCAAGTGCCACTCTCTGCTGAAATCGAATGAGGGTGTGCGGCAGAAGTTGGCAGGAAGATTTCAGTGGGTACTCGTTGACGAATTTCAGGACACAAGCCTGGTTCAGGCCGAGATAGCCGAGCTTCTGTCATCTGTGCACGGGAATCTCATCGTTGTGGGCGACGACGCTCAGTCGATTTACTCATTTAGAGGGGCTCGCTATCAGAACATAATCGACTTCGCTGAATTGCCTGGCTGCAAGGTCTTCAAGCTTCAGACAAACTACAGAAGTACTCCTGAGATAGTGGCCCTCATCAACGGCTGTATTCCGAACAACGTATTCGAGAAAAGATTGAAGACTCTGAGGAGGAGCGGTCCAGCTCCGGCAGTGGTAACCACTAGACATAGACAGGATGAGGCCGTGTTCGTGGCCGAGAGAATAGTGGAGTATCTCAACGCCGGAATTCAACCGAGCGAAATCGGAGTTCTCTATCGTGCCCATGCTCATTCTATAGAACTTCAAGTGGAACTGACCCGCAGAGGGATCTTCTTCGATATATACTCAGGTGTCAGATTCACCGAGGCAGCTCACGTTAAAGACATGCTCTCTTTCCTTAGGATTGTGCAGAATCCGGCCGACCAGATAGGATGGTCACGAGCGCTCAGTCTGTTTGAGGGGATCGGCAGAATCACCGCTGAGCACATATTCGATGGAGTTCAGGAGGAGATAGCGGCAGGCAGAGATCCTTTCACGTGGCTAGAAGAAAAAGAACTGAGGAGAGCCAGAGGCTTCGCTGAATTTAAGAAACTGTTGTTCCCACTGAGATCGATGCAAACACCGTCGCAAATCCTCGACTCTGTGTACAGAGGCTTCTACAGGCAGTACCTTGAATTGAAATACCCCAATTTCAAGGAAAGACGGATGGATATCGAGACACTGATAGAGATAAGTGGAAGATACGACTCCGTCGAAAGGTTTCTGAGTGATCTCTTTCTTTCCAAGAGGATTGAAATTGAGAGAGAGGGTGATGGAGGAGAATCCAAAGTGATACTCTCGACAGTGCATCAGGCAAAAGGACTGGAATGGCCTATCGTTTTTATACTTTCGGTGAATCCGGGAGACTTCCCAAGTAGTTGGGCTGTGGCAGAGGGCAATCTGGACGAAGAGGAGAGGATATTCTATGTGGCAATCACAAGAGCAAAAGACGAACTTCTCCTCACGCATCAGCAGCTTCGTGAAGGTTCTCTGAGATCGGATTTTTTCACGATTCGGTCTGGTTCTCTCGACTTTATCGAACACATACCTGATGGACTTGTGGAGAGCTGGTTGGTGGAATAGTCATATGTACCTGGTGCCGGGTGGAAATGTAGTATGTAGTATGAAAGGAGGAGCAATGAAGAGAATCGTAGTAATGCTTCTATTTCTTGGGTTTCTTGTGGGGGAGATCTGTGCCGAATCCGAGATGCCCATCTTCACGAAGACAACTGAGTTTATGAGGGTGGCTTTCATCTCATATCAAGGGTCTTTTGAGCAGATACCCGCAGTGATGGAAAAACTCGACAAATGGATTGCGGACAATGGCTATACAGCAGTTGGCCCCCCAATAGGAGTCTATTTCGATGACCCGAGTCAGGTTCCGCAGGACAGCCTGCGATGGGAAATCCAGCAGTCTATAGCTGAGGCAACTCTGGAGAAGCAGTTCACCGATGACATAGGAATCAAGACGGTAGAACCGATGTTTGTCGCAGTCACCTATCACAAAGGTGCATATGAAAAGGTGGGGGAGATCTACGGAGCCTTGTTCGGCTGGATCGGCAAGAATGGATACGAAGTTATGGGAGCTCCGAGAGAGATATACTGGAAATGCCCCAAGACTACACCCGTAGAGAAACTGCTGGCAGAAGTGCAGATTCCGGTGACAGCCAAGGCGACTGAAAAATGAGGGATTACCACTCGGCACCAGTGAGCGAGGATGGATATGAGATGCACCATTTGTGGTAAAGAGGCAGCTGATGAGAGCATCCTCTCTCTTCTCATCGGAGTGGCGTGCAGGGAGTGTATTCCTCGTGGCAAGGAGACCACCTTTCAGATCCGCTCAGCCACAGAGCCTGAAGATGGCCGTTTCGTTCTGGAGTTCTTAGATAATCTCTTTGGTGAGACTGAGTTCATCGAATTTGGCCGATGGTATCGCGTAGATGATATGGACAAGCTCGTTGCAGTAGCGGAGAAGGGACAATACGTGGGCTTCGCGGTGTATGTTCGCGAAAGGGATGAACCGAACCTTATGACTCTTCTGACCATCAACGTCGATGAATCCTTTCTGCGAAGAGGGGTCGCCTCAGCCTTATTGGCGGAGGTGAGGAAAATCGCCATTCACTCAGGCGTGAAGAGAATCCGTGTACCGATTAGCAACGATGACTTGTTAAGTTATGTATTCTATCATCGTCGAGGCTTCACATTGAGCGGAGTAGACCTGGGCCTTTGTATGAAGCGTCATGGAAAAGAGATGGAAGGATTCTGGAAACTGCCACTCAGGGATGAATTCTATCTGTCATACGAACTCACGTAACGCGGCGACCGCACGCAGAAGTCTCAAGGCCAATCCTCAAATAAGTGAGATTCGAAGTGGACCTCCCCCAAATGAGAAGTTTCCGGGGCTGAAGGGAGGTGAGTTCTGGTGTTTGGAGGATTCAGCGAGAGAATGAAGAGGCTGAGCCTGTGGGATGTCAAACTTCTGCAGCTCGCAGCGATTTCTGTCGGCCTGATAATCGTGAAACTGCTGGAGCCAGTATTGAATGTGTACTCCATTCACATCTGGTGGTTCATCCTAATTGCCGTTGTGTGCGGCATTAAGCCCGTTCTTGTTGTGTTGGGAAGGCAATGAGAAGAGAGTTTTGCTTCTTCGCTAACGATACGGAATCTGATCAAAAAGATGTATCACAAGAAGAAGGTAGGTATTTTTCAAGTTTTGTGGTAGAAATCGTTTTTAAGTCACTGATCTGCTGTAACTTACAACGAAGACTGTCGTGACAGATGGTATGGTGGTAGCTAAGGATTCCCGGCCGGGGCTTTTGACATGCGTCGTGAAGCGTGCAGCTTGTAGGTGTTACCGGTCAACGACAGATGGAGTCACTGAGTCTCTGCTCTCCAATTCAGTGTGAGGCTTCTGGTTTGACAGGAGGGTCGGGGTGAAGTAAGATGTGCTCTGTACACACGAACGTGACTATGTGTCTGCGGAAGGGAGGTGAGGATCGAGAAAGATGGCGAAGTGCGGGCTTCAGCGTAGCACGCACTGTGAGTGGTTGAACGGCTTGAGGCAATCATTTGAGATCAAAAGGAGGGAAAAACGATGGAGCGTTCAAAGATTTTCCGGGCGCTGATATTGGTTCTTTTTCTGACTGGAGTAGCAGTCGGACACTTTTCTTGTGGAAGCTCTGAACCTAAACTCATTCCGAGAGAGATCCTTTTTGGCAATCCGGAGAAGACTGCACCGAGAATCTCTCCCGATGGGACGAAGATGGCGTATCTTGCACCTGTGAACGACGTGTTAAACGTGTGGGTAAAGACCATTGGCGAGGAAGACGACCGTGTCATTACGAAGGATGAGAACAGGGGGATATTTCGATATTTCTGGGCGCAGGACAACGAGCACATAATGTATCTCCAGGATGTCGGGGGGAATGAGAACTGGCGTCTCTACGGAGTGGAGCTGGAAACAGGCGAAATCAAGGATTTCACACCTTTTGATGGCGTGAGAGTGGAGATCGTTGACCGCGACAAGCACTTCCCGGGTGAACTGATCATCGCGATGAACAAGGAGAACCCGCAGCTCTTCGATGTATATCACCTGGACCTGTCGTCAGGCGAGCTTACTATGATTGCGAAAAACCCGGGAAATGTCGCCGGCTGGGTGACTGATACGAAGCTCAAGGTACGCGGCGCGATCGCTGCAAGAGCAGATGGAGGATTTGATTTGATGATACGGGAGAATGAGAAGGCTGACTGGGAGCCGGTGATCACGTGGGATTCTGATGAGGTGATGGGAGCCGACGCACTCGGGTTCTCCAAGGACGGTAGATGTCTCCACCTTCTGGATCCCCGAAATGCAAACACAAACCGACTTGTGAAGATGGAAATTGCGACCGGCGATATTGAGGTCGTTGCCGAGGACCCGCAGTACGACGTGAGCAGCGTGATGATTCATCCTGATGACTACGAGGTACAGGCCGTCTTTTTCACCAAGGCGAGGCAGGAATGGATGATCCTGGATGAGTCGATACGAGAGGATTTCGAGGCCATAGCCAAACTCGACCATGGAGATTTCTTCGTCTATAATCGGAACCATGCTGACGACATCTGGCTGGTCGGCTTCACCAAGGACAATGGACCAGTCCCGTTCTACGCTTTCGACCGAAAGGAGAAGAAGGGAATCTTCCTCTTCGATCACAAACCCGACTTGAACGAGTGCACCTTCAGCTCGATGGAGCCGATGTCCTTCACCTCTCGAGACGGGTTGACCATCCACGGTTACATTACATTTCCGCCAGGTAAAACAAGAACGGGTCTGCCAACGGTTTTGAACGTGCATGGGGGACCCTGGCACCGAGATGTCTGGGGATATAACCCTGAGGCACAGTGGCTCGCCAACCGAGGTTATGTCTGTCTGCAGGTCAATTTTCGAGGGTCGACCGGGTACGGGAAGGAGTTCTTGAACGCTGGGATCAAGGAGTGGGGTGGCAAGATGCAGAATGACCTCATAGACGCTGTTAAGTGGGCGATCGAACAAGGAATTGCCGACCCGGAGAGAATTGCCATCTATGGTGGCTCATATGGAGGGTATGCTGCTCTGGTCGGTGCAACCTTCACGCCCGACCTTTTCTGCTGTGCGGTAGATATGATGGGACCCAGCAACCTTATCACGTGGATTACGTCACTTCCTCCGTATGCCGCTCCTGCTCTGGCGCTTCTCTACAAGAGAATCGGCAACCCGGAGACGGAGGAAGCCTTCTTGAAATCGCGCTCACCGCTCTTCAAGGTTGATCAGATAAAGATTCCCATAATGATTGCCCAGGGAGCGAATGATCCTCGCGTACCGCAGATGGAATCTGATCAGGTCGTTGAGACGATGAAGGAGAAGGGCATCGAATACGAGTATCTGGTCTATCCTGATGAAGGCCACGGATTCCTCAAGCCGGAAAACCGTCTCGATTTCTATGCAGCGGCTGAGAAATTTCTCGCAAAGCACTTGGGCGGCCGCTACGAGGAGGCTGTCGAGGAGTAGACAGGAGCAGTTTTCCGAAGGGCGGGCGTTAGAGAGCATCACACTGTACACAGACATCGGACTCACGCACAGAGTCTGCGGGGAGAGGTTGGCGCACAGCGCTCTCACTTCGTTGAGTGCAGATCAAGTGTGCAATGGAGACTGCTATGCTGCTGTTCCATAGACACCGCATTGCGCTGAGAAAGGCGGGACTTGCCGCCGTCGCGATTCTGTTTGCCGTCCTCACCGCATGGGTGACTCTGGCAGAAGTACAGGAACCTGTTGTCCGCGGGGTACGGGCTACCGTACCACCGGTCATCGATGGAAGATTGGGAGAATCATGCTGGCGGCTTTGTACTCCGGCAACTGATTTCTTCATGGTGGAACCGAATCCCGGTGCCCTGGTGACTCAGCCGACACATGTCTATGTGTGCTACGACGACGAAAAAATCTACTTCGGGATCCATATGTCTGAGGCGAAGCCAGATAAGATGCAGGCCGCTGCCAATCAGCGTGACGGGTCTCTGTATATGGATGACTCATTCGAGATTATACTCGATACCTACTGTGATCGCCGAAATGGCTATTACTTCATGTCTAACCTAATCAGTGCCAAACTCGATGGAAGAATCGTTGATGAGGGTAGAAATATCGACGAAACGTGGGACGCTCACTGGGAGACGAAGGCGCAGCTTGTTGAAGACGGCTGGGAGATGGAGATTGCGATTCCCTTCTCCGAGATGAACTTCGCCCTCGCGGACACCCTGGTATGGGGCATCAATTTCTGGCGTGTCGAACGACCCCACTGGGAAAGCACGAGTTGGTCTCCAGTTCAGAAATGGTGTCAGGTCTCCAAGTATGGCACGCTGACTGGTATCTCCATACGACCCAAGATCAAGAGACTCGAAATCTTGCCATACACTGCTGTCCGTTATGAGCACGATTCCCTCAGCTTCAACGCCGGAATCGACCTCGAATACGACCTCACCTCTGACCTGATTCTGAACGCTACGTTGTGGCCCGACTTCGCACAGATTGAAGCCGACCCGTTTAGATTTAACCTCTCCTATCAGGAAGGCGAAGAACTCTATTTTCCGGAGAAACGCCCATTCTTCCTTGAAGGAGGAGGCATTCTCAAGACGCCCCTTCAGCTTTTCTATACACGTCGTATGAATGAAATCCTCGCCGGTGGGAAGGTTTACGGAAAAATCGGGTCCACTGAACTTCTTGCGCTCGACGCACATACCAAAGACACCGATGAGAATTTCTCAGTACTCCGTGTGAAACAGGAGATTCTCGGTACAGCCACCCTCGGAGGTCTACTCACTCACAAAGAAGGTTCCCGCAGTGTCAGTGAGGCCGCTGCCGTTGACCTCAACCTCTCAATGCGCGGACCCTTTCTTTTCAGCTCTCAGTTTGCTGCGACCCGCAATACAGGCATCTCCGGTGATCGATGGGCGGGCAATATTGGTGTTGAGGGAGAGACGGGCAGCTACGGTGCCGGCCTTTCTGCTAGTCGCATCGGTTCCGACTTCTCGATTGAACAGGGTTTCATTGGTGCATACGATATCGGCAGGCAATCGGTTTCTGGCTGGGGTTGGGCCAAGCTCTTACAGAAGAAAGGTTGGGTTCAGTGGATTGATGCTGGTAGCTCTTTTGATATCGGCCACGAGATCGGTGGAGGGCTATCACACCTACAGACAGAATTCTGGGCGAATGTGGTGACGCAGCCGAAGTGGCGTCTCGGGTGTAGTGGCGAAAGAGAATTCGAACGCTATGGTGAATCCGAGTACGTTAACCGCACAATAGGTTTCGAGGTAGAGAGCAATGTTGGCGGGATGACTGGAGTCGCCTCATCTTTTGCATTTGGCAGACTATACAATTCCCGGTTTAGATTTTTCCATTGCGGATTCCTTGTCCTTCCTCTGACGCGAATCTCAGTCTTTCCGATTTTCCAAGCGATGAGATTGGGTGACACACGCTGGCAATGGCTCACCAATATCCGGATTTCCTTTCAGATGACAGAGAAAGCTTTTCTCCGTCTTTTTCTCCAGGCGGAGTCCGATACTGGCAGTGAGGCAAATGAAGCACTTTGCCTGGAGAGGCTTAGATACTCAAACGCCAATTTCCTTTTTGGTTGTGAGTTTTCACCTGGCACTATTCTTTATCTAGTATACAATCGACCACATGACTTCGATACCGGGATCAGCAATCACATTTTCGTGGCCAAATTCACGTACTGTCTTCGCCTATAGCATCGTGCTACAACGGTCCCGCGGTTATGCTTATCTCATTATCACCATCTTCCTCATCTGCACGAATGGTTGAGCCTGCGTACTTCCATGGGCATGCATGCGATACACATACCAACCAGAAGGGAATGAAGTTGCATTCCACCGGACTGATTTGTGACCGACGGTGGCCGTCCGATCCACAAGTGTGGCAACCTTCTGCCCGAGTTGGTTGAAGACCTCGAGTGTGACATGACAACGTGTCGGCACTGTGTACCTGATTTCAGTGATGGGATGGAAGGGATTCGGGTAATTCTGCATCAGGAAGAACGATTTCGGAGGTTCCGGAGACATTTCAGTTGCCAGTCCGGTAGGGATTACTGCGTGAGCTTCATTGGAGTATG
>Ga0209427_10010175_pt1 | contig 10446 bp, 12 predicted proteins | sample DeeMarSWOR136_30_FD_187465 | JGI IMG/M metagenome (GOLD analysis project Ga0209427, IMG submission 187465) | Marine sediment microbial communities from White Oak River estuary, North Carolina - WOR-1-36_30 (SPAdes) (version 2) | ecosystem: Environmental > Aquatic > Marine > Intertidal zone >...
CCCCCAACCGTACAATACATCATTGGATTCGCCCACGCGCATGTTCGTTGAATCGAGATTCGTCGCACTTACTATTGTTTCGAAGGGATTCGCGGGTTTTAATCCCACAGCATGGATATGGCCACAGTAGATCCACCCTACCTCGCGAGCGATTTATAGATATTGTACGATCTTTGATCTTGCCGGATAACGGGTTGCAGGGGGCAGATCAATCGGGGGAACGTGGAAATATGATTGGGAATCTTGAGGAGGCATTTAAAGAGAGGTTCCCGGGAGAGGATGTGGAGCCCATCGCCGAGATCCTATCCATCGCAGCCGAGAAGGGGAGCGTCGTCTACGACGAGCTGGACATGCGGGAAGATGTGAAGGATGATCTCCTCCTTCTACTGGAGAAGGAGAGACTCCTGATCCCCGTACGGACGTCGAGGGCCCTGGCCTGGGAGGACAGGGTGATCCTCTTCAGGAGGGGAGAGGTCTTCGAGATGCCCAACGTGATCGGACATCTGATGAGGTACGTGGAGAAGACGGGGGAATGGGACCCTGATCACGCCGTGAGAAGGTATCTCGAGGAGATCGGGGAGAAGGCACCGGAGGAGATTCTATCTCTGTTCAACAGGGTCAAGGGTGACGCAAGGGACTACAGGATAACCCCCGAGGCCATCTTGAGGGCATCTGAGGAGCTCAACCTGACGGCCGAGATGGGGAGGATCATAGCGGAGCTGAAGGGCGGGGGCATCATAAGCCCCTGCCTGAGGGACCCGTCACGCCTACTGTACGAGATCAATCAATCCCTGGTCATAAAGGAGATACCCATGGGGCCCCTGGACGAGACTAGGTAACCTCGACCGTGATGGCCTCAGCCTCGCAGCTTCTCTCGCAGTCGAGGCAGGCGGCGCATTCATGAGGGTTGGCCGCTATCGGCCCGTCGTCAAGCCATTCGAGGACGCCGTATCTGCAGGACCTGACACACATCCTGCAGCCCGTGCAACGGTTGCGGTCTATATTGATCCTAACATTCATCACTAACAAACCATCTTCTCTTGCCGAATGAACCCTGCTTTCCTAGGTACAAAAAAAGGAAGAGTGAACTTCTCTTCACCTGAACTTCTTCAGTCTTTCCCTTATATCCCTCAACTGCGTCTCTAGTTCCTCTAGCTGCTGCATGAGGGCGTCCCTCTCCTGTACCCTAGCCGTCGAGCCGGGAGGCTGCATCTGCATAGGCGGGGGATAAACATCCATGCTCCTTACTCCGCTCATACCCCTACCGCCTCCCATGCCTCGACCTCCGCCCATGCCCCTACCGCTGCTCATGCCTCGACCACCACCCGCGCCTCGACCTCCGCCCATGCCCCTGCCGCCGCCCATACCTTGACCGCCTCCCATGCCTCTACCACCGCCCATGGTTCTGTCGAAGGGTCTGCCTTGACCCATCTGTGGCGGATACATCTGGCCGGGTTGCCTGGCTTCAGGAATAGCTGATCCTGACTGAGGAGTCCTCGTTGTGCTCCTGGGCGTGAACCTCGGGCAAGCAGATCCGTACGGGTCTACAGCTACGCCGCTCAACGTGCAGATTCCGTTCTGAAAATTAGCGCAGTCCCCGTGGACGGGATGTCCGTAATCCGTCGAATAAGTCATTCAACCACTCTCCAGAGCTCGAGCTAGACGCCCATTACGTAAAAAAGGGGTGTGGGTTCCTACCATCTACCTCTTCCGCCGCCGCCCCAGCCCCTTCCTCTCCGACGACCTAGGCCCAGGCCCAAGCCATAACCATAGCCAGGGTAACCGTAACGAGGGTACCCATACCCGGGATAGCCGTACCCGCCGTAGGGGTAGCCCCTAGGGGCGTAGCCGGAGTACCTGGGGTATGCTGGGGGTGTCGGAGGCAGGTATGTCTGAGGCGCCGCCGCAGGAGGTACTGGGGGAACGTAACCTCCGTACCTGTACCTGTACAGTGGCCTCGTAAGCCCTGTTGCCGGATCCGTACAGTTTATGAAGGTCCCATAGGGACCCGTTCCATCTCCTCTCGGCATGTCAGTTCTGTATTATGTTCATATGCACATTATTAAGCGTTGTGGATTCGGGGACTACGCATACTATGATCCTACAATGATCTACTCTGCCTTCCCCCATTCCTGACCCATTCCAAGCTATCTCGCCCAGATACAGCCGCTATCCGTCGTATTCATCCTTTAGCCGGCTTTAAGAGCTCTGAGAGAGACAGGGGCTTTCTATCATACCCCGCGCTACTCATAATATCTTTCACAGCGATATAAGCGAGAGAATCCTCAGGAAGCTCAAGCAGGGACTTCCCTTCCAAGTTATAACTCTCAACCCGTTCGTCAAACTCTACTCTACCGAGATATTTGAACTGCTGTTTGACAGCTATCTCCTCCATCCTCTGGGGAAACCTGTATCCGCCTACTAGGTAGTAGTTCTCATACTCTATCCCAACCTCATCCATAATCCTGTGAGTTCTCTTGGCATTGTCGAAGCTTTTCTTCGAGGGGTCCAGAATATTGAAAATGTCCTTTATCTCCTTTGTTATCCTCCGGTTTAGATGTTCTACCCCGGCAGGGGAATCCACGATAACATATTCATAATTCTTGGCCCACCTCTCCATGATCTGTCCCAGAGCGTGGTCGGGTAAACAGTAGCAGCCCTCCGACCACTTTGTGCCAAGAGCGATGAAATCGAAGAATCTTCTCCCCTCATACAGAGTATTCTGAAAAAGAAAGGGCTCGATCTTGTCGGAGGCAGTCATCCCGCTCATCTTCGACATTGTTCGGTTCTCCAGAATATCATAGAGCGTCTCTGACACTGTTTTCTTACCTTCCATTTTTACGTCTATTCCAAGCATGTCGGACAAGCTCTCATCCGGATCAGAATCCACGATGAGGAGAGGTATCCAGCCTAGCTCGCTCAAGTATCTTGCCATGAGAACGGTGAAACTGCTTTTACCCGTTCCGCCTCTGCCCGTGACCACGATGGTTCTTCCCTTGTTTGAAGGCATCTAAATTTTCATCTCTCGGATGTTGAAATCCTCCCTAGACTAAAAGCATGGCTCCTTTTAAGCTTCTCAAAAATATCCAACAATTTATCCGTGCATCACTAAATTGATTATAAGTGGACTGGAATCTATGTGGATAAGTGTCACTCTTCTCTATGGGTCACGTTTTCTTAAATAAACTAAATGATGTAAAACATTAGATGAACCGTTTCGTGCGCCAATTTGTATATCCCAGTAGCATGTTGGATTTAATCTACCTTGATTATCCTCCATTCTCTGTAATCTGTCAGCACCTTGATGTATCCTCTTAACATTTCATCGACCTCGGCTTCACCTGTGTCAACCCTCAAACAGATTAAATTGTCCACCTTATCTCTCGTGGCCACGACGATAACATTCTCCTTCCCGACCAACCTGATCACCTCAGGAGAGAACTCCTGGTTCCCCCTACCAAAAATGAAGCCCTGACCCCCGATGGGAGAGACGACTATCCTCGCTTCATCAAACCTCTCTAAGAGATTCAGTATTCCCGTCTCGTTAAGGTCTTCGCCGACAAGCCTACCACCGTGAATCGCATCTACACCCAACAAGGTCTTGTCGACATTGAGCTCATCGGTGATTGTCCTGGTCGTAGTTCCGGGCCCGAGCAGATACACTACACCCTCATCCATGCCCTCCACGATGTCCTTGGCGATGGCTCTCTGGTTCTCTATCTGTGACCCCCTCGGGCGGGAGGGTTCCTTACCCGCCTGAACGAGGTCTCTTACCGTCGGGACTTTCATATATCCGTACAATTTCACGTCCAGATTGGACTTTCTAAAGGCCTCTTCGTTTATGTCCAAGACCTCTTTTTCAACGACTTCCACGTTTCCCCTCACGAAGGCGTCGACCACCCTGGCCGCGGCCCTGGCATTGACGGCGAACACTGAACCGAACATCTTCACGCCAGAAGGGACTCCCAGCGCAGGCTTCCCTGATCCGACGACATCGTAGACGTCTCTGGACGTCCCGTCTCCACCGACAAACACGATGAGGTCCACGTTCTCCTTCAACATCTCTCCCACGATTCTTTTCGTATCCTCCGCCGAGGTCTTTTCCCCGCTATCTGGCGAGCCTACCACGCGGTATTCGATCTTGGATTCTTCAACCAAGTCCTCGCCCATGACCCCCGGTGCCGAGATTATGATGAGTTCCTCCCTGTTCCCGATGCTGGATAGGAACACCTTCGCCCTCTCCGGTGTGACAGGCTCAGCACCTAACTCTAATGCTTCGAAGTAGGCATCCCCATCCGTCCCCTTGAGACCGACAGCGCCCCCCATTCCCGCTATTGGATTAACGAGAAAACCCAGCCTTATCATCTCAGATCACAATTAAAGTTGTGTTATCGCTCCCCTTAAGTTGTATACATCAAAAACTCTTGACCACTGCGCCCACTGATTTCACGCGCTCAAAAAAGATATCGAATTAGGTCCGTAACCCGGTTTTACCGGTATGTTGTGTTTATCTCCCATCCTCCGCACCACGGATCTGGAATTAACGAGGGCTCTACTTCCAGAATAAAGGTTTTAGCATCGTCTTCCACATGAGAGGAGGATCGAGATGGAGTCGAACATCGACGAGAGGCTCGTCAAGTGGGAGAGCATACTTAACGAGCTCGTCGTGGACGTCAAGGAGCTGAACAGGGACCTGCAGGAGAGCATAAGGTACGTCGGCGGCGCGGGGGTGCTCGTCATTTCCCTGGGGCTCATGGTGCTCTTTTTCGCCATAAGATACGCCACCGTGCAGGACCCCGTCTACTGGGCGATCCTGGCGCTCACGACCGGGCTGACCCTGGTCGTGGGATTCTACAACCTCCACAGGTACCTCCTCCTCAGGGGCAAGTACTCGAGGCTCAACGAGCTCCAGAGGGAGCTGGAATCCTAGGGGCGACGAAGGTGGCCGCCCGCAGGACCCCCGACGCCATAGCCCTTCAGCTGCTGGACCGCGTCGAGGAGAGGGGGGAGGCCACTAAGTGGGACCTAATCAAGGTCCTCGGGAACGAGGCCCAGTTCAAGACTTGGATCGAGGGCTTCCTCCTGCCTGAGAAGGTATTGGAGGAGCGGCGGGAGGGCAGGAACTACTTCTATAGGAAGACGGAGCGCGGGGAGCTCTTCCACAGGCTGCTGAAGAGCGGAAACCTGATCAAGGTCTTCAGGAAGGTCAGCGGCAGAAGGCTCAGATGAAAAACTGATCGTAGCTCGAGGCTGCTATCGACAATCAAGACCAACTGCAATGTAGGAGAGTACCATGAGCACAGAGATACTGGCGGAAACAAGATCCGAGCTCAGGGAGCTGCGCTCGCTTCCAAGGTGTTATCGTTAAGAACACAAAATAAGAAGGAACGTTCACGTGCGTTCCTGTGAGAAAAATGGTGTGCATGCTCACCTTCTATTCTGAGGTTCAGTCCACGAGCCTAGTGAGCGTCTTCCACCCGGCGTCTCCGCTGTCCCCGCCCTCGAGCATCGCTGTCGTCAGGATGACGTCGTCGAACTCCACAAACCTCAGATCACCGTAGTTTACCCTGCCGTAGGCCGAGTCGTCCAGCACCTGACCCGAGGTGTACTCAGTCGTGCGACCTATCTTGTGTATCGTGTCGCCGACGTCCACGCTCTCGATGGTCTTCTCGATGGGTGTCCAGCCCTCGGCCTCGATGTGCTCCGCCTTACAGAAGAAACTCGCCTGGTCGCTCCCAGCGAACCCTAGTCCCACGAATCCCTCCCAATCTTCGGCGGTATGCAGCTTCAGCTCGTAGTCGACTGAGGGCTCGGCGACCGCGAAGTCGATCTTGGCCTTCTCGGCGAGGATGAGCTCGAAGCGAGTCAACCTCCCAAGGGCTGAGCTTACGCTGTTTAGCAGTTCTGCTAGAGCATTGGACAGGGCGCACCCGCTTCCGGCGAGTGGCTTGTGCCAGTGATACGTGGCGACCACGTCCCCAGGGACGCTGCCGCCGTCATACCGGCCGGGCTGTACTATGCGTACCTCCTCTGAAGACTGCCTGAGGGGGTCATCGGCGAAGACATGGGCGTTGCTCCCGAGCATCTCCCTCCCGCCTGAGTCCCGGAAGAACCACCCGAGGGTCCCCGCCGTTATCGCCCAGTTACCTATGCTCACCCCCGCGACGAGCGGGCGAACCCTCGTCACGTGGGCCAGAGGGTTTAGGTTGAGCGCCTTCATCTCCCCGATCTCGACCACATCGGTAGGGATGCCATCTATCTCCTTGGGTATCAGGTCCTTAATGTCAAGGGCGGAGGGGTCGAGCTTCCTTGAGACATAGATCCTTATTACCTCCTCCTCGACCTCCTTTCCATCCTTTACGCGTCTCCTCAACTTCTTGGAGTAGCCGACGATGTTCCGCTTGTCCTTTATCCTCTCCCATATCCGCTCGATAGACATTTCACTTAATCATAGTATCTGGCTGTCAATATTGATATCGGTTTAGCTGAACCAAGAGAGTACAAGAAAATTCATTCAGAGAACTACTCACGGGAGAAGACGAATCTCACTACTGGGTTATTACCTGGAAGTGAGTTAAAAAAAATCATTTTCCGAGCGAGGGCAGACGCGGATCATTGAATCTCAGCCGGAACTGTTTCAAAACAGAAAAGGTTACCTCCCCATAGCGTCCCATTATACACGTGGTTTAATGTTATCTGAGCTCGAGAAGACTGTGTTCCAGTACATCGAGGAGCACAGAGACGACATGATCAGGTACCTCAGGAAACTCCTCAGTGTGGACACACAGGTCCCCCCGGGGCTCAACTACGACGAGATCTGCGACATCATGGCAGACAAGTTCACGGAGCTAGGCTGCGAGACCAGAGTCCATGAGGCTCCGCAGAAGTACCTAGACCTCAGCGGCGCCGATTTTCTGGGCCTCGAGGGGCCCCGGAGCAACGTCGTTGCACTGTATGAAGGCGTAGGTGGCGGGCCAACGCTCCACATCAGCGCCCACATAGACTGCGCGGCCATCCAGAAGGAGGGCTGGACCGTCGACCCCCTCGGAGGTGAGATTACCGAGGAGAGCCCGTACGGGAGAAGCCCCTACGATGTGGGCGGCGGTTACATCTGGGGCAGAGGTGTCGCCGACGATAAGGGCGAAGTAGCCGCAATGACGCTGGCACTTGAGGCGATCAACCGGGTAGGCGTCAAGTTGGAGGGTGATTTAATCCTGACCGGTAACTGCGACGAAGAGATCGGAGGCGTCGCGGGGCTAGGCTTCCTCATCAACGAGGGCATCGTGAAGGCCGACATGGGGGTCCAGCTCGACGGCGGCCTGGGCGGAATAAACCTCGCAGCGCAGGGGCGGACCAGGTTCCTGCTAAGGACCAAGGGGGTGAGCTGGCACGGGCAGACACCCATCCTCGGGGTAAACGCCATCGAGAAGATGAGCAAGCTCAATGTCGCCCTTAACGATTATTGGAGGAACGTCCTCCTTAAGCGGAGGGTGCCCGTCGAGGGAATAGATCTGGGGGAGTCACTGAGAAACGCCGGAGTCGACACCCTCACCGCCATGCTCAACATAGGAACCATCAAAGGAGGAGTCCAAGGCGCCACCGTACCCGACCTCTGCGAGGAGGAGATCCTTAGGGGAATGGTGCCCGGCGAGACCTTCGAGGATGTCCACAGGGACTTCAAGGCCGTGCTAGACGGCGTCAAGGCCACCGACGGCGACCTAGATTACGAGCTGGAGGTCATTAATGTCAGGGAGGGATATGTGGTCCAGGCAAACGATCCCTACGCCGTGAGCTGCAGGGAGATCGTGGAGGAGGCTATCGGAAGGAAGCTACCTTTCACCGGTACACTGGGAAGCACGGACATGAACTACCAGGTGGTGGACGGAGGGATGCCGTGCGTCAACTTTGGGGTCGGGGGAGCCTACAGCCGAGGCCACAAGCAGGACGAGAATGCAAGCATAGACGAGATAGTCGAGTGCAGCAAGGCAGTCGCCCTGCTCTACATGAGGAAGCTGCAAGCTGCGGGTTAGAAGGAGCGAGTTGTAATGAAGATCACCGACGTCGAGGCATACCCCGTCTGGGGAGGCCACCGCAACTTCTTCTTCGTCGTCGACACCGATGAGGGAATATACGGCGTTGGGGAGGCCGGCATCACTGGCCGAGAGATGGCCATGGTGGGCGCCTTGGAGCACTTCAGGCCCCTCCTCATCGGCATGGATCCGGGGCGCATCGAGCACATCTGGCAGCTGCTCTCCCGCGGAGGCTTCTTCCCGGCGCAAAGGATACTATCTTCGGCAATGTCGGCCATCGACATCGCGCTTTGGGACATCAAAGGGAAGGCATTGGGAGTCCCCATATACAACCTCTTGGGCGGCCGCGTCCGCGACAAGGTGATCTGCTATCCCCACAACGGTGGTCACGAGACTGCCGCCCTGGTTGAGTCGTGCATGAGGTCCGTCGAAGAGGGGTGGAAGTTCGTCCGCTGGGGGCTGCCGGCCCAGGGCGATGTTCTCGAGCCGCGCCGGGCTGTACTGAAGTCCATCGAGCAGTTCAAGGCGGTAAGGGAGGCAGTCGGAGACGGGATCGAGATCGTCTTTGACGTGCACACGCGCCTAGACCCGGCAGACGTCGTCTGGCTTTGCCGTGAGGTCGAGCCCTATCAGCCCTACTTCATCGAGGACCCCCTGCGCTGCGAGAACCCGGACTCGTACAGGACGCTACGCCCGCGCACCACGGTTCCGTTGGCCGCAGGGGAGCAGTTCAGCTCCAAGTGGGAGTTCCGCCAGCTCGTCGAAGAAGAGCTGATAGACTATGCACGAGTCGACCTCTGCATCGCGGGCGGCCTGACCGAGGCGAGAAAGATAGCTGGCTGGTGCGAGACCCACTACATCAACCTGGCCGTACACAACCCCCTGGGACCAGTCTCCACGGCTGCGTGCCTCCAGCTTAACCTGGCCTCTCCGAACTTCGGCGTCCAAGAGCAGCCGAACCGCCCAAGCACCATGCTGACCGACGTGGTGCCCATGCAGCCTGAATGGGAGGATGGCTACCTGCTGCCGTCAGCGGGTCCGGGTCTCGGCATCGAGTTCGACCGAGAGGCTGCCAAGGAACATCCCTACCAAATGACGGAGCTCCCACACCTCCATCGCAGGGATGGCTCGTTCACAAACTGGTAGGGCGATGTTCGGCGAGCGACCTGTACGGCTCATCACGGAAGACGAAGTAAACCTCCTGATCACCGGATCCTAATCAGCAAGTTGCTCGATCCACTTCCAACCCCTTTGTTATAACAAGTAGAAAATATTCGGTATATGTCCATACCCTTTTCTGCTCCGGAGAGAAACTCGTTTATCCCTGAAGCCAATAATTCCTACGATCGCCAATGAAGATAGGTCTAGTCACAATCCTAACTGACGACGTAAAGACCATGGAACGGTTCTACAGGGATGTGCTAGGCTTCGAGGTTATCGAGGATCTCGGTAACTACGTGGAGTTCCTAAACGAGGGAGTCAGGTTCGCCATCTGCACTAGGGAGGTGATGCACACCCACACGGGAAACGGTAGCTACACTCTCAGGACGACGGGGCAGTCATTCGAGCTCGCCTTCCCAGCCAGGTCGCCTGAGGATTTGGACCGCATCTACCTTGATGCCGTGGCCAGGGGAGCAACCCCTGTTAGGGCTCCGGAGATGATGCCCTGGGGCAGGAAGACAGGCTTCATATCCGACCCAGACGGTAACATCCATGAAATCTACTCTTTAAAACAAGGAGAAACGGAATAAAAACACGAAAACCAGCAAGATTCGCAGCCCAGCAGAAAGATCGGGCAAAACAGGGGAGGTGAAACCAGATGAAGTGCAACCAGAGGTTCTTCGGTCAAGAGCACTTCGAGAGGGGGACAAGGGAGAGGGAGTTCTGCTCGAAACTCCTCGCCTTGAAGCCCGCCATGTCCCAATACGGGTTCGCCATTAGAGACCGTCTCCCACCCCTCCCGGCCGACATAGGCGGGCTCGTGCAGGTCAAGTACAACGGCATGCTCTCGATACTGATGTGGAACGAGAAGAGAGAAGGCTATGTCGCTTGGAGCCCCAGAGGCAGGATCTACTACTCCCTCAAGGACAGGGGACACCCCGTGATAGACCATATCAACGAGCAGTTCGGGGGACTCAGAGACGTCGCGTTCGTCGGAGAGACCTATGTGGAGCGGGTGATCGATGGGAAGAGCTACATGACCGAGTTCAACAGGTCCATGAGCATAATAAAGAACCCCCAGTCTAGGAGCGATGTAGACAGGATCAAGCTGGCCGTCTTCGACTACGCTGAAATAAATGAGGACGGGGAATTCGTCAGACCTCAGGAGAAGTATGTCGAAAGGTTCAGTGCCCTCAGAGATCACTACTCGCTCCCCGGGGGTTGCGACGGTCACAGGGTCCATCTACCCGACCAC
>Ga0209427_10010179_pt1 | contig 10443 bp, 10 predicted proteins | sample DeeMarSWOR136_30_FD_187465 | JGI IMG/M metagenome (GOLD analysis project Ga0209427, IMG submission 187465) | Marine sediment microbial communities from White Oak River estuary, North Carolina - WOR-1-36_30 (SPAdes) (version 2) | ecosystem: Environmental > Aquatic > Marine > Intertidal zone >...
CCCCCCGCCGTTAAAGTGACACCAGGGGTGGCTAACATAGATAAGCTGGTCAGAATCGGTCACCAATCGGCTTACCTCTACTTCCTGACGGCGTTTCGTCTCCCCCAGGAATACTAGGTTGTCTCTATCCTCGGCGTCGAAATTGAACAGTCGGCTTACGCTGGAGCGACTGACGAGCTCGTCCCCCAGTATCGTAGCCAGCTCGCTTTGAGTCCACATCCGGTGCACACCCCCAGCGGAGACTAGACAGATATTCTGAGGGTCGACACCAAGCTTGTCCAATTCCTCAAGCAGCACCTTGATGGCTACTTCGCGAAAACCGGGCTGCTTCTCCTGTGGGACGTAACCGATTGGGTCGTCAAAAGCGATGGTAACCTTGGACTTGGAGTTCACCAGCTTGGGTAGTGGGTCATGGGCGATGGGCGAGCCCAAAGCGTCACGGACTGCCTGTGTTGGGTCGGGGAGAGGCGGGAGTGGCGCGTTTGTCTGTTTTATGACCCTGGTCCTCTCCGGTAGCTTAGCCATAATACTGGTGTCGCCATATGGTATCCGGAAAACCTTTGTTGACATTTTAGTGCCTCCTTGTCCCTCTACTTGGTAGTGTTATTAGCATCCCCAGGCACAATGTTACAATCAGGCGAGGCGATATTCAATCCCTTACCTAGACTTTCACTCCTCACCGGTAACGATCCGCCAGCCTTCAGTGTAGACGTTCATCTTATCTCCCCGGGCAAAACCGACCAGGGTTAATCCTAGGTCACTGGACAGTCTTACCCCGAGGTCGGTGGGGGCTGACCGAGAAACAAGAATTGGGATATCCATTCTGGTTACCTTGAGTACGATCTCTGATGAGATTCGGCCACTGGTGATAATGATACGGTTAGCTGTGGGAAGGTTATCCAGAATGCATCTGCCTAAAATCTTATCGATGGCATTATGCCGGCCGATATCCTCACTAAAAGCGAGGATGTCTCGTTGGTCACACAGGGCAGCACTGTGGACACCACCGGTTGCCTTGAAAATCTGAGACTTAAGCTGAAACTGCCTTACCAGGGCTAGGACCTGAGCTGCCGACACGCTAAATTGAGACGTCACTTTCTTCTGACCGGGGGCATTGGCTGGATAGTACCCTCCCCAAATCACTCGTCCGCAGCCGGAGGTTATCAAATGCTTGCTTGGTAATCTATCGGCTGGCTCCTTCTCTTCCCTGGTTTCAACATGCACCATGCCTTTTTGGTCATCAACTGCTATCTTCTCTACCTCGTCCTTGCTTTTCATCAACCCCGCCGAGAAAATGAAGCCGATAGCTAGGTAGCTGAGATCCAGCGGAGAGCAGAGTAGGGTCGCTAGCTCCCGCTTATTAAGCATAATAGTTAGGGGTAGCTCCTTGGTTAGCAGGTCCTCAGCTTCCTGCTTACCTTCTTTGGTAACACGCTCAACAGGGAACACCTCGGTGCCGTTTATTAGTCTTCCAGGTAACACCTTTATTTCGTCTTTAGCTTTGACTACGCCTCCCCTGATTACCCGGCTGAATACCCCCTCTTGGGGCATGATGCACCTACCTACCTGGCGAGATATGGCACAGCCCTGGTGGCACTCCTTCCCGATCTGGGTAATCTCCAGGACAACCTCTTTGCCGATAGCTAGCTGCGTACCAACTGGTAGCGAGACTAGGTCGATCCCCTCACAGGTGAGGTTTTCGGCGAAATCCCCCGGGCCGAGGTTGACCCCTGGGCTTCGCATCCGGTCAATGCTCTCCGTTGCCAGCAGGCTTACCTGGCGCTGAGTTGATAAGCCGGCGTGAGCATCGCCGACCAGGCCGTGATTTTCCCGGAGAATACCTTCAGTGATAACCTCCTTTTTCATCCCCTTTTCCTTGCTGGTGGAGACAGCAATTATACTAGCCATGTCGTATCGCCTATTTTCCCTCCAATGGTGCTATCGGGATTAGCACCTAAAATATGCTTACTGCCTAACCCCCTTCATTGGCAGCCCTAGCTCATAACCTAGCGCAGCGTTTTGGTGACTTCTTCGCCACCGGACAGACCTTGATACATCTGCCCAAGCAGTAGTGCGTGCTGCTCAGCTTGATGCAGGCATCGGTATCGGTCTTTACCGGGGTGTTATGCCATACCGCCCCGGGGTCGAAATCTGGCTTCAGGGAAATGGCCCCCGGGCAGTTCTCCAGACAGATCGAGCAGCTTTCACCCAGACATACCTTGTCTTTGAGGAGTGGGCTGGTCGTAAGCTCAGCCTCAGTTATCACTGAGTTAAACCTCATGCGGGGTCCATATTCGGGGGTAACTACCAGATTGTTGAGCCCGAATTCACCCAGGCCCGCCCTCACCGCGGCGTGGCGTTGCGAAAACAGCCCTGACCTTGACGGGATCTTCTCCGCGATGAATGCCCATATCGCCATGGTACCATAGGTTGCCGGGAAGAACAAAGAGAGGTATCCCCGACTCTCCAGTAGACTCGAGAGGCGTAGTGCTAGTAGGTCAAGGAGGTTATTCACCATGGCGTAGCCGGTCTGTCGGTAGAAGTAGTCCTGCAGGACATCCTGCCTGTTTTCGGGAGGCACCAGCTCCGAATTGACTAAGTGTCCTTCCCAGTAGAGTGCCTGGTGTAGCAGGGCAATGCCAAAGGTTATCACCGACCGTGCACCAGGAAGGAAATCGTGGGGACGATGGCCCTGCGGTATGTCATCAAAACGGTCTACATTGGCAATGCCGACCAGGCTAGCTCCGTTATCCTTTAACCAGGTAACAACCTCACTGGTTAGCTTCTCCATTAACTTCTCCTTTGCCAGTCCCCTCGATGTCTAAGCCGGTAACCCGTTCCTTTGTCTCCTGACGCTCGACCAAGTCCTGTAGGGTCGTGGACTCAAGTACGGCACTCATGGCTCTCTCGAGCTCAGCCCAGATTTCCCGAGTAGCACATAGCTCAGAACGGGAGCATACCTCTGGGTTAACAACACATTCTACTGGAACGATTGAGCCTTCGACAAGTCTGATTACCTCGCTTAGCTTGATTCTATGGGGTGGTTTAACCAAGCGGACACCGCCCGCCGGACCTCGGAAGCTTCTCACTATGCCGGACGTGATGAGCGGCGTAAATAGGTGCTCTAGATAATGAAGTGAAATTTCCTGCCTCCGGGCGATGTCCTTTAGTGGAATTGGTCTCGCCTTTTGGTGAAGGGCTAAATCTAAAAGTGCCCTGGTTGTGTATCTTCCCTTGGTGGAGAGCTTCATTAACTTTGTTCCCTGTCAACTAATGTTTTTGATTAACTTGACTAACTAAGTCAACAATAGCACAAGGTGGGAAATACTGTCAAACCGGCAGCAGTATTAGGGGTTTAGAGACTACTGCTAGCGTTATGCGCGGTTAAAACATTTTCATAGTTAAGTCCCCCAAATGGTTAGTTTAGGGTACGATAATTCACCTTGACATCCCTCCTTTGGGTTAGGTTATGATTTAAACAAGCATCTCACCCTGAATGCTTAAGATTGGGCCGCGATAGAAGCTATGATTACAGCACGGACTAAGGTTAATATAGCCATCGGCCTGGCACTTGTCTTTATCGCGCTCAATGTAGTCGATATTCTCCTGACCTGGCAGGGTTTGCGGCTCGGCGCCATTGAACTTAACTTCCTAATTAACAGCGTGCTCTCGCTTGGTTTCGTTTCGTCGGTTGCCTTTAAGCTCGGCATTGCCTCTGGGATTGCCGCTATCATGCTACACAGAGGGCAATTTGCCATACTTATCATCGGGGTGAGCCTGCTTAGCTTTGTCTGTATCCGAAACATGATGGTGATCGGACATCTATCCTGAGGAGGGGAAGGGTACCATCTGAAGCGCGGGGACGATTTCCCCAAGGAGTTCCTGCTTAGCTACGGTGTGAGCTGGTACCAACTCTACCATTTTTAGCTAGAAGATTCGCTTCACAGAGTCACCTACTAGCAAATCTCGGTCAAATCCTCCATAAAATGGGGCGGTTTGATATTTCTAATTTTTACCATTGTCTTGGGGTATTGACAATTCTCCAGCTTAACACTAAAGTATTACCACGCTGTCAGGGAGATAAAAGACAAGTAAATTAAGCAACTTAGGGAAGGATTAGATTACTGATGGGCCAGAGATCACAGCCATCCATGCGTGAGCTTACTAAGCTAATAAGTGCTTGGGATGAGGTGGAGAATCATCCGGAACAGGTCAGCAGGACTATGGAGCGTGCAGTAAACAAATACCCGGATTTTGCCGCTGGTTGGGGGTACCTGGGTTTGGCATATATGCAATCTGGTAAGGCCAAAGATGCTGAGAGAGCTCTTCTGAAGGCGGTGAGTTTAGAGCCACAGAGTGCGGGGTGGTACCTTGCCCTCAGTACCCTCTACAAGCTGGCAGTGGCCAATGCGAAGGGTCTTACGGGGCGGATGGAGCGTATTAAGAGGCTGGTTGAGGCTGGTGTGGAACTCTTGCCAGAATGCTCCGCGGTGCTACCAGACTATATTAGTAGGATAACTTTGGAGGCTCTCGATTGTAACTACGCGTATGCTCGCCGCATGGCGGAACAGTATGCCAAGAATGTACTTAATTTGACGAAAGAGGGGGAGTTCACCCGTTATGCAGTGAATAATCTCTTGGATATTCAGATGGTAGAAGGAATTTGAGCCGAGGCCAAGAGAAATAGATTGGCGGGGTAGGTGCCATGGAACCGAAATATATGAAAGGTCAGAAAGTAACCATTGTCTCTGTAAAAGACTCGCACGGACGCGTTAAGTATGCACATAATGAAAAATATGTGAATGAAAAAGGCGTAGTTTTGGATTCCTTCTATCTAAGGCAATTCCACATTCTGTATTACAAAGATCGTCTGCCTGAAGATGCCTATATCTACAAGGTCCGTCTCAGTAGTAGTGATACTGTGGTAACCGCGGCGGAAGAGGAACTGGAACCCGCAACTTAGCATTCTCTGGTGAGACGGTTCAGCCTTTCTTTGACCTGCCGATAATATCATAAGAGCGTACAAAATAGCGCTTAGATAAGGACAGAAATAGCGGTTGATAGCGTAATAAAGAATAGGTGAGGTGACATCAGTGAGAATTGTGACTGTGCAAGCCAAGGTTGATGCGGAGCTATGCACAGGATGTTTAATTTGTACAAGAGTTTGTCCCACCCTGTCTATAAAAGCTGGAGAGGATCTCATCATTGAGAAGAGAGAGAGAGTCCCGTGTGTTTCAACTTGCCCAGCGGAGGCAAATGTTCATGGGTATGTGGCTTTAGCTGCCAAGGGAAAATACGAAGAGGCACTCTCCTTGATAAAGGAAACCCTCCCCATCCCCAGGGTACTTGGTAGAATTTGTCCAGCTCCTTGTGAAGAGAAATGTAATCGTAAACTTGTAGAAGAGCCCATTGCTATTCGAGCGATAAAGAGGTTCGTGGCTGATACCGCTAAAGGCAAGGCTGCACCGCCTCAAATAGAGGAGAAAGAGCAGAGGGTAGCCATCATTGGCTCAGGGCCGGCAGGACTTAGCTGTGCTTACTGGCTGCGACTTAAGGGATTTAAGGTTACCATCTTTGAGGCGCTCCCCGTACCTGGAGGGATGCTCCAGGTTGGCATCCCTGGGTATCGTTTGCCTAAGGATGTCCTTGCCGATGAGATAAAGGAGATAGCAGGCCGTGGGATAGAGATAAAGACTAATACCCCTATCGGCAGAGAGCTAACCATCGATGACCTTCTAAAGCAAGGGTATGAATCTGTATTTATCAGTGTGGGAGCACATCGAAGCCAGCGCCTTGGTATTCCTGGAGAAGATACCAACGGGGTAATTCATGGTTTGGATCTGCTCAGAGATATTAATTTAGGGAAAGAAGCGAAGACCAAAGGGAAGGTAGTGGTTATAGGTGGTGGCGATGTGGCTATAGATTCGGCCCGCTCTACTCTCCGCTCGGGCGCTGAAGAAGTCACCATTCTTTACCGTAGAACAAGGACAGAAATGCCTGCCAGGGATGAGGAGGTCGAGGCAGCGGAAACTGAAGGGGTAAAGATAGAATATTTGGTTGCTCCCACCGAGATCCTAACTGAAAATGGCAAAGTTAGTGGAATAAAATGTACTCGTATGGAACTTGGCGAGCCAGACGCCAGTGGAAGAAGGCGCCCCATTCCTATACCAGGTTCCGAATTTGGTTTGAAGGTTGATGTGGTGATTCCGGCGATTGGGCAGGCCCCTGAGACCTCACCCCTAGAAAATAGCGGGATAAAGACTACCAAGCGAGGAACTATTGAAGTTGATCCGGTAACCTTGGAAACATCCCGAAAGGGAGTTTTTGCTGGCGGAGATTGTCAGACCGGCTCCTCAATCGCTGTTAAAGCTGTAGCCGCTGGTGCTCGGGCGGCAGAATCAATTATCAGATACCTGAGCCATCAGGATATCAAAGAAGGAAGGCTACCTCCCCAAAGGGAGCCCCCCGAGTTTATTTTTACTCCTTTCGGTCAAGCTAGAGAGCCGCGGCAGAATATGCCCACCATACCTTTAGAAGAGAGAGTTTCTGGGTTTAAGGAGATAGAGCTTGGCTTTTCTGAGGAGCTTGCAGTAGAGGAGGCGAGTCGCTGCCTAGCTTGTGGAATTTGTACTGAAGTGGACGAGTTGACCTGTACCGGATGTAGTCGGTGCCAGGAGAGATGTCCAGCGTATGCCATAAATTTGGTTGCGTTGGAGAGGCGGAAAGTGTTAGAGGTGGATTGGACACAGGTACCCTATCAGCAAATTGAGGAGCTCTGTAGCCGGGTGCATATGCATCCACAGGAGGTACTATGTTACTGCACGGGCACTAGAGCCAGAGAGGTGGCGGCGAGCATCATATTGGGGGCAAAGACTCCAGAGGAAATATCCACCCGAACCGGTGTGCGAACAGGATGCGGAGTTGAATGTATCCAACCAGTTCTTAGGTTGTTAACTGCGGCGGGTATCAAACTGGGCGAGGCTCCAGGGCATCAGTGGTATGGGCTTACGCCAACTCTTTGGGATCTCCCCGAAGAGGTAATTAGGAATCCGGAGTATAAGAAGTTTTATTTCGACGAAGATAGAGAACTGATGGAGAAGATTGCGGGAGCCAGAGGGAGTAAATAAATGAAAATAAAATTTGAGAATCCGTTAGCCCCAATCCCGCCCAGGGAATCAGCTTACGGAGTGGACCCGAAGTACATCACCAAAAGGGCCTATGAGCTGCCCGGGATGGTGTTTGTGAAGATGAGAGACCTATTTCCTGAGATGCCTGATGTGATATGGCCGCCTGGGAATCCGCGGCTGATTGAGGAGGTGACTAGGGAGGCATTGGCAGGGGTGGATATGGACGTGATTCAGCCGGGTGATTCGGTTAATGTGCTTGCCTCGCACCATGGCTGGACGCTATTAGGTGGAGAACCCTATACTGCCATGCTGCGGGCTATAAAGGACGTCGTGGAGGAGAGGACGGGGTGCCAGGATATCAGGCTCAGAGCGGGCGTGGGTTTGAGGTTCAGGGAGACAGAGGAATACATGAAGCGGTTCAAACTGGACTCTTATTACGAGGGCAAGGTGGCGGGAATCGCTCCAATCGACGTAGGGATACCAATAGAAACTGAAATAGGAACTCTATACGGGCTTGAAAAGGCATACGATTCGAGATGGATCATCCACACACATAACAGCGATGTGAGGGAAATTCACTTTCACCGGCACGTCGACAGGGCGATAAAGCCATTTGCTATGTCGTATGCTAGGATAGAGACTAGGTCAACCTACCACCATAATTTGGGTCCTCGGGGGGCAAACTTCGTTGCCAGGGCAATATTCCAGTCAAAGTTTGTACAGGATAAGTGGACATTTGCCTGTTTTCTTAAGTTGACTCCTGCGGGTATCGTAGGAGTGATAGCCAACAATGACCTATTTGCGTTGAATAAGGAGATAACAAGGCTGAATATGATGACCTACGGGAAGATTATGACCCTGTTAGGCAAGATAGATGAGGCAATCGCGGTTCTGGATTTCTGCTGCCCCATACCCTATGTCTTCTCTGGTGCGGTGATTTACGCAAACTTCTGTAGTGCCAACATGGACCTGCTTGACCTAGACAAACCTCTGCCATCTTACACTTGGTACACCGAGGCATATTATGACGAGGACGAGAAACCTTTGATCCCGGAGATACCGCCGATGAATCCTGCTATAAAGGCGTGTGTGCTGAATTATGCGTGGATAGGATATCCGTCTGTATTCTGGGCTAAGCACACCCCGACTATAGTGGTCGGGGAGTGGCACAAGAAACTGTATGATGAGGATTCTCAGAACATCGAGTTTATGCAGTATGCAAAGGAGGTCGCCCCAGATTTGGATACGGCGATGGATCACGCATATAAGTTGGCTAGGACGGACAAGGTGATTATATTCGACGGTGCTGCCGGTGGAATCAACTGCAGCGAACCATTGGCGGAACTGTTAATGGAAAAAGCCCCGGAAGTTAGTAGAGACGTTGATGAGAAGCTCATGCCCAAATGGCTTAGGCAAAGGGCCTTAGTATGAATTTGGCATGAAGATTATAGGAAGGGGACGTTAAATTCTTTGGTTTCCCAGTTACACCGAAAAGAGTTCGTAAGGCCCCAGAAGATAAGAAAAATAATTAAATGAGGAAGGTTTGCAATGTTGGTCAAAATCCCATATGAAACGGCGGAAGAGAGGGGAGTGAATCTAGAACTGGAAATACCAGAGAAAAACGTATTAAAAATATATCTTCCAGAAGAGCCAGGGCCGGTTGCTGATTTAGCTAAAGAGGTGGCAAGGGCTATCAAGACTCCAGTCAAGGGTAAAAGTTTTTCTGAACTTATCGGTAAGGGTAAGAAGGTAGTTTTTGTTACTGAAAATCAGTTTAGGGCGGCTCCGGCAGAGAAAATATTACCACCGCTGGTGGCTAGAGCCCGGGAAGCCGGAGCTGAAGTTTCCGTAGTTGTTGCCAACGGCAAAGTACCTCCGTTGTCTCCTGAAGAAATTAAAGAACGCGTTGGTGCTGAAGTGGTGAAAAAGGGGGTTAGGGTATGCTGCAATGATGTCAGCAAACCGGAAAATTACGTTTATATTGGCATCACTTCAACCGGGACGCCGGTATGGATATTAAAAGAGATTGCCAATGCCGATTCAGTTATCACGATTAGTACTACCCAGGCAACCTTATGGGGATATGGTGGTTCCGGAATGATTTTACCTGGTGTTTCAGGAAACGAAACAATCGAAACGAATCATGTTATGGGATTAGCACCGGATTGCAAGCCTGGCAATAACGACTGCAGAATGCAGCAGGACAAATATCAGATCCTGGAAATGACCGGTATCGATATGGGCATTAATGTTATTGTCAGTAATAAATGGGATGTTATTTATGTTAACGCCGGTGAACCCGTCGCTTCACACAAAAAAGCGGTGGAATTTTACAACAAGATATATAAATTTGATATCAGTGACCTTGAAGAAAAGGCTGATATAGTAATCACGGGTTCTTCGTCCCCGACTAATCATCTATTTTTCCACACCAGCTGGGCGATAGTAAACTGTCTGCCGCTTTCAAAGGAAGGCGCAACAATTATTCAGGCTACTCCGTGTCCTGGTTATGCGTCCTGGCCCGGCTTTGCTTTGATGGATTTAATGGCAGATTTTATGCCGGCAAGCAAAGGGAACAATGAGAAAGCACTTAAGGCTTTCTTTTACCGTGAGAGAGAGACGTGGGCAGGATGTATCTGGTATCCTGTCTACAGGGCTATGCTTAGCAGAAATGTTAAGGTGGTAACTCTGGAGGAAAACATTAAAGATGCCAGAGCTGTAGGAATAGATGCCACAGATTCACTGCAGGGTGCATTCAAAGAAGCTATGGAAAAGCATGGTCCTAATGCAAAGGTTGCCGTTGTGCCATATGGTAGATATACGGTATTTGCCGAATAGAACATTTATGGTAACTAGTTTGGGCTAGCCGGCTCTATGAAATTTAGTAGATTAAGTCTAAGGGACATATTGTCCTTTCGGTCTTTTTGAATAAGGAGCATTCCGATAAAGGTGCTTAACCCTGTAATCGGGGGTAGTCTCATTTCTTCTAAGCAAAATATCATATTAGAATCTCAATAATGAGCGGAGAATCAGACTCTCAATGCGTGCCAAACAACAGAACATAGATTTAAGAGATATAATTTTCGAAGATATAAAATATAGGAGATTTATTGCCGCCGTAATATCGGAAGAGGAGGGATTGGTTTCAGGAGTAGATTTATTGAAAAGAAGGGGAGAGGAAATTGGTGTTGAGTTTTTATTTTTATTAAAGGAAGGTTCAAATATTAGCCGAGGGACAGTTATAGCAAAATTCATTGGCACGCCGAAACAGATTGCTATTTGCGAGGATAATTTAATAGGGCTTGTTTCGAAATAT
>Ga0209427_10010180_pt1 | contig 10441 bp, 9 predicted proteins | sample DeeMarSWOR136_30_FD_187465 | JGI IMG/M metagenome (GOLD analysis project Ga0209427, IMG submission 187465) | Marine sediment microbial communities from White Oak River estuary, North Carolina - WOR-1-36_30 (SPAdes) (version 2) | ecosystem: Environmental > Aquatic > Marine > Intertidal zone >...
CCTTCTTTTCCGGTTCGGCGAAAAACGTGAGGCGACTCGATTCACCGTTCTTCACGTGGGCCCCGGTAATGGTAAATCTATAGGTCTTGACCCTGGCCTTCCACCCCTCGGGTACGGAGGTGATTTCAACGTCGATATTCTCATCCGCCTTTCCCCTATTGTACAGGATCAGGTCCATCTCAACGTCTTCGCCGGGCGGTACGATGACGCCGGTATATTCCGGGGCCATGGCTATGGACCTCGCGGGTCGCTCATCCTTCTTGCCCTCTTCCTCCCCTGCCAGCACGGATGGGGGTCCGATAAGGCAGGCAAACATGGCCAGAACGAGAAAAATGAAGAAGATTTGACCCAGCTTTGAGCTCCTCATGAGAATCCCTCCTTCGTGGCTTTTGTCATGGGCTCTTTTCCTCACCCATTTTTCCATACGGTAATAGTTGAATCTCCTTCTTCCAGGGACAGGCGAGGAATCGTACCCTATAATCGCCCATACGTCAACCTTTTTGTGGGTTTCGTTTGTCATAAAAGAGAAAGGTCTGATCGAAATATTTTTTTGTATTCATGGTGAAAAGAACGATCATCAGAAGGTGGAAGCACGGATGTTGCTCCCACCTCTGGCATGGGATCCTTAAAGTCCACCTTCCGCGGTTAGTACATCCCGCCTCCCGGAGGCATGGGCGGCATGGGGGCCTTCTTCTCCGGCTTCTCCGCCACCATGGCCTGGGTGGTGATCATCAACGAGGCCACACTGGACGCGTTCTGAAGGGCCAACCTCACCACCTTCGTAGGATCGATGATGCCCGCCTTGATCAAATCCCCATACTCCTCCTTGGCCGCATCAAACCCGTACGCCCCCTTCTCCTTCTTGACCCTCTCCACCACCACCGAACCATCGTGACCGGCGTTGTTGGCGATCTGACGAATGGGCTCCTCCAAAGCCCGCTTGACGATGTTTACCCCCGTCTGCCAATCGCCCTCCAGCTTCATCTTCTCCAACGCCTCCAGACACCGCAGATATGCAACCCCCCCACCAGTAACAATCCCCTCCTCAACCGCAGCACGGGTGGCATTGAGGGCATCCTCCACCCGGGCCTTGCGCTCCTTCATCTCCGTCTCCGTAGCCGCACCCACGTTGATCACCGCAACCCCACCCACCAACTTGGCCAACCGCTCCTGCAACTTCTCCCGATCATAGTCGCTGGTGGTCTCGTCAACCTGAACCCGTATCTGCTTGACCCGACCCTCAAGGGCACTGCTCTCGCCCATCCCCTCGATGATGGTGGTGTTGTCCTTGTCTATGCGGACCCGCCTGGCTCGACCCAGATCGTTCATGTTCACGCTCTCCAGCTTGATCCCCAAATCCTCGGAGATAACCCGACCACCGGTGAGAATGGCGATGTCCTCCAACATCGCCTTGCGACGATCCCCAAACCCAGGGGCCTTGACCGCCGCACAGCGGAGCGTACCGCGAATCTTGTTGACCACCAACGTGGCCAACGCCTCCCCCTCCACATCCTCCGCAACCAACAAAAAGGGCTTGCCCGATTTGGCCACCTGCTCCAAAATGGGCAACATGTCCTTCATGGCGCTGATCTTCTTCTCGTGCAACAGAATGTAGGGATCCTCCAACTCCGCCTCCATCTTCTCCGCATCGGTCACAAAATAGGGCGAAAGATAGCCACGATCGAACTGCATCCCCTCGACGATGTCCAGGGTGGTCTCCATCGCCTTGGCCTCCTCAACGGTGATCACCCCTTCCTTCCCCACCTTGTTCATGGCCTCGGCAATGATGTTCCCTATGGTCTCGTCGTTGTTGGCCGAGACCGTCCCCACCTGGGCAATCTCCTGCTGATCCTTGGTGGGCTTGCTCAACTTCTTGAGCTCAGCAACCACCGTATCCACCGCCACATCGATGCCCCGTTTGACATCCATGGGATTGGCACCAGCGGCCACCACCTTGTAACCCTCCCGGTACATGGCCTGGGCCAGGACCGTGGCCGTGGTGGTCCCATCACCAGCGGTGTCGCTGGTCTTTGAGGCCACCTCCCTGACCATCCGGGCACCCATGTTCTCGAACTTGTCCTCCAGGTCAATCTCCTTGGCCACCGTCACCCCGTCCTTGGTCACCGTGGGGGCGCCAAAGGACTTCTCCAGAATGACGTTTCGCCCCTTGGGACCCAAGGTCACCTTCACCGCATCGGCCAGGATGTTGAGGCCGTGCAAAATGGAATTGCGCGCCTCCTGATCGAATTTGAGCTCCTTTACTGCCATGGTCGTTCCTCCATTTCTAATAATTTACCTCGTTATTTCTCAATTACCCCCAATACGTCATCCTCGCGCATGATCAGATGCTCCTCGCCCTCGATCTTGACCTCCGTGCCCGCATACTTGTTGAACAGGATCCGATCCCCCTTTTTCACGTCCAGGGGCATGAGCTTTCCCTCCTCGGATACCTTGCCCCTGCCCACCGCCACCACCTTGCCCTCCATGGGCTTCTCCTTGGCGGTGTCAGGGATGATGATGCCTCCGGAGGTCTTTTCCTCCTCCTCGATGCGTTTGACCAGAATACGATCCTGAAGCGGTCTGATCTTCATGGCCATCTCTCCTTTCCTCGTGTGGTGTGCCGATCCCGTCAAAGCTCGTCTTCGAAAGCTCCTCTGCGCCCGTTGGGATACGTTGGAAACAACGGTGAACCGTGAACTGGACGGATGAAAAGGGTCAATTTTTTGCGAAAAATATAATCACTCGCCCCGTTCCTGTCAAATCACATCCAACCATTTCGAGCACGCGCACCGAAAATGCTCTTTGAGGACAGGTCCTAGCATTAATAGTACATCCTTTTGGTGAGAACCCTCCCTGCCCCTGAAAATTCTACCCCCTCAAGTTTAAGCAAAGCTCGTTTCATCCTCAACCCCCCTTGAAATCCACCAAGCTGGCCATTGGATCTGATGGCTCGATGACAGGGGATCACGATGGGGAAAGGATTGCGCGACAGGGAGTTGCCAACCGCCCTCGCGCCGTCCGGAGTGCCCAAAATTCTTGCAATCCTCCCGTAGGTGCTCACCCAGGAGCGCGGAATCTCGTATTCAGCCAAAAGGACTTTCCTCTGAAAAGAGGAACACTTTTCAAGGGCGATGATATCGAGCTCAAATGCAACGTCATGACCCTCCAAAAAGCTCTGAATCACCTCGCCAAGTTCCCTGATCGTGGGATGCGATCGTGGCCTGGCGTGAACAAAAATCGTCCTGATCAGTTCCTCCGCGGACATTCGTTCATGGGGGAGGAATACTCGCTGGACCTTTGGTCCCTTCTCGGTTTCCCGCCAAACAATGCTCAGCCTGCCAAAGGCCGATGGCAGGAACGTATAGAGGGGGAAATCCATATTTTGGCTTCCTCCGTTGCCAACATCTTGAACCCCCTGCAAAAGGAGGGGGGAAGGCAGGCTTCGCGGGGTTTTCGGTGAGTCGAGGTGATGATGAATCGAGTGCTAGGTATCTATCGGATGAATATGAGGGCCACCAGTGAATAGAGGCAATCCTCCGACCTCACCACCTCCAGTTCGAATTCACAGTTTCTCGCAGTCCGGTAGACATCAATGCCACATGCCTCCATGGATGGTCGGGCCCAGTAGGGATACTTACACGGTTGGTTCGTGTCACACCGTTTGCAGAGCCTACACGGACCAGCGGCGAGACCGAAAGCCTTGTAATAGCCATCCAGGAAGATCTCCCTTTCGAGGTCCGCCACAATCCTCCGTAGTTTGGAACCGAGCCCTCGCCCGTTGATCAAGGAGATATTTTCTATCTGCATCAAAAGGGCCTCAGCATACTCTCCTATCACCTTCTCGGTGTATTCTGGTGTTGGAGAGTAGGGAGGACAGGTTAAGAACCCACCGTAGGCCTCACACCCATACTGACACTTCAACCGCACCCAATGTGCAACTACCACATTCCCGGTGTCAATAATTTCCGCCTTGGATACGCCCAGGGATTTTGCCTTTTCGGCATAGGAATCCAATTTCGACATGCTACCTCCTCCACGGTCCTCCCCGCTTTTCCAGCGGTCACATATCGCTTACCATGGTCCACGTGCCTAAACAGAAGCCGGCGCCACCCAGTCCCCTCGGCAAGCCGGCTATCTTTGGACTCTCTGTTGTTCTCGCTAGCGATCTAGTTAAACCTACCTCCGGGACGGAAGCCACAGAGAAATCCCGGTATTCCGCATGCCCGCAATGATCCCGGGGACGGTTATATGCTTGTACTGTTTGACAATAGGCGGTAACGGCTTGGGCATCTTGACGATACCCCTTGAACACCCAGAAAGCATCAAGAGGGAAGAAAGGATAGCACAGAATAGCAATGGAAATACTCTTTGCCACTGCATGGGATATGCCCCAAAGCGTATTTCATGACCTCAATTTCAGGCTTCTCGAAATTTGGTGAAATCATTTGCTTGATGGGCTTCTGTCCTGGGACGATCGGGCATGTACCCATTCCCTGAGCCCTTTCAAGATATCGTTGTTCGGTTGTCTCCTCAATGCCTCCTCGATGACCCCTTCCATTTCACTATACTGTTCGTAATCCGTCAATATGCCCAGCAGGTACAGCTCCGGCGTGATATCGCCGGGGTCGGTTTGGTTCCGAAGGCTGCGGTAGGTCTCTTTGGCCGCCGCGATTTCGGCCTTTTCCTGCTGAGTGAGGACAATGGCGGTCGTGGGCTTGTCCACACCTCCTCGTATGAGTGTGGCTCCAGGACGGGAGACCCCGGACCGCTGCAAGAGAACCGGGATGCGGCGCACCCCTTGTACGGTTCCGGCCGGTAAGATTCTCACGCTGGGCTGAACCTGCGTTTCCGGGTAACTCTGCGAATCGTCGGCGGTGAACACCGCAGGCCCCTTCCAGGTCTCCTGTCGACCACCCAGAAAGTAGACCAATTGGACCAGGGCTTCCGCCTGCAGCTCGAATCGATCCCCCAGTCGTATCTTCATGAATGCCTGTGCCATGGCCGGGCTCTTCTGGTAGCAGTTGTTCACGTAGGTGACATGGCCGGAGAGTTTGCTAACCAACCCAACATCAGGGGGAAGGGCTTGGGTTTGTGCCATAGCCACCGTCACTAGCCCCACGAGGACAGCGAGAAAAATGGGCACGTTATAGAGCATGATAACAGTCCGGAAAAGCTTCATTCGTCCCCTCCTGTATCTCGTTCCAAACCAATCACCTCGAAGACCTCCACCGGTTTATCCCGTCCCTTGAGGCTTGCGGTTTCTTTCCTGCCGGTAAAGACCCCTGGACCCGCTGCTTCGACTGTTGCTCGGCTGGCGACAATCCTCCATCCCAGCTCCTTGGTCATCCCTTCAAGGCGCGATGCGGTGTTCACCGTGTCGCCAATTGCCGTGAAGTCTTTCCTCTTGGGCGAGCCAATGCTGCCGATCACCGCCTCACCGGTGTGAAGCCCTATGCCGATGTTGAAATCGGGCAAATTCAAGTCCACAAAACGCTGCGACATCCACGACTGGAACTCGCTGGCAGTCGCTGCCATGGCCAGCGCCGCGCGCAGCGCGTGGCGGGCATGATCTGAAGAACGCACCGGCGATCCGAATACCGCCATCACCGCATCGCCGACGAATTTATCCACTGTGCCACCCTCCCGGAGGATGGGTTCGCAGACTCGGCCCAAATAGGTATTGAGCAAGTCGACCACCTGGTGTGCATGCAATCGCTCCGAGATCCTGGTGAAATTGCGGATGTCCGCAAAGAGCACGGTGACATGGAGCAATTCACCTCCCAGGTTCGGCCGGCGGCCAGTGGCCAGAAGTTTCTCCACCACTTCGTCGGAGACATACTGGCCGAACATGCGCCGCAAGCGCGCCCGCTCCCTTTCTTCTCCGGTGAGCCGAAAGCCGAGGGTCCCCAGATAGCTCACGGCAACGGCTAGTTGAACGCTCATCACAGGGAGAATCCAATTCTTCCGGAAGAAAAGGTAACCAAGGACAGCGCAACCCAGGGCGAACAAAAGGCCCATCCGCAGGCCCCGCCAGGGGTCCAGCCTGAAGAAGAGGATTGTAGCGAATATGAGCACAGCGAGCAGGTAGATGAGGCGGGGCCAACTCGCTAGGGGCCGGGGAAATTGCCCCGTGAGCAGAGTCTCCACGATATTGGCATGGAGTTCGGCGCCGCTCATCATCCGCCCTTTCACCCAAAACAAGAAGCCCCTGGCATAGGGGGTTATGTGAACATCCTGACCACCTCCGTGCTCCGCTCCGATGATGACCACCTTGTCCCTGATATGGCGTTGAATATCTGGGTCATTATCCGCCCCAGGGCTGAGTAAGCGGCCAAAGGAAAGCCGGGGAATAGTGCCGGGGGGCCCAACGAAGCCAATTGTCCGGGGAAGGGGAGCGTTGAAAACCCTCTGGTTACCCAATGACCAACTATCGCTTCCATGATCCAAACCGGCGAGCCGCACGGCCAAAAGCGTTGCGAATGTCAGGCTGGGGATACTGCCGTCATCAAACCACGTGGGTACAAAATGGCGGATTATTCCATCTGGATCGGAGCGGAAGTTGCTCAGCCCTATATCCGCCTTGCCAGACGGCAGTACAAATAGGTAATCGTCGACAGGCAAGATAAGCTCGCTTTCCCCGCGGTCGTTGTTGGCCAGACTTCCAGCAACCACCACCTGTCCAGCGGCAAGCTGCGCTCGCATTGGGATGTCATACGTGCGGCTCAGCTCGTTTCCGTGCAGCTCGAACTTCCTGAGCCACGATTCACCGCTAACCCTAAACAGATAGTCTACCCCGATAATCCGTGCGCCTGCCCGCCGTGAGACCTCGATGGCCCGGGCAAAATGCGGCCCCCAGAATGCCAGAGGCTCGTCCGGATGATCCAACAGGGTCTGATTGTCTATGGCGACGATAACCACGTGTTTTGACTCAAACCGTTCACCCGCCAGATTATGCCAAAGATCGTACCATAGGTGCTCAAGGGTATTGAGCCATCCTTGCCGGGTTGTGACCTCCGCAGCACCACAGATCAGAACCACCAGCAAGGCTCCGAGGATTACCCGGCTCATATGAGTGGCATGATGGGTTCCGGTATGCTTTGTCACACTACGAATCCCCAGCACTTTTACACTGTATCTTGAGAAGAGGACAGCTCAGTCTCATGATCTCACCACAGGGGCTCTATGCAAACCCGTAGCTTTGCTTGATGATCATGTATCGGCGTGTTTGTTTCCCACCCTTTTCACATGGGCCTTTATTACGACCCACCATGCGCTCTTCATCTCGTCCTTTTGAACCCTGCCCTTTCGCCCTCGTACGCTCTTATCTCGGCGGGGACAGCTATCCCTGTTCCGCCCGGCTGCTTTTTGATGAGGATGCTGTAGCTCACGCGGAAATCGGGGGTCCCCTTTCCGTCTATCATTTGAACGGAGTCTCGATTTCGCCTTCCTCAGGGTTGGAGTACAGGATAAAGAAATTGTAGTGTTTCAGAATGTGCAGCGTCTGCTCGAAAATGTAATCTGTGGATTGTCCGTGCCGGAAGACATACGTGGCCGCAGATGTGGAGGAACAAACACCTGCCGAGAAAATGATGGGAAGAACAATCGTGGTGAGAAGTCTTCGCACTTCTCAACTGCTCCGGGCAGAGCCATTTCCGGCTCTGCCCTGGACAGGTAGTTCATCCTTCACTATTCGACAGAGTATGAATGAGCTTCGTGTATCCGGTTTAGGGGGAAAGCTAGCCATCCTCGATTATTTCCGTCTCCGGATGGACGCGATGAATGAACGTAGTTTGGCCCAGCAATACGGGCAGATATATTGTTTCTGATCGGAAACCAGGCCGCACTTCGGACAGGCCTTCTGCTTCATGTTTGCTCTCCTGAGAGGGAAGAAGCCTTATCAACCTCCGGTTTCGTGATGGCAGCTCGCCTTCGTTCCTAGATTTTTGTCAAGATGATGCTGTCCTTCCTCTTGGCACAGGTGAATTTGTCTCCCTGTTTGAAACCAAGCCGGTCTACAAGCAATACCTTGCTGAGGAGAATAGTTCCCCTCTTACCGATGGTTAGCGCCCTTCTCCTGGGTGCTCCTCGTCTGGTTTTCCTCCTGGTCATAATATCTTTTACCTTTCCCGCATCCACCAAGGCCTTAAAGTACATGGCTTTCAACGGGGCCCGTGTCTTGATGCCTAGCTCCTTTTTGATTTGCTGAGCAGGCACCCCTTTCTCGACCATTTCAATGAGTTTCTTGGCATTAACCTTCATACCGTTCCCTCCTTTCAAGAATGAGTTTCCGCATTTGGTCCTTCATCTCCTTTTCGTCCTCAACTATTGTTCCCTTTTACCATAGCATTTCAGGCTGCGCCCCCGTATCGCTCAGAAGATAATTGATAAGCAGGTTAGACTTCCCCCTGCTTTCCTAAATTCCGACACCTCGATCTCAACAGTTTCAAACCCCTCATCTTCAATGAGCTTTTTTGTACTGGGGTAGCCTTCTTGGATTAGAACCTTGCCATTCATGGAGAGACAATTGGCTCCATGGGCCTCCCTTTTCGGAATTATGATTTTGTTATACTGAGAGAAAACCTTGTTATCAAAATGCCCGGGAGACATTACCATAGAATCGTTTCCGAGATATGTACACGCAGATTTGAGATGCAGCGTGTCTTCTATTTCGACAGGTATGACCTGATACCCATATTCCGAAACCACATTATTCACTTGTTGAATTGCAAATCGATTTGTGCGCGTGGACAATCCAATATAGGTCTTCTCGTTGATTCTTAAGACATCACCTCCCTCTATGGTACCAGGTGGATCAATTTTGTAAACCTTTTTAAACTTTGAAAGGGTTTTTTCTACCTCTATTTCCTCACCAATCCGTGATGTTGCCCCCATTTTTGAGATAATCGCCATCTCGCCGATCACGAATGCCGGATCTTCCACAAAGCAGCAATCCGGGAATCTATGGTCAGGATCGATGGGTATCAGGGTGAGCCCCATTTGTTGTAAAACTTCGCAGTACCGTAAATGTTGTCGCTTGGCCAGTTCTACATTTATCGTATTTTCGAAGTGAGAATGCCTAATACATTTGTCATAGGTATTTGGGACACTTCGTATTATCGCGTATTTTCCGATCGACATTTCAGTCACCTAGGTAACTCTTCTTCCTCAACTAGATCATTCCTCACCTTGGATTCTCCTCCCCCTGAACGTTTCCGATCAGCTCCATCTTTTCCGTAGTGGTGAGGAAAGGCGTGTTGCCATGAATGGCCCGTTTGACCCGTCCAGTTTCGGAATCAGCGGCTTGATCGAATGGAGGTGAGCGTACAAGTAGTAGGGCCCCGTTCTTCTCGTAATTCCCTCTGGTCGAGGGAACAGGTATAGCCACCCCATGAATGTATGTTTTTAGTTATATTACTAGTGTAGAACAATGTTTACAAGAAAAAAAGCAGGGTCCTTGCTCTCAATTCCATTGATCAAGGACGTAGGGGCTTGGAGATGAGTTGACCAAAACGATTGAAAATGCTCTGTTACTCAGATAGGATACTATGTCTTTGGGGAACTGAGCGACTTGGCATTACATTGGTTCAATGATCTGGAAAATGGCTGATAACGGCAATCTTAGGAATTTTCGAGGGGGAAAAGATCATGGGAAAAATAGAGGGCGGTAGGCTGGTTGTGGAGGCATGCAAAAAGGAGGGGGTCACGCATCTCTTCAGCCTGTGTGGGAACTCTATCAACCCTATTTACGATGCCTGCCTTGATGCTGGGATTAAGATCATCGATACGCGTCACGAATCGGCCGCCGTGTATATGGCCGATATCTGGTCCCGGGTCACCGGTGAGCCAGGCGTATCCGCCGTGACGTCTGGTCCTGGACATACCAACTCGCTGACGGGCATCGCCACTGCGTGGAAGGCCCACAGCCGAGTCATAGCCATTAGTGGACATTATGAGATAGTACACGATGAGATGGGGGCTATGCAGGAAATGGACCAAATCGCTTTCACCAAACCGATCACCAAATGGTCAAAGCTCATCACGGATCCGACTCGCATTCCGAACTATATGAGAATCGCCTTTCGCCAGGTCATGTCCGGTATACCGGGGCCGGTCCATTTAAGCTTTGCCCAGGATGCTTTGCTGAAAAAAGTTGACCCCGCTGTTCTTGAGGAGCCAGAGCCGAGACAGTTCCGTGCCGAAAGCCTTCCCGCTGGAAATCCAGTTGACGTTCTTCGAACTGCCAAGATGTTGCTTTCCGCCCGCAAACCAGCAGCGTTGGTTGGAGGAGGGGTACTATGGTCCAAGGCCGGTCCTGCCCTCAAGGCTTTTGTAGAGGCGTATGGGGTTCCGATCTTTTCCATGGGCCTCGGCCGGGGAGTTCTTCCCGATGATCACCCTCTCAGTTTCGGCTATGCCAACGCGCGAATAAATGGTGCGGCTC
>Ga0209427_10010181_pt1 | contig 10441 bp, 10 predicted proteins | sample DeeMarSWOR136_30_FD_187465 | JGI IMG/M metagenome (GOLD analysis project Ga0209427, IMG submission 187465) | Marine sediment microbial communities from White Oak River estuary, North Carolina - WOR-1-36_30 (SPAdes) (version 2) | ecosystem: Environmental > Aquatic > Marine > Intertidal zone >...
CGTTCCAAAGGCACGGGAGGTATGGTTGCGGGCTGGAAGACCACCCCCCGACGGCCCCATTAAAATCGAATTTGGGCCATTCCCTGTGTGGGAATTATTAAAGGAACTTCTGGGACACGACACTAGCAGTCCTTTACCATATTTTTCAGCAAGCTCCGCAGTGGAACTTGAATTCGACAACATAGGTTGTTTTCAGCGCTCATTCGACTGAGCTTTGATGTTATTTCATTTCGCTTTTGGTGGGCCTTGACTTCAAATGGATGAGCGGTTTTAAGAAACACCTTCTTCCGAAACATGGCATTCCGAAAAAACCTGATATTTGAGAGCTTGCTTTCGAGCTCTCTCGCAAAATCCGGCATCCCGACAGAGTCTCAGGTCGCTTAACCAGTCAAGGATAATCCTTACGACACATAGGAATACAGATACAGTCTTAAAGCGAGGAGCCCTTCCAGCTTCACCGAAACTTGGCATATGCAAATGCCTTGATTCATGGAGGCGGCTTTTTCAGGACTTCATTTCAATGGGATCGATGGGCCCAGAAAATCTCGTGATGATCTTCTGCGGCGATGGTTTTCATACAGCAGCACGTATGCAGAGGATGGGTTCGTTCACTTTAAGAATCTTTCTCCATAGTAACCCTGGCTAAGATATAAGGCAACCGCGGGGTTGTGACCTGTAGCGCGGTCTTTAACAACCAAAGGTGTCGTTTCTGCGTTAGAGTATTTAAGAAAGAGAATGTCATGCCCGAGACAAAGCCCCACCATAATATTCAGCTCTGTATTTTCGGTGTTCAGCACCTCTGCTTGCATGATGGGATTGCAGAATATCTCTCCTCCCGTAATTTCTGCATCCTCCGGATCGAGCTCTCCGCATAGACAGGATACAGAAATGACATCAAATCCATTTCTTTCAAGAATATCAGACAAAAGCTTTGTCTCAAACATGAGGGCGTAGCAGGTGGCGATGCCCAGTCTCTTCATCCCACGTATCTTGGCATATTCCACTATCTCGTCCACCCTTGTCCAAGCATACCGCTCCTTTGGCTTAAGTGGATCCATAACCTTGTCCATCATCTGCCGCCAGGCCAAATTTATAGCGTGATTCTCCGGAAGTTTGTGCTTCTTTATGGAATCTTCAATCAACTCTGGATATTTCCGGGTGGGACAAGATGGCGGAACTTTTTGTGATTTTTCTTTTGTTTTGCATCTCAATATCTTACATTTTGCACACTGAGCTGCTTCTTTATCCATGTTTTCCTACCAACTGCTGTTCTTGTAAAACCCTTTGGCCCCGAAGGCTTACTAAAGTTCCACCTCATGTTCCTCCATGAAAACAGAGCCCCTATTGGCCACCCTCGGCCAGAAGTCATCCGCGGCCTTCTTACCCTCAAGAGTTGAAAAAGCCCGTTGAAAGTCCTCCTCGCTGTCCCACCAAGTCTCAACCATGCCCCAGAACTTTATTTCCCCAATGGGCTGGCTAACAGCACGGCTGATCACATACTTCCTCAAGCCAGGTAGCTTTTTTACATCATCGGCATGAACCTCAAGCCAGTACCTCCAGAAAGCATCAGGGTCGGTTGTCTGCGGCAGCGTTACGATGGAAACTCTTTTGATCATGATTACCTCCACTTCATATTTCTCGGCCTACGTCATAGGCTTTGGTTATGGCTTCCACTATGCCTCGTGGCTGGATGCAGTCCCCGACTAAGCAAACTGTCGGTACCTGACCCAATATCTGACCATAGAGCTCCAAATTGGGCCTCGCGCCGACAGCCAGCACGACGCTTTCAGCTTCCAGAACCTGTTCTCCCGATTCTTTCTCCTTGGCCCTCTATTAAGACCTTAAACCCTTCCCATACCGTAAACTCATCTTCTACTTCCTGTGGATCCCTCAGCGGCTAGCTTACAACATATAGTGATTTGTATTGAGTTGTATTAAATTCCTTCAATTGCTCAAGCTTGAGGTTGGTTAGGCGGAACAATAGAATTAGAATCTATTCCTGAGAGAATAAAGGAGGAAATAATCGCTTGCTGTATACATGCGGGTGAACCTCCTACGGGCACCCTCAGTTTTTGGTGAGAAACCTACAAGGCACCTTTGGCCTGCAAACCAAGCGAAGCTTTGAAGAATGAGACACAATGCTCCGCTTACCCTCTCGCTCGATTTTACATAAGGGCCTGTCCATTAAAACCAAGATAATACTTACATTTAATTACTCATTTCCGTAATCTCATTTATTGTTTCCGTGAACCGTCTGAATTATATTCATACCATCCTTTACCCGTCTTCCTTCCAAGATGCCCTGCAGACACTTTCCTTCTTAAGATGGAAGGAGGATAAAACCTCGGATCTTTCTCTTCCTCGTAAGTGTTTGTGTATGCGGCGAGTTGAACATCCAGCCCCACAAGATCAGAAGTCTCGAAGGGGCCCATTCTCCTTCCGAATGCCAGCCGCATACCTTTATCGATATCCTCAGGAGAAGCAACGCCCTGTTCCACAAGCCGGTAAGCCTCCATATTAGACAGCATGTTGATTCTATTCAGAATAAACCCCGCTATATCACGCCTTACCAATATCGGTTCCTTTCCAATAAAGCGAACAAACTCTGCACCGTACTCGAATGTCTCATCCGACGTGTCGATCCCTTTTATCACCTCAACTGCAACCATCATAGGAACAGGATTGAAAAAATGAAGACCCAAGAAATTTTTCGGCCTTCTTGTCACCGACGCAATACTTGTTATGGGTATGGCCGAGGTATTTGTAGCCAGAATCGTCGTCTCACCCACAACACCATCTATTTTTTTGAATACTTCGTGTTTCACCTCGATTTTCTCAAAAACCGCCTCGATAACCAAATCAGCGTCTCTTGCTGCACCATAATCAGTCGTCGCCTCAATCCGCTTCATGACGTCGTCTACCCCTTCCGACAGTTTCCCCTTTTCCGCAAGCTTCGAGACCGACCACTGCACTTTTTTCAGCGCTCCATCGATGATCTCCTTGCTCACATCGCACATGACAACCGAGATCCCATTCTGAGCGCACACTTGGGCAATACCGTGACCCATGGTTCCGCTTCCCATAACAAACACTTTCCTGCAATCCATCTTCAAACCCCTTCCCATAAAGTCAAACCAAGAATTTTTACGCCTTTTTCCTTTACGCTAGCCACCTTCATAGGCAAAAAATACTAACGTCCGTGCAAATTCTTTCTTTCTCATTCATTAGTATCGTTCAAAAGTGTTGGCATGGACCCTTTCTCCTTTGCAGCGCCCCCGGTTCCGGCCATGGCCATTTTTCTCAAGGGCATATCTATAGGGCTCAGAGCCGGTGGCTAAGAATTCGAGGTCTAACAAATTCATGGGAGATTCCCAGGAGTTCAGGGGCGTAGACCTCGAATTCTTAGCCACACCAAAACTCAGTGGAATTTTTTTGTGAGATATCCCCTTTCGAAAAAGGTCATGGCCTTCACCACCGATGCACTGTTTTTCCGCCATGCAAACACTTTTGAACGATACCCATTCATTAAATGCGATCCCGGACCCTGCCGAGACCCTCAACATCAAAGTACCCGCCAACATTAAGAAAAATTTCGCAAATGAATTGCAATTTACTAATTAAAATTTGATATTGTCAATAAAAAAGTATAAATGTAAAATCAGCAGGTTAGTTTTTGCTGGATTTTTTTGCACGCCGACTTTTTTTTCATTTGACATTGTTTATTTAATTAAATAAATAATGACAGGCGGAGAATCGACTCATCTAGTCAGTCTAACTAAAAAAACACAGAGCGGGTTTAATCGCATGGGTCCCAGAAACAAACAGAGAACAAACCATAAGCGCCCTAAGAGGGCGATGCTCATTGAGGATGCTTACCAAAAAGTCAAGGAGATGATCTATTTTAGTGATTTAGCACCTGGCCAAAAACTGATTTACAATGACTTGGCCAAAAAACTGGGTGTCAGCATCACCCCTATTGTTCAAGCGCTTGTCCGGCTGGAAGCATCCGGTCTCGTGGAGTATATTCCTAATAGAGGGTACTATGTAGGTGAAATAACCGAAGTCGAAGCAAAGCAACTGTATGAGGCAAGAGAAGCTCTCGAAACATACATAATCCCCGATGTACTTCGAAACCTTAACACCGGAAAGCATGCCGATATAAAGAGAACCTTCAAGAAACACTGGAATGCGAGGCAGAACGGGAATCTTAGAGGGCTCATTTTGCTCGATGTTCAATTCCATTTGAAAATTGCCGAATATTCCAACAATCGAGTCATCTATGATATGCTCAAGTTCACCTTTGAGCGCATCTACTTAAAATATCGCCCGGAATACACTCAGTACATGGGCGCTGAAAGACTCAAACAAGTGATAGCGGAGCACCGCGACATTATGGCCGCCCTAAAAGAAGGGGATGTTGATAAAGCCATCCTTGTAACGAGAAAGCATATTAGACAGGGAATGGCTTACGTTATTGCAAGCCTTGGCATGAACCACAGAGTGGACTTTTTAGGGCCTGAGAAGAAAACTGCCTTTCCGTGAAGGAGAACTTATGGCCTTTGAGTACATCATGCTTGAAAAGCAAAATGCTATTGCCAACATTATCATAAACCGCCCCGAAAAGAGGAATGCGCTTAATAGGGCAACCCGCCTTGAACTGATTGAAGCTCTGAAAGACGTGGAGAATGACCCCGTCGTAAAAGTCCTTATCCTATCCGGCGCCGGAGGAAAGAGCTTTATTGCAGGGTCTGACCTCACAGACCTCTCAACCTTCAGCCCACTTGAAATGCAGGAATTCCTGGCCACATTAGGGCAAAGGCTGTATACGCAATTTGAGGAATTGGAAAAGCCCGTAATCGCGATGATCAACGGTTTGTGTCTCGGCGGGGGGCTCGAGCTGGCTATGGCCTGTGATATCCGTATTGCTTCGGATACATCCAGATTCGGACAACCGGAGATACTTCTCGGCATCATTCCTGGCGGTGGTGGCACGCAGCGTTTGGCCAGGCTCGTTGGAGTGGGAAAGGCAAAGGAACTGATTCTTACAGGGAACCTTATTGATGCCCAGGAGGCGCTGCGCCTAGGCCTGATCAATCAGATAGCCCCTGCTAGCGAACTCGCCGACATGGTCATGTCCATGGCACAGCATTTAGCTAAACAGAGCCCGCTTGCCCTAAAATGGGCCAAAAAGTCCATTAATATGGGCCAGCAGGCCGGCCTCAGTATAGGTCTAGACTTCGAGGCCTTGGTTGAATGCCTCTTGTTTTCAAGCCAAGACCGGGAAGAAGGCATAAAAGCGTTTTTTGAGAAAAGGAAGCCGCAATTCAAAGGCCAATAGCCTAAAGGCCATTGGAGGACAACAAGAAGTCCCAGATGGAAACGCGATTACCTGAAAACCGGGCTTAAAGCCTTCCAAAGCAAGGAACCTCTCAATATCCTCAAAAAACATAGCAATATGCAAGTATAAGAGAACCTGATATCACGTTCGGGAGTTTAATCAGAATGAGCGCAAAGATCAGGGTGTTGGCTGCAAAGCCGGGTCTAGACGGTCATGACAGGGGTATAAAGGTGGTATGCAACGCTTTGAGAAATGCCGGTATGGAAGTTATTTACACGGGGCTCCGCCAAACTCCCCACCAGATCGTGAGTGCCGCACTGCAAGAAGACGTTGATGTCATTGCATTAAGCATACTGTCGGGTGCGCACAACACGCTTCTTCCCAAAGTTGCGGACATGCTGCGAGAAAAACATGCCGAACATGTGCTAGTCATAGCTGGAGGAATTATTCCACGGGAGGACATTACGCTACTAAAAGAAAAAGGGATACACGAAGTGTTTGGTCCCGGAACAACAACAAGAGAAATCGTTGCTTTTATCCAAAATCATTTCACGCAAGAAAAGACAGGAAAGGTTGATGGATAATGGAGAATAAACTCAAGGAGATCCGAGACGAAGCAAAGCAATGGGCCGATGGTCTTTTGAGCAAAAAACCATTCCCTAAGCACTATACAGATTGGGGAGCCCCCATAAAACCTTTGTATACGCCAGAGGATTTTAATGAATTGGAATACCTTGAGGGCGTTGGATTCCCTGGCGAGTATCCTTTCACCCGCGGCATCCACCCTAGTATGTACTTAGGTCGGACATGGACGATGCGCCAATATTCCGGCTTTGGCACTCCTGAAGAAACCAACAAGCGCTACAAGTACCTCCTGGAGCAAGGTCAGACGGGCCTTTCAATTGCTTTTGATCTCCCCACCCAAATTGGATATGATTCAGATCATCCTGTAAGCGAGGGAGAAGTCGGCAAAGTGGGTGTGGCGATTGACTCTTTGCAGGACATGGAAACATTGTTTCAAGACTTACCCCTTGACAAGCTTTCAACCTCCATGACCATCAATGCCCCGGCAGCAATCCTACTGGCCATGTATATTGCTGTTGGAGAAAAGCAAGGGGTCCGTCCGAGCAAGCTTCGGGGAACCATTCAAAACGATATTCTAAAAGAGTATACAGCGCGTGGGACCTATATTTTTCCTCCTAGACCCTCCATCAAGCTCATTACGGATACATTTGCCTTTTGCAGCAATAATGTGCCGGAATGGAATACAGTCAATGTGGGCGGGTACCATCTTCGAGAGGCAGGTTGCTCTGCCGTGCAAGAGATCGCTTTCGCTTTCTCAAACGCTATAGCCTACATTGAGGCAGCTCTTGAAGCCGGTTTGGGCATCGACTCCTTTGCGCCAAGGATAAGCTGGATTTTCAATACCCACAATAAGATCTTCGAAGAGGTGGCCAAATATCGTGCAGCAAGAAAGGTTTGGGCTGATTTACTTCGCTTCAGATTCAAAGCAAAGGACCCCCGCTCATGGATGCTCCGTTTTCATACCCAAACATCTGGTGTTAGCCTCATAGCGCAGCAACCTGAAAACAACATTATTCGTGTGGCATATCAAGCTTTGGCGGCGATACTTGGCGGGGCACAGTCGCTCGCGGTTTGCTCCTTTGATGAAGCCTTGGCCATCCCCACGGAAAAATCGGTTAGGCTGAGTCTAAGAACACAACAGATTCTAGAGCATGAGGCCGGAGTAACGGATACTGTAGACCCTCTAGGAGGGTCCTATTACATAGAATCGCTTACCAAAAAGATGGAAAAAGAGATCACAGAGTTGATCGCTAAAATAGATGATATGGGTGGAGCGGTTGCAGCGATCGAAAAAGGATTCGTGCAGAAGGAGATTCAGGCTAGGGCCAACGCTATTCAAAGGGAGATAGAAGAAAAAAGCCGGATCCTTGTAGGATTAAACGAATTTAAAGTAGAGGAAGAGCTCGATGTTTCGCTTTTCAAATCAGACCCTGAACAAGCCAAGAATCAGATAGAGAGGCTTCACAGGCTAAGGAAGACCAGAGACGAAACAAAGTGTAACACAGCCCTTTTAGCCGTCAGAAAAGCAGCTGAGAGGGATGAAAACCTCATGCCCCATTTCATCGAAGCCGTAAAAGCTTATGCGACATTAGGCGAGATCTGCGACGTTTTGCGTGATGTTTTCGGAGAATACCACCCTGATAGAACATTCTAGTCCACTTGTTTCAAAATAGTCTTCCTCGATCTCTGTGGAACTCGTGACGGGAGGAGGTTAAACCATGGCAGGAATTGTCTCATTTGGAGCCTACATTCCGATTTACAGACTTAATCGCGACACAATTGCCAGTGCCTGGGGTAGGCGCTCTCTAAGGGGAGAGCGAAGTGTTGCGAATAATGATGAGGATGCATTGACAATGGCTGTAGAGGCCGGTTCCGATTGCCTCAAGGGCTTTGATAGAAGCGATATCGACGCTCTTTTTCTCGCTACGACAACGGCGCCTTACAAGGAAAAAATGTCGGCTGGACTCGCAGCTACGGTTTTGGATCTCCAACGGCACGTCATTACTGCTGATTATGCAAATTCTCTGCGATCAGGGACCACTGCACTGCGCGCTGCTCTGGACAATGTCAAGGCACATGATGATACAAAAGTGCTTGTTGCCGCCTCAGATTGCCGCTCCGCCTATCCCCGTTCTGATGAAGAGCAATGGTTTGGGGATGGTGCAGCGGCTTTTATCATGGGCAGCGAAAACGTCATTGTCGAGGTGGATAGTTCTATATCCATCAACAACGAAATTATGGATGTGTGGAGGAATGATGACGACCACTACGTCCGCACTGGGGAAACGCGTTTTATCCTTACGGAAGGGTACACTGCATGCATGGAGGAAGTTATAAAAGGCATTTTAGACCAAGCGGGGAAACAGCCATCCGATATAAGCAAGCTTGTTATTCCCTCTCCTGACAATCGATCTCACGGAAGGCTTGCGAAAAAATTGGGATTTGATCTCGAGGCTCAGCTACAGGACCCTTTGTTGGGCTCTGTGGGTCATTGCGGCACGGCCCACCCGCTGATGCTCCTTGTCTCCGCATTAGAGGATGCAAAACCTGGAGACATGATCCTTATGGCAAGCTATGGAGACGGGGCCGATGCCTTTCTTCTGAGAGTCACAGAGGAGATCACAAGACTCCCCGGCAGACGGGGCGTGAAAAGATACTTAGAGAGCAAAATGGCGCTTCCTTCCTACCAAAAGTTCTTGAGCTTTAAGGGTATTCTTGAAGCTGTTCCAGGAGAGCCATTTCGACTTTTCCCGTCCGCATCAGCCTATTGGAGAGAACAAAAGAGCATACTTCGCTGTTATGGCAGCAGGTGCAGAGATTGTGGACAGGCAATATTCCCTATTCAAAGGATCTGTCTCAATTGTCAGTCCAAAGACAATTACGAAGAAATTCGTTACTCGGATCGAGTAGGAAAAGTTTTCAGCTTTACCAGAGACCAACTCGCTGGACGAAGCGACGACCCAGTTGTGGTTCAAACCGTTCTTGACATGGAAGATGGGGCGAGATTGTACCTGATGATGACTGATTGTGACCCCTCGGAAGTAAAGGTGGGGTTGCCTGTGGAACTCACCTTCCGAAGGATTTACGAGGGGGCGAATTTCCACAACTACTTCTGGAAGTGTCGACCCCTGCGAAATGGAGGTGTTTAGATTATGGGATCAATAAAGGACGAAGTGGCAATCATTGGGATGGGCTGTTCCAAGTTCGGCGAAAGGTGGGATTCTGGAGCCGGAGACCTTGCCATTGAATCTGCTTTTGAAGCTTATGAAGACGCCGGCATAGAGCGCAAAGACATTCAAGCTTGCTGGGTAGGTCAAATGTACTCAACTGCTAATGGCATAGCCGGATCCACCGTGGCGGACGCCCTAAAGCTGGCCAGCATCCCTATCGTCAGAAATGAAAACTGGTGCACCGCCGGCCATATAGCCCTAATCGAAGCAGCTACTGCGGTTGCGGCTGGCTTGTACGACGTGGTGATGGCAATAGGTGTGGAAAAGCTCAAAGACACCGGGTACCCAGGATTGGGCACAGGCCGTGGCATGAGTCCCGTTTATGAGGCCAGAAGGACGGCTCCTGGATCCTTTGGGCTCATCGCCACCAGATATTTTGAGAAATATGGAATGTCTGTAGAAGAAGGTAAGGAGACCATAGGCAAGATTGCCGTGAAGAACCACAAAAATGGCAGCATGTGCCCGAAGGCTCATTTCAGAAATGTGGTCACTCTGGAGCAAGTTCTAAACGCTCCCATCATAGCGTACCCTCTGGGTCTTTTCGACTGCTGCGGAAACAGCGACGGGTCAGCTTGCGCTATCATAACTCGTTCAGACATGGCCAAGAACTTCCGAGACGATCCCATTTACATAAAGGGGTTTGGAGTGGCAATGGACCCAATATTGCCACACACTAGGCCTGGTTTCGGTTGGACCAGTTTCGAGGCCTTAAAGACTTCCTCCAGCAAGGCATACGAAATGGCCGGAATTAAGAACCCCCGCGATGAAATTGATATAGCGGTGGTTCATGACTGTTTCACCATTACCGAACTGGCTATTTACGAGGACTTTGGGTTCAGTCCCAGAGGTAGGGCAAAGGAAGACATCGATTCCGGATTCTTTACTCTGGAAGGTGGACTGCCTGTCAATACTGATGGCGGTCTGAAGTGCTTCGGGCATCCTGTTGGTGCGAGCGGTCTCCGCATGACCTATGAAATCTATAAGCAGCTCCAAGGAAAAGCACAGTTGCCTGAAAGGCAGATCAAGAACGTTCATCGGGGTCTTTCCCACACCTTCGGAGGTCCTCCACAACTGAGCGCCGTGGCTATCTTCGGCAACGAAAAAGGCTAGCTTGTGCGCATCCAGAAATGAAAATTTGGAACGATGGGCATTAGCTTAAGTTTCCAATTCAGAAATGAGGGATTTTTTCGTTGAGCTAGTTGAGTACCATAATTCTCAAATGAGCTATGCGAAATCCCGCCGGTTTTTGGCGGGGGCCGCACAAGGGTTTTCGCTGAGGCGTACACAT
>Ga0209427_10010183_pt1 | contig 10440 bp, 12 predicted proteins | sample DeeMarSWOR136_30_FD_187465 | JGI IMG/M metagenome (GOLD analysis project Ga0209427, IMG submission 187465) | Marine sediment microbial communities from White Oak River estuary, North Carolina - WOR-1-36_30 (SPAdes) (version 2) | ecosystem: Environmental > Aquatic > Marine > Intertidal zone >...
TGCCTACCATAATGAGCTATCAATCTTGGTATACTAGATCTCTTCCAGTTGTCAGGCAATTAATCCCAGAACGTTACCAAGAGTTTCAAGAGCAATACAAGTTGGAAAAACGTAAACATACAGAAATTGATTTTCTAACTTACACTATCAGTGACTATCTGATTGGTCTTCATATAACTCGAGGTTGGGAAAAAGAAGAAGTGGTCAATCCACTTTCTGCCTTCACATCGAAATTTCAGCATCAAATTACTATTTTAAAGTCCGCTGAAGACAGAATTGATTCTATTCTTACCGATATTCAAGGAATCCTTCAATCAGAGCTTTTTGATAACGAGTTAGATGCAGCCAATGAACTGCTTAAAAAAGGCCATTTTAGGGCCGCCGGAGCTCTTGCAGGGGTGACCATAGTAAGCCATCTGTCGAAGATATCAGCCAATCATAATCTGAAATTCAATAAGAAGCCAACCATATCTGATTTCAACGATGAATTAAAAAACAATGGCATTTACGACATCCCTAATTGGCGTTTTATTCAAAGGTTGGGAGACATAAGAAATTTGTGTGTTCACGCCAAAGAGCGCGATCCTAAAAAGTATGAAGTTGACGAATTAATAAAAGGAGTCGAAAAAGTAATTAAAACATTGTTTTGATGTCGCCAGCATATAACAAAGGTGTGGCAGTTTTGCTCCCTTTGGTCGCTCCACAAAACAACCCGACGCACTTCGCAAAGCCTGGACCCGCTAGCATTTGTTAATATTTCCAATTCAAATGCTATCAGTGCTGAAAAATGTGCCCAAACTTCCTGAAGGCGAAACCATAAAGTTATTTTTCAGAGCCTCACCAGCAGGTCTTTTGCCGCCTTGGTGAGATTGGGGTCAGTTGATATTTCAATGCACTTCTCCAGGTCGCTCCTTGCTTTATCCACCTCACCGCCCTTGCGATGATAAGCATAAGCTCGATTGAAATAAGCCTGGGCATAGTCCGGGTATAACTCTATTGCCTTGCTGAGATCGGCTATGGCTTTATCAAACTCATTTTTATTAGTATAAGTAATCCCACGACCGTTGTAAGCCTGCACAAGGTTTGAATTAAGCTCAATCGCCTTATCAAAATTAGCTATGGCACTATCAAACTCACTCATATGTAAGTAGGCATGTCCACGGTCGTTATAAGCCAGGGCAAACCTGGGGGCAAGCTCTATAGCCTTGTCATAATCTGCCGTAGCTGATTGGAACTGCCCCCTATCGAAGTACACGCTACCGCGATTGTAATAAACCTCAGCACGCATGGGGTCAAGCTCAACAGCTTCGTCAAAATCAGCTATTGCTTCATCAAGCTCACCTTTCTTATGATAGGCAAGCCCACGATTGTTATAAGCCATGACAAACTGTGGGTCGAGTTCAATCGCCTTGGTGTACTCCACAATAGCTTCATCATATCGCCCCTGCCCAAGATGCTCATTGCCCATCCTAAGGGCTTCCTCGGCCGGACTCTCGCAGCCTACTGCCATCAACACAGTGACAAATACAAGGCAAAACGCCATTATAAGCCTTCTTCTATAGATCATTGCCCCTCCTTCCGTTAAACAAAAGCATATGGTAACTTCGCCTAAAGATTATATCCAGCAAACATTTAACACACAAGCACTTTAAGTTACAATACATGAGCATAAAAATCAACAGGTTACCAAAGGGAGCCAAACATTGCCCGAACTGCCTGAAGTAGAAACCATCAAAAACGAACTATCTCCCCACATAATCGGCAGGCGATTCACAGACGTCACTGTTCGCGATGCTAAACTGGTGCGCCAGCCTTCAGTCAAAGAGTTCCGCCAAAAACTGAGAGGTAAAAGGATAATAAGTCTTGAGCGCCGCGGCAAGTATCTCATTTTCCATCTATCAGACAGTATGGTACTGATCCTCCACCTCAAAATGGCAGGCGCTCTACTTCTGAATCCAGAACAAGCCAACCCTCACACCAGAGTCATCTTCCACCTCGATAACGGCAGTCAGCTTATCTTCACAGACCGCAGACGACTGGGAGCTATCTGGCTGGTAGAAAATGAACTGACTGTCATCGGCAAGCTTGGCCCTGAGCCGCTAACTCCCAAATTCACGGCTGAAACTCTAGCCAAGCGGCTACAAAAACACAAGGCGCCGATAAAAGCTGTTCTGCTCGACCAGTCTTTTATTGCTGGCATCGGCAACATGTATGCCGATGAAGCTCTGTTTGCTGCCAGAATCCACCCACTTCGAAAAGCAAACAGCCTGTCACCACAAGAAATCAAAAATCTACAAAAAGCCATAGTGTACGTTCTGCAGTCAGCAATTGATAATAAAGGTGCCAGCGTTGACACCTACAAACTGCCCGATGGTGAGCTTGGCACTGCCCATTCCAGCTTCAGTGTCGCTCACCGCGGCGGCAAACCGTGCCCTATCTGTGGCACACCAATTCAACGCTTTGCCATCAGAAACCGCGGCAGCTACTTCTGCTCCAACTGCCAGAAGCTATAGACAGGCGTGGTATAATATTAATCAGGCGTCAAGGGGAGGGGAAATAAATTTTCTAAACCATACTCACTCACTTTCCGTTATTTATGTGTGACGGAACAGGACAGCCAAGAATCCCCGCTCAGTCTAAATTTCGTGAATAACTTGCGAAGTATCTTTCACTACCTATTGATTTCGCTCAGAATACCAGAGCAATCACCAAGCAATCTTGGTCGAAAGGAGGTTGGAGATGTGAGTACAACAGGTGATCAGATTTAGCTCATGTTTAATCATTCGAAAGGAGGCAAATCTTGAGAAAAGCGATCTTTATTTTTTTCGGTTTGCTGCTTGCACTGTCAATGTTCTCTTTCCCCGCAGACACGATAAGCGCCCAAACAGTCACGGCACCACAGCTATCACCATCTTCTCCAGCCACCCTAACAGCAGATGAGAAGGCGCTGATCACTGACATCATCAAAGAGCTTGACCAGGCACGGAAACTAACTAACGATAAAGATATTCAGAGCCAGATAGGCGTCATCAGGCAATGGGTAAAGAAGGTTCAGACGCTGGCAGACCGTGGCGAGACGGAAGCAGCTCTTGAAATCAAGTACACCATAGCCAAGAGGCTGGAGTGGCTAATAAACCAACTGCCCACGGTTACACCAGGTGCAACCAGCGCCGTGGCAGCTACAGCAGCAGCAAACCCCCTATATGATGAGCTGGTCAGAATCCGAGCCAAGATAGATAAGCTCATAGAGATGGAAGAGCGAGAAATCCCAACCATAACCGTAAGGCCGTATGAACCACCCGAAATCCAGCGCCCGCCGGAGATGGAAAGACTGATTGTATACTCAGCCAAATTCCTCTGCGGCCCAGCATTTAGCAAGGAAGGCGTTCAGCCCGGCTCATATTCCACAGCCATCAATGTGCACAACCCAAATAACGACACTGTCTACCTTTTCAAGAAAGCCGTTATTGCCCAGCGAGAGGATGAACCCAGAGGTAAAATCTCCGCTTTCCGAAAAGTCGCGCTAAGACCGGACGAAGCCATAGAGATCGACTGCATCGACATAGCCAGGTTCTTTGGAGCTCAACAAGAAACTGGAGTAACTGCCCCATCTCAGCAAACACAGACCTTGCTCCAAACCACCGCTGTCACGCCAATAACTTCTCTGGTTAGATTCATCAAAGGCTTCGTTGTAATCTACGCCACAGCGCCCCTGGACGTAGTCGGTGTCTATACCGCCAGCACGCCAGTTGGCTTCAGTCTTGACATTGAACAGATACCACGCAGCACTCTCGGAGTTCCTGTATTCGTTCCAGAAGAACCAACCTGTCCCCAAGGATGCTACTGCATGACTAGAGACGAAGCCCTCGGTAAATTGGGGCCCAATGCCACCCTGTGCCAGAACGAGTCATGTGGTAAGGATGCCAGCGGAAACCTCAAATACTGTTGGAAACCCGGCGAGGAAGCCAAATGCCCAACTGGATGCGCATGCCTGTATAGAGAGGATGCATATAAAAGATACGGCCAAAACGCTGTTCTTTGCCAGGATGCTCCGTGCGACTATGATGCCCAGCAGAATCCCTTGCACTGTTGGAAACCAGCTGAAGAAGCTGAATGCCCAACTGGATGTGTCTGCCTAACTAGGGATGACGCTTACAACCGATACGGGCAAAACGCTATTCTTTGCCAGGACCAACCATGCGGATACGCTGCAGGTGCGACAGGTGCTGCAGCACAAATTGAGAAGTACTGCTGGAAGCCAGGTGAGCAGGCTGAATGTCCACAAGGATGCGTCTGCTTAACCCGGGATGAGGCCTATAGCAAATTGGGACCCAACGCCATCTTGTGCCAGGACCAACCGTGCGGATATGCTGCGGCTGCGACAGGTGCCGCGCAAATCGCGCGGTACTGCTGGAGGCCAGCAGAGGAGGTCACCTGCCCGCAAGGATGCGTATGTACCACCGTCAATGAGGCAACGGAGTACGGCTACAATTACTGCCAGAACCAACAAATCCAATGCGGTACCGATAGATATTGTTTCCAACGGACAGTCACAGAGTTTAAACCCACGCCTGGAAGAATCTTAATCGACCCCACCCAAGACAGAAACCCCGTGGGTTCTCAGCATACCATCACGGTGGTCGTCTACGATACTAACGGTAAACCAATGGCGAACACGAGGGTGAAAATCAGCCACACCGGGGCTAACAGCTTCTCCCCGATCGAACTCACGACTGACGGCAATGGCAAAGCCAGCTATTCCTACACCGGCAAAAACACCGGCACCGACACCATCGCGGCTACTGTTGATGGCCTGTCAGCCAAAGCCACCAAGGAATGGTATACAATAACGCCGACGACAAAGACACTGCAACCACTTAAATAGAGCACGACCCTTTATTAAAAGGCCTTGTCAACGAAGAGGTGGGGGCCTTCCCCATAAGAGCCCCCACCTTAACCAGTCTTGAGCGCTCTAAGCTTATCCAAAGCTGCTCTCAGCCGCTTAAGGCAGCGCTCCTTGCCCAATACATCCATAGTTTGAAACAGAGGCGGAGCCGCCGTTCTTCCCGTAACCGCCACACGCAGCAGCCCGAAAAACACGCCGGTCTTCAATTTAAGCTCTTCAGCCAACGGACGAAAAACTGCCTCTAACGAAGCCGCATTCCAATCCTTCAAACCATCCATCTTGGCAACCGAAGCCTGGAGACTTCTAATCGCTTCAGTCTTATCGATTTTGCTAAGGAGCAGCCCGACATCATATTCCAGCTCCTCCACAAAGAAGAACTCGCTAAGCTGTGGCACTTCAGCCAGAGTTCTAGCTCTCTCCTGGACAAGAGGCATAAACTGGCGGACATAGCCAATATCCAGTGGACGATTTATCTCCTTTGGCAAGTCCCTTTCCAGAAAAGGTACGGCTCGCTGGGCAAATTCTTCCGAGCTCAAACCTCGGAGATAAACTCCGCTCATCCACTCAAGCTTATCTTTGTTGAACACAGCCGCAGTTCTGCTTATTCGCTCCAAGGAGAAATGTTTTACTATCTCCTCTCGCGCCAAAAGCTCCGTTTTGTCATCCAACGCCCAGCCGAGCAAAACCAGAAAGTTAAACATCGCCTCAGGCAAATAGCCCTGCTCCTGATATTCAGTTATGGCCGTAGCGCCATGGCGCTTACTCAGCTTCGACCTATCCGCCCCCAGAATCATAGGCAGATGGGCAAACTGTGGTGGCTGCCAACCGAGCGCCTGGTAAAGCAGAACATGACGTGGCGCGCTAGATAACCACTCATCAGCCCTTAGAACATGGGAAATCTCCATCAGGTGGTCATCAACTATATTGGCCAGATGATAAGTAGGATAACCATCTGACTTGAGGAGAACAAAATCATCCAAGGTTGTATTTTCAAAGATTATCTGACCACGCAGCAAATCATCGAATGAGGTTTGGCCATCAAGAGGCGCCTTAAAACGAATCACCGGGATGATCCCCTTCGTTTCCATCTCTGCCCTTTGTTCTCGTGTAAGATTTCGACAATTGCGGTCATAGCCTGGTGGCTGTTTTCGCTTCATCTGTTCCTGGCGCATCAACTCCAATCGCTCTGTAGAACAATAGCACTTATAAGCTAGCTCCTGCTCCAGCAACCTGTTACTCACCTCACGGTAAAGCTCCAGCCGGTGTGACTGAAAATAGGGACCCTCATCCCAATCAAGTCCTAGCCAGCGCAGACTCTCTAAAATAACATCCGTCGCTCCCTCCACCAACCGAGCGACATCGGTATCCTCAATCCGCAAAATAAAAACGCCATTATTATGCCTAGCAAAGACCCAGTTAAACAGAGCCGTCCTGATGTTGCCCAAATGAGGATAACCGGTTGGACTGGGAGCAAAACGAACCCGAACCATCGCTTCAGACATAGCTAGCTTGGCCTCGAGCATAAGGCCCTATTAAAAGCCACCTGTCTTACTGGCAGCTTCACCACGTAGGTATCGGCAATCTTATCATGTATCCCTTGTTTACGACCATCAAATGCGATCCAGACAAAGCCAATAAACAGGGTTATCACCGAGACGATATATCCAAAAAAACGACACAACGCACATTGCCATTTAACAGGAGAACTGTCGGTCCGAATAACCTTTATCGCCAAAGCCATCTTCCCAGGTGTCTGACCCCGCCATGCCCAAAAGCCCAACCAATAAGCAATCGATATTACTAAACCACTCGTCGCCCAGATTACCGGAGCATGGAAAAAGCAGGCTATAACCACAACAGCAGACCCCAAGGTCAAGAGATCAATAACACCTGCCCCGAGCCTAATCCAGAAGCCAGCATACTCTAGGGCAAACTCTTTCGGCTTCTTCTCCAATCCTGATTCCTTTTAAAGAACGTCAGCTTTAACAACACGTTCCTGGATTTACTGGAGACACAACTCATCCCACAAAGCCTAAGTTATTAGAAAATATCCTAGAAAGCTACAGTGAACGGTCAATAGGTTAATGCCGAATCCTCATTTTTTGGTCAGGATACGGTACATGCCTTCAAGCTCACTCAATCTTCGTCTGAGCCGATCAGTTAGCTGTTCAGCCTGCTTCAAGGCATTCTTAGTATCTTCCATATCAGTTTGGATTTTAAATAGCAACTCATTCCGTCGAATGGCGGAATCAGCTTCAAAGGTCTCTAAATCACCAAATTCGCTTTTGCCAAGCAACTGTGAAAGCAATTCGCTCTCACGTCCCATTTGGCCTCTTTTAATCTTTTCAAAAGACTTATCAGCACCCTGCATCTCCAACACCTCTTTTCAGACACAATTTAACACATTACCTATGCATTAAGCAATAGGAAAAGCCCGAAATTCTTAAACTTTTACCCTGGCATGAGCCTCATAGCCTGCTTCAAGTCTGAAGGTAATTCACAGGTGAACTCCCGATATTCCCCACTGGAAGGCAAATGAAACCCCAACCGGTAAGCATGGACAAACTGCCGCTTAACATAGGCTGACCTGACACCATACACCGGGTCACCAATGACCGGATAGCCTATAGCCGATAAATGAACCCTTATCTGATGAGTTCGACCAGTCTCAGTGACGACCTCAAGCAAGGTATAATCACCCAGATACTCCTTGACCTTATATCTGGTCCTAGCTTGCCTGCCGCCAGATATTACCGCCATACGTTTGCGATTAGAGGGGTCACGCCCGACAGAAGCATCAATAATGCCTTGACTAGGAGTCAGTTTGCCTTTAACTAATACAAGGTAACCCTTGGACACTGACCGGGCCTTGAATTGGTTAATCAGATGTTGCTGAGCGGCGCTATTCTTGGCAACAATCATCAAACCAGAGGTATCTCTATCCAAACGGTGGACTATACCAGGACGCATGGCATCACCAAAGTTAGCCAAACCTGGACAACGAGCTAAAAGGGCATTGACCAATGTATGAGCGGTATGGCCCGGTGATGGGTGGACAACTAACCCAGCCGGCTTATCTATCAAAAGAAGGTCATCATCCTCATAAATCACATCCAAGGGAATAGGTTCAGCAACAAGTGAGACCTGCTCAGGAGGTGGCAAACTAATATGAATCTCGTCCCCAACGTTCAACTTCTGGCTTGCTTTGGCTCCGCAACCATTAACCTTAATATAACACTGTTCAATCAGCTTCTGAAGGCGAGAGCGTGATAACTCAGGGTATTCCCTAGCCAGATATTTATCCAGACGAATTGCTGATTCAGCAACCTGCAATATTTTAGCTTCTGGCTCTAGAGGAACTACCATCTCCCTTTCTAAATGTCAAAAAAATAAAAACAGCCAGCATTATACTACCAACTGTTATTGCCGAGTCAGCGACATTAAATGCCGGCCAGTGAAAATCACGCCAAAGGCGAACATCAACAAAGTCGGTAACATAACCGAAACGAATACGATCTATCAGATTGCCCACAGCACCACCAAAAACCAAACCCAAAGCCGAGATGCCCAGAATGCTAGACCTAGAAAGATAGCGATAGAACAGCAGAATAGTCACTAAGCCGACTACAGCGACTAAGGTTAACAGAAAGGTTTGATTCGCAAAAAAACCAAAAGCCGAACCCGTATTCCGCACATAGGTCAAACTTAGGCAACCGATTAAAGGCAATGTTTCATGGAGACCTAAATTAGACCTGACCCACAGCTTAGTTATCTGGTCTAACACCACCACAAAGGCAGCGATGGTGAGGAATAATCCCCCCCGCCACCAACTACCTTGTCGTTCTACTTCTGGCATCTTTAGCCTGGTGCGCTTTACACTCAAGACATAAGCTCGCTTGCGGCAATGCCTCAAGTCTACCTGGCTCTATGGGTCGACCACACAGATCACATATACCATATGTTCCAGATTCATACTTCTTAAGAGCTTGCTCTACTTCCGCTAAAGTGTTAGCTAATCGTCTCTCCAAAGCCAGCCTCTTCTCCCACTCAAAAGCCTCAGTAGCTCCCTCTTCCCGTTTTCCGAAGGGACTGCCTTCCCGCTGTTCATCGGCAGACTTCTCCTCAGCCTTCAGCCGCCGAAGTTCATTATTCAGATTCACCCGCTCTTGTTTCAAGCGCTCATAAAGCTCAGAAAAATCGGTCATCACACAAACCTGCATCGCCATGCTTTAGAAACTATTCTAGCCTATGCTAGCTACGAAAGCAAACTAGTCAACCATCACACGTAGCTGGCGTATTGTGCCTATCGCCTGGCCACGCCAATGGTTGTTGGCAAAGATAAAGGTCTTCTCAGCTAGACCCTTCAGCTTGTTTATCCGCGGCAGCCATTCCTTCAATTCCTCAACTGAATAAGTATAATCATACCTTTCGTAAGCATGCTCATGCTGCCACCATTTAGCTTCATTACGACCATGAAAACGCACATAGCCAATATCACTAGTAACCTCGGCCACAGGTGGCAACAGATTGGGCAACTGCGGCTCGTCAACACAGCAAAACCCAATATTATTATTCCGCAGCCAATCCAAGACCTCGGGCTTCAGCCATTGAGCGTTACGAAATTCCACAACTACTGGTAAATCCTTCAGCCATTCGCGAAAAAGTGCCAGGTAGTCACAATTCTGACGATTGAAGCCGAAGCTATAGGGAAACTGAGCTAACACGCAGCCCAGCTTACCGGCATCAATAAAAGGTCGGAGCATATTAACAAAAGCCAAAAAAACCTTCTTATCTTGCTGGCGCTGATGCGTCATATCCTGATTTGCCTTAACTGAAAACAGGAAACCCTCTCCAGTCTTAGCAACCATAGCTTCCAGAACAGAAAGCTTGGGTATAGCATAATAGGTAGAGTTCAACTCAAGAGCATTGAATTCTCGGGCATAGTAACTAAGCCAATCCCGGCGTGGTATCCCACGGGGGTAGAAATTACCTACCCAGTCACCATAGCTGAAACCAGATGTGCCGAAATAAAGCACTTCTTAGCCTAGCACAACCACCACTACAAACAAAGCCAAAAATTGCTTCGCCAAACTGAAATGATAACTTTTTTAGCTTCTGCTTAAATTACGGGCCTCAGAAAATAATCATAAGCCCATATATGATAAGCCAAATACCCACCAGATAATTCAGAATTCTGGGAAAAATCAACACTACGATGCCAAAGATGATGGTTATTATTCCGACTATCAGCGGTGGTATAGTGATGCCAAACATAATACCTTACCTCCTTTCAAAAAATAACTAATCCGCTCAGGTAAACACAAACAGAAACACTGTTACCTGTTTATAACAGCCAACACACCCCAAACAATAAGAAAAACACCAACGATTAAATAAAGAGGTAGCCAGTTAACCAGAATTAGCACACCAGCGATTATAGCTATAATACCTGCGGCCACGCCGCTTATGGTTATACTTTTCTTCGCCATATAAGCTAGACCTCCCTAAGCTTAGATTTGGCTATATATTATTGA
>Ga0209427_10010186_pt1 | contig 10439 bp, 9 predicted proteins | sample DeeMarSWOR136_30_FD_187465 | JGI IMG/M metagenome (GOLD analysis project Ga0209427, IMG submission 187465) | Marine sediment microbial communities from White Oak River estuary, North Carolina - WOR-1-36_30 (SPAdes) (version 2) | ecosystem: Environmental > Aquatic > Marine > Intertidal zone >...
GCTATCTCCTGGGGAGGGAGATGGAGGCGAAATGCCTCCCTCAGGCAATCCGCGCACCGCAGCTCGCAGGAGGGATACTGCACCCCCAAAGGACATCGGTAACAGTAGGCATAGGGAATTCGGTAAACCTCCGGAGCGAAGGGACCGAATCCGACCTTATAAGGCCTCACCTTTCCGGTTAGGCTGAGGGCGAGCAATGTTCGGCCATGGTACCCCCCATCAAAAGCGATGATGCCAGGCCTTTTGGTGAAAGAGCGCGCGATTTTGACGCCATTTTCCACCGCCTCAGCGCCGCTATTGGCCAGAAGGGTCTTTTTCGGGAAATCCCCGGGAACAATGCGGTTCAGCATCTCGGCGAGGGCAATATAGGGTTCATACATCATCAGGTGAAAGCACGTATGGAGGTACTTCCCGGCTTGATCGCGTATGGCTTCGACCACTGCCTTGGGGCAATGCCCCACATTGAGGACCCCGATCCCCCCGGCAAAATCGATGTACTCCCTTCCCGTTATATCCCTTACCCGTGCCCCCTTGGCCTCGGATATGATGAGGGGGGTCATGTTGAATATTCCCCTGGGAATGGATTCCCGTCTTCGTTCGCCCAACTCCTTCATGTCGCTCATGGCCATAGACTCGTAAGTCGTAAGGGGACGTTGTTAAATTGTTAACTTACTGACCTGATTTCGAAGGGATTGATTGTTACGAAATATCTTTTCACCACGACCTGCTGCAATACTCACCCCTGAACGAGTGATATTCAATGCTCTTGCCACTTCTGCTCCATTGTATCCCATCTCCCTGACCGCAACATAGCTTATGACACTGCGAGCTTCAGCAAGTCCTTTGCCTTTGCTCCGTTGCCTCAAAGCCTCAGGTGTTACTCCCAGAAAGCTCGAAATTCGTTCGATCAACGCTTCAAGTGGCATGACCACGGGCAGGCGATCTGACAATTCATGTTCCTTTCTTAGCCGTCCGACAAATCCCTCGCTGCCAAGCACCCGCTCATCGTATGCCTTCACCTCCTCGTAACCTGTCAGCTTAAGTGTACGCTTTAGTCCACCACCTACCAGCTCATCTTTTTTCCCCTGGGAAATCCCATCTACCACAAATTGTCGGTAACGACGCCTGGAAACTGTTATCCGTTGACCAAAACGGCCAAGAATTTCATCGGTGTTTTGTCCTGGCAACTCCTGGTTTCCCATCAAAACCGCATGCCCGCACCACGGATAGTAATCGAGCTTACCTATACTATTCGCCATGCCGGCCCGGACTGGATTGAGGTGGATATAACGTACCAATTCCAGCAGGTAGAGTTCCTGTTCGCACACGATGGATTTATACCGGTTTTGGAAAAGGTAACCTGACCGCTGGTGGCGAAGATTAAACGTAATTGCATAGCCCGTAAGTAATCGGCGCATAAGGACGGCCAGTTTCGAGCGCTTTGGGCAGAGCAACAGGTGGAGGTGATTGGACAAGAGGGCCCAAGCTAAGCAATCGGTTTCAGTTTCCCCCAACAGTTTCGAAAGGCGCTTTAAAAATGACTGCCTGTCCTGATCGTCGAGGAAAATATCCCGTTTCTCGATCCCTCGTACGATAACGTGTTGAAGGAGCCCGGGCATATCAAGTCGCGCAGCTCGTGGCATAGTGTAAAGTTAGCAGGATAGGTGTGTTTAGTCAACAATTTAACAACGTCCCTCTAAATGTGGTTTTTTCCTCAGTTCTTGGCTACAATAACGGGTGATGTTGTGGCAGATTATCCTGTGGATCTTCGTCATAGCCCTTTTCCTTATCGGGTTGGCGGGAACGATTCTGCCCGCCCTGCCCGGGAATATCCTCATCTTCGCAGGGACCCTCGTCTACGGCATATGTACCGGATTTGAGAAGGTAACCTTCTGGGTGCTTGCGGCTTTGGCGGGGATTTCCATTGGAGCTCAGGTACTGGATTATGCAGCAGGAGCCTACGGGGCAAAACGCTTTGGGGCAACGAAATATGGGATGTGGGGGGCCATCATAGGGGGAGTCGTCGGCCTCCTAATCCTCAATATCGCTGGACTCGTCTTGGGCCTCTTTTTGGGAGGAGTTATTCCGGAGCTGCTGTTTGCCGGCCGAAGCTTAAAAGGGGCGTTGAGCACGGGCTGGGGAAGCTTGTTGGGATTTCTCGGGGGAACCTTGATGAAATTTATCTTGGGACTGATTATGATCGGGATATTCTTTGCCGCCCTGGCTTCATGCTCAATGAGGTAGGGACGTAACCGCCTCACATTAAGCCGCATACCTCCAGCGCATCGCGAGGGCTTGTGATGAGCTTTTCCAGGCCCAATTCCCTCGGGAATGCCCCAAAGGCCAATCCCATGAGCTGGGTGAAGTAGATGATGGGAATTCCGTAGTGAACCCCGTACTTCTCCTCGATCTGAATCTGCCGTGAATCCAGGTTCGCCTGGCATAGCGGACAGCAGACCGCGATGGCATGCGCACCAACTTCCCTGGCCGCCCGGAGTATGTCACTGCTCAGCTTAAGGACAATATCGGACCTCGTCAGGGTCATGCTGACCCCGCAGCATTCGGTCTTGTAGGACCAATCCAAGGGCTCACCCCCCAGGGCCCTGACGATGCTGTCCATGCTCTGAGGGTTTTCGCAAATGTCGAATTGGGCAACCTTTGGAGGTCGGGTGAGAACACACCCATAGTAGCACACCACTTTCAAACCGGAGAGCTTTTTCCTCACCCTGGAGCGGATCGCCTCCATCATCCCCTCTTCCGTCATTACCTCGAGCGGATGATATACCTTTACCGTTGCGCGGTATTGATAATCGAAGGCCCGATGAATCTTCTCCCTCACCTCAGGGTCTTCCTGCATTTCCTTGTTGGCGACCTTAAACCGTGATAGGCAGGCAAGACAGGGGGCAATCAATCGCTCAAAGCCATCCGCTTCGGCATGGGATAGGCTCAGAACTGGCATGGCAATGGAGAGGAGGTGGGAGGTGGCATGGGCCGACGAAGCGCCGCAGCAAACCCAATCCCTTACCTCGACCAACTCAATATCGAGGGCTCGGCATGCCGCCTTCAGGGAGAGATCGTAATCCGAGGCCGAAGCGCCCAGGGAGCAGCCGGGAAAATACGCATACCGCATCACTTCTCCTCCTCCATCGCCTCAAGTCTCGACATCACCATCCGCAACTCCCTTGCCCCTTCGCTCCTATGAGGGAGGAGTTTCAACTTCCCCCTGACGAACATGGGCAGGGCCATGTCGGTATCCTTGAAGGGATTAACCATCTTCAGATTGAGGATGAGCACCAGTCCCAATTCATAGATCCTCCCGAAGCGACGGACGAGCTTCAGGAAGAGACGGTGCATCATGGGGAGTTCCCTAACGGGATTATAGTAATCCCTGTCGAGGTAGTATATACGAAGACCATCGATGAGCTTTAAGATGTTGATGTCCTGGGGACAGCGGGTGTTACAGGTCTCGCAGGATAGGCAGATCCACATGGTGCCAGACCAGAGCACTTGATCCTCCAAGCCGAGCTGAAGGGCCCTCATTAACTCATGGGGTTTCAACTTCATGGCGTAAGCCGACGGGCAGCCCAAGCTACATTTCTTGCACTGATAGCAGAGCATCACGTTCTCCCCGGTGATCCTCTGAAGCCTCTTGGCTAACCTACTGCCATCCTCGGTCAGTTCCACTCTCATACTTCTCTGCGCCTCCTATCGGCTCGGTGTGGATACCGTAGGCAACACTACGGTGAAGGTAGATCCGCCCCCTTCCTCGCTTTCAACGAATATCTTGCCGAGGTGGGCTTCGACGATGTGCTTCACAATGCTCAGGCCGAGGCCCGTTCCAACGATCTGCCTCGTCTTCTCCGACTTGACCCGGTAGAACCGATCGAAGATCCTCGGAAGATCCTCTTTCGATATCCCTATACCCGTATCGGACACGTCTACCCTTATATTTTCCGCCTCACCCTTGACGCGAATGTCGATCTCTCCACCCTCCGGGGTGTATTTGATGGCGTTGTGTACCAAGTTGGTAAATACCCCCCCCAGGTTATTTCTATCCCCCTGCACGGCTTGAAGCGGGGGCTCTACATGGAGCTTCAGCTTCAACCGCTTTACCTCGGCCTCGGGAAGCATTGCCTCATGGATTTTCCCAAGCAGTTCCTCCACTTGGAGCGGTTCCTTGTACTGAACAGCCATCCCTGCTTCGATTTTGGATAAATCCAACAGGTCACTGATGAGGTCCAGAAGGCCTTTTGCCCTCTCCTTAGCGCGCGTCAGCATCCTCAGTTGCCTCTCGGTTAAATCCCCTGAAAAGCCTTCCAGGATGACTGAAAGCTGCTGTTGGATCGAAGCCACCGGCGATCTCAGTTCATGAGATACCATGGCCACGAAATCCGACTTCATCCTGTCCAACTCCTTGAGGCCCGTGATATCCTGCAATACGGTCACAGCCCCTAAGGTCTCCCCCAAATCGTTCTTGACCGGGGCGGTGTGGGCCATCAGGAAGGTTGGGATGGAACCACCTGTGGGACATATTTCTTGGGATACCGTGGGGAAAGCTGAGTCAAGGGATCTCAAGCTCCCCAGAATAATATCCGTTAATGCTCCATCAACGCGGCACTCGGACAGGGGCTTCCCGATCAGGGATGATTCCTGAATCCCCAACATCCGCCCGGCCGCGGGATTGCTCAAAACCACGCAGCTGTCCCGGTCACAGACCAAAACTCCATCTCCCATGCAGTTGATGATGGTCGCAATTCTGCTCTTTTCCGTTGCGATATCCCGCAGGCTCTTCTCCCTCTCCAGCCTCAGGACCTCCATCTCCCTCTGCAGGGAGCGTTTTTCCAATGCCCTCTTGACTATGATTCGAAGCTGGTCCGGCGTAAAGGGCTTGGGAATGAAATCATAGGCCCCCTTCTTCATGGCCTCCACGGCCGATTCTACCGTGGCATAGCCCGTAATCACGATAACCAGGAGATCGGGGTCGACTTGATGGGCCGCCTCCAGTACCTCCATCCCCCTGATACCGGGCATCATCAGATCTAAGAGGATCACATCGAAGCCATCGCCCCTCTTGATGGCCTCCAAACCCGCCTCGCCGCTATCCGCCGTCACCACCTCCCAGTCCTCTTTGGAGAGGATTCGGGTACATCCATCCCGCATGATCTGCTCGTCGTCGACGACCAATATTCGGGCACCCTTAGCCATATCTCCCCCGTATAACCAAGAGAGGATAGAGCTCTCTATGCCTTTCCCAAAAGGACCTCAATGCGCCTCACCAATTCAGCTGGTTCGACGGGCTTATCTACGTAATCGTCCGCCTCCGTTTCGAGACCCATCTGCTGGGTGTAACGGGTCGTCGGGATCTTGGAGACGACGGCGGTGAGGAGCAGAATCGGGATCTTCCCGTATTTTGGATCTGCCTTCAGCTCCTTACAAACGGCATAGCCGTCCTTATCCGGCATCATCACGTCCAGGACGATCAGATCTGGCTCCCCGGTCTTCGCCTTCTCAAGCCCCTCGATTCCGCCATAAGCGGCGATTACGTCATAGTCCTTGCTCTCCAATATCATGGTAACAGCTTCGACCAAATCGGGATCATCGTCGACGATTAAGATCTTTGACATATCCACACCCTCCCTTCAATGGCCCGTTATTGGATACGGACACAATCCACGGACACGAACACGGTTTCTACGCCGATGGCCTCGGGTGAAGCCCCACCTGCTTGACGATCTCCGGAACCTTCTCCTCCCACTCAATGGCCATGATGTGTACCCCACGTACCCCCTCAATCCCCCTCAACCGCTCGATGGACTCAACACAGATCTTAATCCCCTCCTCTGCCTGCCTCTCCTTCTCCACACCCTTCAACCGCTCAATCAACTCATCGGGCACATCCATCCCCGGTACCATGTTCTTCATGTACCTGGCCATCCCCGCAGACTTGAACGGCGTAACCCCAGCCAAAATGTGAACCCTCTCATGCAAACCCCGATCCCTCACCATGCCCATCCACCGCTCAAACTTGTCCAGGTTATAAATACACTGGGTCTGAATGAACTGCACCCCAGCCGCCACCTTCTTGGCCAACCTCGGCACCCGTATCTCGAAGGGATCCGCAAAGGGATTGGCCGCAGCCCCAATAAAGAGCCTCGGAACCCCCTTCAACTCCTCCCCACCCAAGAACTTCCCCTCGTCCCGCATCCACCTGACCGTCTGAATCAACTGTACCGAATCCATGTCAAAGACGTTCTTGGCCGTCGAATGATCGCCGAACTTCTGATGATCCCCCGTCAGACAGAGGATGTTGTTGATCCCCAAGGCCGCCGCGCCCAAGATGTCGCTCTGAAGCGCTATGCGATTCCGGTCCCGACAGACCATCTGCAAAATGGGATCAAACCCCATCTCCTTCAACAAAATACACGAGGCAAAGCTCGACATCCGAACCACCGAGGTCTGATTGTCGGTGACGTTCACCGCATCCACATAACCCTTCAGAATCTCCCCCTTCTTCCGGATGACCTCGGGATCGGCCCCCCGGGGTGGACCGCACTCGGACGTGACGGCAAACTCCCCCTTCTCGAGTACCTTCTCCAAACGGCTGCCGCTCGTCATAACCGTAAATCCTCCCTGACCCGCTTGCGCGGGCCCCCATCCCGACTCGTCGACCAATCCTTCACCGGCGTGACCTCCTCATAGCGGTCCAGCTGACCCAGCTCCTTGAGCCGGTCGATGATGAGCTGCCACCCACAGTCAACCTCCTTGTCGATCTCACACTTCCCATCGGTCGAACCACCACACGGCCCATTGAGCAGGCTCTTGGAACATCGGGCAATGGGACAAATCCCCCCCGTCCGATCCAACACGCAATCCCCGCACCCCTGACACCGCTCCGCCCAGACCCCCTGCTCCTCCGTCACCCCCAAAAAGGTGGTATTCACCACCGGAAGCACCGGCTTCCCCCGATACTTCTCGGCCACAAACTGAATCCCCGCCCCACACGCCATCGATAGGATGGCCTCGTACTCATCCACAAAGGGCCGAAGCTGCTCGATGTACTCGTGATCGCACTGCCTCTCCAAGACCACCTCCTTGATCTCGATCTCCTTGCCATCCTTCTTCCGCGAGAGCTTCAGCTCTGAAGCGAGAATCCCCACCTCCTTCTCCCCGCCAACCGAACACACGGTGACGCATTCGTTGCACCCGGCAAGGATGACCTTCCCATACCCCTTGATCATCTCCTCGATCTCTTCCAATGGCTTTCGATTGGCCACTATCATCGCTTACACCTCATCTATCAGTTCATCTGGTTTGTCTGGTTTATATCGTTTATTTGGTTTCTCTCGTTTGTCTCGTCTGTCTGGTTTATTTCGTCTATCTCGTCTACTTGGTTTGTCTGGTTTATCTGGTTTATTCCGTTTATTTCGTCTATCTGATTCTTCGAGATATCCTCTCTCTTCCCGCTTCCTTCTGCTTACTTCCTACTGCCTACTCCTTACTGCTTACTGCTTACTGCTCACTTGTTCTTGCTCTTCTTCGGCCTCTTCCCTCAGCTCCTTTCCTCCCTTGGTCCTGATGGGGGAAGGCCCGAGCTCCTTGATACGATCCGTCATCTCCCTCGCTATCTGGGCAAACCGACTCCCCTCAGCAGCCGACAGGTTGTACATCTCAACCCTCTCCCCCCGTATGCCCACCTCCTCCAAGAGCTGCTTGGCATACAGCACCCTCTTCTTCGCCCTGAGGTTCCCCGTCAGAAAATGACACTCCCCCTCCAAACACCCCGCCACATAAACCCCGTCCACGCCGCTCTCAAAGGCCTTCAAGATGTGCAACAAATCCACCTTCCCCGTACAGGGAACCCTCACCACCTTGATGTTGGCGGGATAGTCCAAACGCATCGAACCTGCCAGGTCCGCCGCTGAATACGCTCAGTGTTCGCAACAGAAGGCCAGAATGTTGGGCTCAAACCCACCCATCACGCCACCCCTTCCAGGGCCAAAGCCTCACATTTGGCCAAGACCTGGTCATCCCGGTAATGTCCCAACTCTATGGCCTTGGCTGGACATTCCGCAGCACAACAGCCGCACCCATGGCACTTGGCAACATCGATTTCGGCCTCCCCTTTGGCGTTGATAATCGGAACTTCGTAAGGACAGACCCGGACGCAGGTAAGGCATGCCGCGCACTTCTCCCCGTCGACCCGGGCCACGATGCCGCTGACCGTGATCCTCTCCTTGGAAAGCAACGTTGAGGCCCGAGCAGCCGCGGCGTTCGCCTGCGAGATGGTTTCGCTTATGAGCTTGGGGGCGTGGGCAGATCCACACACGTACATTCCGTCGGATGCCAAATCGACTGGCCTCAGCTTCATGTGGGCCTCGAGGAAGAACTCCTCCGCCGTCCTCTGTATCTTCAGTAATTTGGCCAGCTCCTCGTTCTCCTTCGGGACCGTGGCTGAGCTCAACACAACGAAATCAGGGGCAATCTCCATCTTCTCCTTGAGGATTGGATCGGTGAAGGAGACCATGAGCGAGTCGCCCTCCATTCGAACCTCGGGCTTTTCCTCCGGTTCATAGGAGACGAACCGAATTCCCGCCTCCCTGGCCTTGGAATAGTACTCCTCCATGAGGCCGTAGGTTCGAATGTCCCGATAGAGCACGTACAGTTCAACCTGCGGATTGATCTCCTTCAGTTTCAGCCCATTTTTCATGGCCACGCTGCAGCACGTTCGGCTGCAGTAAGGCCGCTCCTCATCTCTTGAGCCTACACACTGGATCATCACCACGCGTCTCTTTTCGGCGACCTCCTCGGGCCTTTTGACGAGCAGCTCCTCAAACTCCATTTGGGTCATGACCCTTGAATCTTGCCCGTACAGATATTCCCGAGGCTTCGCCTCCTCGGCACCCGTGGCAACGATGACGGCACCGTGTTCGATCTTCCGGTAGGTCATGCCCGGGGCGATCATCAGGCCCGTGGAGAAATTCCCCTGAGATCCGCTGAAGTCCACAACCAGGGCATTGGTGATGACGTGGATCAAGGGGTTCTCACGAACGCGGGAAATGATCCCCCCCAAAAATGCTTGCACATCCTCCCCGTCAAGGGTGGAGTAGATATTCCTCAGATTTCCCCCCAGCTCGGCCTCCTTTTCGACCAGATACACCTCGAAGTCCTGTTCGGCCAACCTGAGGGCTGCCGTCATCCCGGCTATCCCTCCGCCGATCACGAGCCCCTTCTGGACGACCTCCAGGGATTGCTCGGCCAGGGGCTCGATAAACCGAGCCCTGGCCATCGCCATGCGAACCAAATCCTTGGCCTTTTCCGTAGCAGTCGCCTTATCGCGCATGTGGACCCAGGAACATTGGTCCCGAATATTGGCCATCTCGAAGAGGAACTTGTTCAACTTGGCCTCGCGAATAGTCTCTTGAAACAAGGGCTCGTGGGTTCGCGGTGAACAGGAGGCAACCACGACCCGGTTGAGCCCATGCTCCTCGATCGCCGCCTTAATCTTCTCCTGGGTATCCTGAGAGCAGGTATAGAGGTTCTGGTCGGCGAACACCACGTTTGGCAGAGAACGGGCATACTCCATTACCTCGGGGACATTCACGAATCCCCCGATGTTGATCCCGCAATGGCAGACGAAGATCCCGATGCGGGGCTCCCCATCTCGGACATCCAACTCCTCCGGGTACTCCTTCTTCACGGTAAGGGTGCCCCTGGCCTCCGATATGACTCCCGAGGCGCACCCCACGGCCCCGCTGGCCTGGGCCACCGTCTCGGGAATATCCTTGGGGCCTTGAAAGGCACCACAGGCATAAACCCCTGGCCTCGAAGTGGACAGCGGCGCGAGGGAATTCGTCTTGCAAAAGCCGTGACGATCAACCTCCACCCCTATCCTCTGGGCTAATTCGATCACTTTCCCCGAGGGAACCATGCCCACGGACAAAACCACCAGGTTGAACTCCTCCTCCCTGATCTCTCCCCCCTCGTCGATGTAGGTGACGATCAAATCCTTCGTCTTGAAGCGCTCCCTTATCCGGGAAATCATGCATCGAATAAACCGAACGCCGTACTCATCCCTCGCCCTTTCGTAGTAGAGGTCGAAGCCCTTGCCATAAGCCCTCACGTCCATGTAAAAAATGGTGGGTTTTACAAAACCCACGTGTTCCTTGGCGATGATGGCTTCCTTGGTGGCATACATGCAGCAAATGGAGGAACAGTAGTCGTTGCCACACGCGGTATCCCTCGACCCAACACATTGGATGAAGGCGATCTTTTCCGGTATGGTTCCGTCAGAGGGTCGCAAGAGGTGACCCCTGTATGGACCTGAGGCGCTCAGCAGCCTCTCGAACTCAATGCTGGTGACTACGTTGTCAAAAACCCCGTATCCAAACTCCGGCTTCTTTGCGGCTTCGAAGACCTCATACCCTGGCGAGAGGATAATA
>Ga0209427_10010187_pt1 | contig 10438 bp, 10 predicted proteins | sample DeeMarSWOR136_30_FD_187465 | JGI IMG/M metagenome (GOLD analysis project Ga0209427, IMG submission 187465) | Marine sediment microbial communities from White Oak River estuary, North Carolina - WOR-1-36_30 (SPAdes) (version 2) | ecosystem: Environmental > Aquatic > Marine > Intertidal zone >...
CGTGCCTTAGCTCATCTAGGCTAAGAAACTTGACGCTGACTCCATACGCTCAAGCTGCCACTGTGGCAACCGAGCAGCTCGCATGGCAGGCGGGTACGCCAGGGAAGCCCTAGCAGAATCTCTCGCTCCGACGTATTTAGGATCTTGCTAAACCCTCGAAGATCAGACCACCTCTCCCGAAGCCCTTAGATATCGTCTTGAAGGAATGGGCCATCACGCAATCAACTGGAAAACACTATCTTCTTCAGGTATGCGAATTCATGATACATGGCACCAGTTTCCCACGACCGTCTGCGCAAACCTCCGGAACCCGCATCCCCCTGCTCTCCTGACAGGGGGATGCTGTTTTACATCTTGAGGCTTTGATGGAACCATCTTACCTCAAACTCGTTCGTGATGGGCAGTTGGCAGAAAGGGCCGAAAAGGCCCTCGCCCTCATGGAATCGTGTCGGCTCTGTCCCAGGGAGTGTGGTGTGAATCGACTGGAGGGAGAAAGGGGGTTTTGCGACACAGGAAGAAAGGCGAAGGTTGCAAGCTACAACGCCCATTTTGGCGAAGAGGCGCCACTGGTCGGGCGTTACGGCTCCGGCACGATCTTCATCAGTTCCTGCAACCTGATTTGTAGCTTTTGCCAGAACTACGAGATCAGCCACTTGAAAGAGGGTGTCGAGGTCGAACCTGAACAGATGGCCGCTATGATGCTTCAGCTCGCGGGAGCCGGCTGCCACAACATCAACTTTGTGACACCCACCCATGTTGTCCCTCAGATCCTGGAGGCGCTGGTCCATGCCGCTGAAAAGGGCCTGAGAATTCCCCTGGTTTACAACTCCAGCGGTTATGACCGCAGGGAGAGCTTGGAGCTCCTGGAGGGGGTCTTCGACATCTACATGCCTGATTTCAAGTTTTGGGATGCGCGATGGTCGGAGAGGTACTGCCGGGCGCCTGATTACAGGGAAGTGGCTGTTGCGGCCATTCAGGAAATGCACAGACAGGTCGGGGATCTGGTTATGGACGAGCAGGGTGTGGCTCTCAGGGGACTCCTTGTAAGGCATCTGGTCATGCCCAACAACGTGGCCGACACCGAGGAGGCCGTTAAATTCTTGGCCCAAGAGATCTCCCCAAACACCTATGTTAATGTCATGGATCAGTACCGTCCGTGCGGCGAGGCCCACCAAGATGAGTTCATAAACCGTCGCCTCACAGCACAGGAGTTCAGGGATGCCATGGCTGCCGCCAGAAAAGCGGGGCTGAAAAGGCTGGATCCGAGAGACCGTATTCGTTTCATAATGAGATTATGATGGCGTGGGAAAGAACATTCATTGTCGGTGATATCCACGGTTGCCTGGACCCACTCAAAAGGCTGATGGATAAGATTGACTGGCGCCCGGATCGAGACCGCCTTATCTTTCTCGGGGATTATGTGGACCGGGGTAGGGACTCACACGGTGTGATCGACTATATCTTGGACATCATGAAACGCTCGTCTGCCGTAGAATGTCTCTTGGGAAATCACGAAAATATCCTTATCGATTTTCTTGAAGGCAGAGATTATGTCACCTTTTTCTTAAATGGGGGGGCAGCCACCCTAAACAGTTACCGCCTTAATCAACAAACTCAAGGGGAACCCCTTGTCCCAGAGGAGCACCTCTCTTTTCTGAAGTCTCTTCACAAATGGATCGAAATGGATGACTACTATGTGGTTCACGCCGGCTTTCGGCCCGGTGTAGATCTCAAAGACCAGACGCTCGAAGACCTTCTATGGATACGAGAGCCTTTCATCTATTCTCCCCACAGTTTCGGAAAAAAGGTCATTTTCGGTCACACCCCTTTTTCGGAGCCACTCATCATGGAGAACAAGATCGGTCTGGATACCGGAGCGGTCTATGGAAACAAACTGACCTGTCTCGAACTGCCTGCCTTTAAGTTCCACTCGGTGGAGGCCTCCAGTCTTGTCTGACCCTTTCTCCATCATAGGCCTTACCTCCACAATTCCGGTGGAGCTTGTTTTCGCCGCAGATCTCAAGCCTGTGGACCTCAACAATCTCTTCATCACAGCACCGCAGCCGGAGAAACTGGTTAGGCAGGCGGAATACGCAGGCTTTGCCCACAACATCTGTTCATGGATCAAAGGCATTTACGCGACAGTGATCAACCATGATGTGAAGCGTGTCATTGCTGTCACAGGGGGAGACTGCAGCAACACCGTGGCTCTGGCTGAGCTCCTGGCCAAGAGAGGCGTCGAGATCATTGCTTTTGATTATCCACTGTCCCGGCAGAGGGATCTCCTGATGGGTCAGATAGAAAAGCTGAAGGCCGTTTTTTCAGTTTCTTGGGCGGAAGTGGATCGGGTAAAAAAGAGGCTCGATCGGATCAGGGATAAGCTGAAAGCACTGGATGAAATGACCTTCAGGGACAATGTGGTTTCCGGTGCTGAAAACCACCTCTTTTTGGTGACCAGTTCGGACTTCAAGTCCGATCCGGATCAGTATGAAAGGGAATTGGACCGGTTCCTTGAGAAGGCCGGAGAAAGAAAGGCAAAACCAGATTGCATCCGCCTTGGCTACCTGGGGGTCCCCCCCATATTTACCGACATTTATGAGATCATCGAAGCCTATGGGGCAAGGGTCGTTTTTAACGAGACTCAGAGGCAGTTCAGCATGCCATACGGAGAAGAGGACCTGTTGAACCAATATCTTCGCTACACCTATCCCTATGATGCCCAGGGAAGAATTGAAGACATACGCGAAGCTGTCGAGCAGAGAAGGCTAGACGGCCTGATTCATTACACCCAGACCTTTTGCTACCGGCAAATCTATGACATCATCTTCAGAGAAACACTCCCCATTCCTTTGCTTACGATTGAAGGGGATCGGCCTGGGCGCGTTGACGCCCGGACAGCGATACGCCTTGAGACCTTTGTGGATATGCTGAAGAGCAGAAAATCGGGCTAGAATATGTATCGTGTTAAGGCTGCTTTTTTCTTTCGCTGATGAAGGTCTCTGCCATCTCCACGTCTTTCCTGCTTCCAATATAGAGGGGCGTCCTTTGGTGTAATTCCTCGGGTTGGATTTCCAGAATGGGACCGAACCCATCACTGGCATAGCCTCCCGCCTGTTTGACCACCATGGCCAGGGGATTTGCTTCCACCATGAGCCTCAGCTTTCCCGAGGGCTTCCGAGGATCTTTCAGATCAGCGGGATACATGAAAATGCCCCCTTTGAGAAGATTTCTGTGGAAATCGGCAACAAGGCTCCCCACATAGCGCGCCTTGTAAGGCCGTCCTGTCTCTTTGTCCTTTGCCTTGAAATAGTTTACGAGCGCTCTGGTTTTCTCATCCCAGTACTCATGATACCCTTCATTAACACTGTAAATCTTTCCCCTTTCCGGGATCCGTATATTGTGATGGGAGAGAAGAAACTCGCCCACGCTGGGATAGAGGGTAAAACCGTGAACCCCGTCTCCTGTGGTGTACACCATCATGGTGCTCGATCCATAAAGAAAGTAGCCTGCCGCGACCTGCTTGATCCCGGGTTGCAGCACGTCATTGAGCGTGTAGTCCACGCCGGCACCTTCGCTCACTTTCCTGTAGATCCCAAATATGGTTCCTATGCTCACATTGACGTCTATGTTTGAAGAGCCGTCCAGGGGATCGAAAAGGAGGATGTAGTTGCCTTTGGGGTACTTGTCAGGGATCTCAATGAGGTCGGCCACCTCCTCGGAACCCATGCAGCACAACTGACCGATATGCTGCATTCGCTCTATAACCACCCTGTTGGCAAAGACGTCCAGCTTTTGGACTTCTTCTTGCTGAATGTTGAGGTCTCCGGTTGCGCCCAGAATATCCGTGAGCCCTGCCTTGTTCACCTCTCGGGATATGACTTTGGCTGCGACGATCAATTCGTTCAGAAGGTGCGTGAATGCACCGGTTGCCTCTGGGTTTTCACGCTCCTGGTTCAATATGTGCTGTGTTATGGTAATGCCTACCTTGCTTATCATGATGAGACCTCCTTGAGGGGTGGGAGGGAGGGGGATCACAACTACCGCATCCCATGTGAGATGAAGGGGGGAGCGCTGGGAGGCGCCATGGTATTTTGAGGTTCCCTTTATGCTTAGGATGGCGATAGTCGGAGCATGGACCGATGCAGTTCAGTACTTAATGATGCGATCCCAGAATTCGCGATCTTGCTCTCTCCAATCCTTTCCAAATCGTCGGTCACAGAATCCACTCAGTCTATCATACCAGCGGGCCCAAACGTTTTTATTACTTTCTCTGGCCTCAAGAACATCGGCGATGAAAATATCCAGTTTGTTGATTTCGTCTTTGGGCGCGTAAAAGGATGCCCCTTTTTCAGCCGATTTCTTCAAGTCTTCTTTGGTGAGGGCGTGGGCTGTGAGCATCAAGGCAGGAATGTCTCGCTTCCTGGCGATCTCCAGCAGGTCATAACCTCTCACGCCCATAATATCCAGCACGGCAATGTGGTAAATGTTGTTCTCCAGGAGCTCTTTTGCCTCTTCGTATGTGGAGGCGGTATCGATCTTACACATGTCCAGAAGCTCAGTGACGAGCTGAAGGATGTCTTCCTCATCATCGACCACGAGAACCCTTTTGCCCTTGAGAATCTTTTGAGGCTCCATTTTTCCATCTCCTTGTGAAATCCCATACAATCCGGGCATAATATAGCGAAAGTTCTTTAATAGTCAAGCATATAGACTCCATGGCTAGACCATGGTCTCTTTATACTCCAGTCGATAGATTTCTGCCAATGTGAGAAAAATGGTGGTGATCAAAGGGCCATAGATAATGCCCAAAATACCAAAGAGTTTCATGCCTCCGAGAATGGCGAAAAAAACGAGAAGGGGATTCATCCGCATTTCCTTGCCGATCAGTCGGGGCTTGACCAAGTATTCCATGCTGGCGCTGTAGAATCCATTGTATATCAGGAAGGCCAAAGCAAGGCCGTGCTTGCCCTGAAGCAGCAAGATGATCGTGGCCGGAATGAATATCACGGACGACCCAATAATCGGCAGAAAGGCCATGAAGCCAATGATTGTTCCCCAAAGAAATGGGGAGGGCAGCTCGAAAATGAAAAAACCGATGCCGCCCAAGATGCCCTGGATAATGCCATTGACGCCATTGCCAAAAATGATGGCCCTTGCCATCTCCCGAAATTTGTTCACCACAAGATTCTGCTGTCCTATGGGAAAGGGGAGGAGTTCGGATATGTAATGTTTAAGCCGATCTCCATCCCGGAGTATGTAGTAGATAGTGAGCATCATGAGAAAGAAGTGTACCAGGAAGTTGAGCAGGTTCGACGCGACAGAGCTGATTTGGCGCGACAGGTAAAGCCCTACGTTCTTACCGATGGAGGCAGCGAGTTCCTCAATCGCCTGCGCACTGAGCTCAATGCCCAGAAACCCTTGGGCCTTTCGGATTCGTTGGGCCCAAATGGAATCGCCGTGAAGGATTTCTCGCATCTCGCTCAAAGAGACAGCATCTCGGGTCCGGCCATAGAATTCAAGGGCTTCATTGGAAAGGGTTCCAACGAACCAACCCATAGGGACGATGACCACGATAAATATCACGACCGTCATGACCAGCGCTGCCGCTTGCTCTCTGCCCCCGATTTTCTTCTTAACCAGCGAGTAAAGGGGATGGAAAGTGCTCGCTATGAGAAGGGCAAGGACGATGGAGGAGATGTAGGTCCAAAAAAGTCTGAACAGGAGAACAGAAGCGCCCAAGAGGACAATAAGAAAGAATTTTGCGATCAGCCTTTTTTCCATCTTTTTCTTGAGTGAGTGAAATATAGCAATAATATAGAAGAATGCCTTGCATTAGTCAAAAAGAAAAAAGGGGTCTTCCGGCAACTGAGTACCCCTCGCTTTAAAGACTTCTCATCAGTGATGCATATGGAAGGCCGTGAAGGGTTTTTTTCGATTCCAAGGCTCACGGCCTGGTCATTTCAAGGCGTTACGGACGGGGGAAGCCAGCCCCCTCCGCTGTTCCCGGTCCTCACCGCTGGCGGCAGAAGAGCAATTGTAAAGTCTGTGCAAAGCCCGCTGTTGCTCCCATCAAGTTGATTCCTTGAAGTGAGGACCGGGCCAGGGGGTCCCCCATTCCGTAACTTTCTGAAATAACGAAGGCCTCCCGCCAGTCACTCAAAAAACCCTTCACGGTCTTCTTCTGTGGTCAACGGCTTTTCCGGTAATCACTCGTACTCATTTGCCGGAAGACCCGGAAACGCCGGTTCCCCATCGCGTCTTATTGCGCGTGGTGCTATGAGGGTTTATTTCTTCAACGGCTGGTCATCTCTTTCAGGCGGGTGGGTTGAAAAGTGAACCTGAGATCTGCGGTACTTGAAAATGAGGTCTTCAATGGCTTCTTCAAGAAGGTCGTTGACGCGTGAATCGGTTTCCGCTGCAAGGATCTTTAAGCTTCGGATCAGGTCGATTCTCAGGGTGGTGTTGTAGTTTTTCCTGTTTTGTTTCATGCTGTATAAAATACCGCATAGTTACATAGATATCAAGATGTAAACACAAAATCGTTTTATTTTTTCTATAGACATAGGTACATAGTTAAATGGGTATGAATGTTTCGTTAAGTCGTCGACGCACCAGAAGAGATCACGAATCGAACACCCCAAAACCGGTCACAAACAAAGGAAGAGGGCGGAACCCGGTGGCAAAGGGAGCGCATGGTTTTGCGGTTGCTTCATTGAGAAAAAAGCAATAAGAATATGAAATATTTTGTGCGTATTTTAAGGCTCATATATCAAAATATTAAAGTCACTAATTAAAGCGATTTAGAAGGTTTGGGAAAGGCGTTTCCAAAGGGTCTTGGTGACTTTTAGGGGAGAAAAAAAAGGACGGAAGTGCATGGCAATCGAACCCGATTTTTGCACATTTTGGAGCAATTTTTTCACACAAATTCAACAATAAAACATTAGCGGTACGACGCTTCCGTGGCGTTCGGTTGAGCAGCAAACTCGGCGCCATTTGCCCCCACTGTCAAAAGCCGTCTACAGAGCTCCGATTGCCACGAGGGCACGCCTTACTTCTTCGACGCCCTCAGGCGTTAGCGGTGCCTGCGGCGGCAAGGGCGCGCCCACAGGATAACCCTGGAGCTCGAGACCTCCTTTAATGCACGCGGCGAGGTTATACTTGGCGAATGCCTGGTTCAGATTCCACAACGGGCGCTGACGTTCCATCGCCGTAACCAAGTCGCCGCGCCGGCAAAGCTCGTAGAGTTCAACGCTTTGTCTGGGCGCCACGCAAGCAGGGCCGGACATCCAGCCGATGCCGCCGATCAGCATGACACATGTTGGAATATGGGACGAGGCTGCAAATACCTGCAGCCGCCCTTCCACCCGGTTGATAATCGACAGCAGGCGACCGGTGTTGGAGGACGCATCCTTGATGTAACCAATGTTGGGAATTCGGCTTAGCCGGTCTATGACGGACAGGCTCAGGTCCGATCGCTGAAAGTTCGGGTTGGTATATAGCACAACGGGAAGCGAGACCGCCTCGGCGATTGCTTTGAAATAGGCGAATACACCCTCATCGGGGAGAGGGAAGTAGGTATCGAGAATTGCGAGGATGCCGCTGCAGCCCAGACCCTCCAACTCCCGTGCCTGCGAAACGGCGTCGGCGATCGTGGTCGAAGCCACGCCCGCAACGACGGGAACTCGGCCTTTCGCCGCAGCGATGACCACTTCAACGACGCGCCGCCGTTGCGTCCAGGTCAAATAGGCGAACTCGCCGGTTGAGCCGAGGGGTGTCAGCCCGTGAACGCCAGCTTTGATAAGGTCATCGCAAAGGCGTGCAAGAACGTTCGCGTTCACCTCACCGGTCTCATGAACGGGTGAAACAAGGTAGGGAAAAACCCCGTGGAAGTGTGCTTCGTTCATCGCAGTCCTCCTGTATGCACGGTTTGGCCATATTTGCAAAGTCCCACTTTCTTGCATGATACTTGAATTTCTGCATTTTTAACAATGCCGATGGTATTCTGCAATAAATTTCCAATGGGTTTTAGACACAAGATATTGTGGTGAGCGTTTTTGTTTAAAATACCACAATTTGAAAAAGGTTGTGATATATATTTTGGAAAGGGAAGGAGGAAACAGTTGGAGAGGAAACGTGTTGGGATCGTCCTTTTTGAAGAAATCGAAGTGCTCGACTTCTGTGGTCCGTTCGAGGTTTTCTCCGCCGCCCGTCTTAACGAAGAGAAGCGCAGAGAAGAACCTTCACCCTTTGAAGTGTTGTTGGTGGCTGAGTATCCCAAGCCCGTCACTACGACAGGCAACATGAAAGTCATTCCACCTGTTTAACAATGGCAAATATCCCTTGAACCAGGATGCCCGTCATTCGGGTGTGGGCCAGTGGAGCAAATATAGCCGTCCTAAGAAGGCACGTATATTTTTTGGCTCCGGCGGATCACGAAAACGATCAAGGCCAAGGCTGGTACCAATGCCAATGCCGTGAGGATACCTCTGGGATAGAACAAGATAAATAGCGCCACGAGGAGGACTAAAAGTCTTGAAGGAAGGTCTTTCCTTTTAGATTCAAAAATCTTGCCGTGAATGGCGACAGCTGCTGTCAAGCATCCAATCATGAGCGCGCCTATGGCAGCCAGTTGTGTTATGCCAGGCTCTGCCACCAAGATATCCCAATTGAAAATCGCGAAAGTGAGGAAGAAAAACGGAAGAGATATCTGCAGCGTCACCATCATCGTTTTCATAAAGGAGGCACCTGAAATACGGGAAGCAACCGCAGCGACGAGTGAGGTTGGTGGCGAATATTCGGATATGACCGCTACGAAAAATAAAAAGAAATGCGCTACCCAAGGGTTGATCCCGAATCGTGTCATCGGCGGGATCACGATTACCGCTGAGAGTATGTAACAGGCCGACGGAGGTATGCCCAGCCCTAAGAAGACCCCAACTGCGAACCCAACTACGATAAGGGCTAAGATATGGAATTCTCCGACCCTCGCCAATAGCTGCATTAACTTAGGCATCCATCCACTCACCACGAATAGATTGACCATCACCCCGAGCATGGCAAGCAAGAGAATGAGCGGAGCGGTGACCCCAGCAAATGCCTCTACTGCTCGGCGCAAACACCGAACCCATTCCTTTATCTTATCCGCGATCGTCCCAGGATGGAGATACATGCGGAATAGGGAGGCGGTGATAAAGAGGCCAATCGCAATGTCGAGTGCGGCTCTTGATGCTTCAAACCAAAGCACACCCATCAAATAGATCAAAACTCCGATGAAGGTGAAGAAAATGGCCGTGTTGATCACCTCATTTCTGGAGTATTTTTCGATAACGGAACCCGGTTTTAAAGTTGGACCACTTTTCCCTCCCCGTATGAAGCGCGTTGTAAAGAGGTAAACCGATCCGGCTATGATAGCATAGAAGATGAGTGCCGGCGCATATCCTCGAGCGATAACCTCGAAATAACTCACTCCTAGAAAGTCAGCCATGAGAAAACCGGCTATGGCCATGACAGGTGGCATGAGCAAGCCTCCCAACGAAGCTGAAGCTTCCACAGAACCGGCGTAAAGAGGGGGGAACCCTGCCTTTTTCATCAACGGTATCGTGTACTGCCCGGTTATAGCTACATTCGCAGCTCCTGATCCGCTACAGGTAGAAATAGCCATTGAAGTCACCACCGCCGTTTGCGGAATGAGGGTCATCCGTTTACCGAGCATCGCGACGAAAGTCCTGATAATAGAGTCTTGAACACCAAATCCCTGTGCAATGCCCAAAAACATGAAAAATGCCGCGATAACGCCTACCCCGATTTGCGCATACGTTCCAAATAGGCCCAATGAGATCTCAACGGAAGAGGATGTTATGACTCTCATCCAGGAGATTCCGGGATGACCAAGTAAACCTGGGAAAATCCACCCGTAAACGGAATAAAACATGAGAAACAGGATGAGCCAAAAGAGTACAATATGCTCTCGTCTTGTATATTCGACCACAAGACCAAGCATCATTACTCCTACGATTTTGTCAGGGGTGTTATAGAAACCAGCTCTATCATAAATGAGGGCGTCAAACTCCACTCTCATGTATATGAGTGAAAAGATGCACATAGCGATGTACGCGCCGGCTATGACAATATTAAGCTTAAGTCCTAAACGCGGGTATGGTGGCTTTCCGGCTACAAAGGACTCTAATACCCACATCACGTAGGCCATTGGGACAACAGTTACGGAAAGGAGCATTGTTCCCCCTAAGCCGGTTGTGAAATAATGGAGCGAAAATAGCAAATAGACGATGGTGGCTATGAGATAAAAGGGGATTGTGAATTTACGCATTTCAGCCAATGAATTCGCTCCATCTTGAACGGCATTTTTTTCCATCTTTTCACCCCGTAGCGATATGGCTCAAGAAGTAGTGAACTCGCCCCTTGTCGGAGGCTTACAGGG
>Ga0209427_10010188_pt1 | contig 10438 bp, 10 predicted proteins | sample DeeMarSWOR136_30_FD_187465 | JGI IMG/M metagenome (GOLD analysis project Ga0209427, IMG submission 187465) | Marine sediment microbial communities from White Oak River estuary, North Carolina - WOR-1-36_30 (SPAdes) (version 2) | ecosystem: Environmental > Aquatic > Marine > Intertidal zone >...
CTTGTTCCTCTTTTGTCCGGCCAAAGATGCAAATGGCGAACCGACTTCTTTTACGAGCACTTGTTTAGCCACAAAACAATCCCGAGGACTGAAGCCCTGCGCACTGAGCGTTTCAAATATACCCGCTATATTGACTTTGACTACGAAGAGCTTTACGACCTGAAAAATGACACGCAGGAAACTGTGAATCTGGCAAAAGATGAAAGATATCAGCAAAAATTAAAATCCTTGCGAAAACGATGTAACCGGTTACTGGAAGAAGCCAGATAATAAAATAGGAGAAAACAAATGCACTGTCCAAAATGTGGTAAAGAAAACCCGGATGATGCTCAAATTTGCCAATCCTGCAGTGCGTTATTAACGCCGGCTCCCGTAGCTGCCGAACGCCCGATTGTCAAAACGAGTGATCTGGCCATTGCGGCACTGGTACTTGGAATTTTGAGCGTTTTTACCTGCGGCATTACAGCGATACCAGCCTTGATTCTCGGTATTATCAGTCTTGTCCAAATCGAAAAAAGTGGCGGAAGATTAACTGGAAGAGGCTTTGCTGTTGTAGGAATCGTGGTTCCGCCCGTGGTTCTATTCTTTATGATGGGTATCTTGCTGCCGGCTCTGAACTGGCATAGTCCGATCCCACTTCGCGTGGTCTGCGGGACGAACCTGTCACAAATCGGCAAGGCGATGCTCCTCTATGCATGCGATAACGAAGACCAATTGCCGCGTGCAGGTGGAGAGAGCAGTATCTGGCAGCCAGGGATAAATGACTGGCAGGCCGATAATCGATTTGAGGCCTTCGGCATAAACAGAACTGACGGGAGTGGCGGCCAGGCAAGCATCTCGTCCAGCTTATATCTCTTAGTCAAGTATATGGAGATGGGACCGAAGCAGTTTATGTGTAAGGGTGATTCAGGGGTCACGGAGTTCAGACCTGATAAGTATGGCGTACGCGACAAATGCCTTATCGACCTTTGGGATTTCGGCCCGAACCCTTCGAAGCATTGCAGCTACACATATCATATGCCTTATGGCCCATACGCCCTGAGCGTCGAGTCGAGCCAACCCGGTATGGCAATAGCGGCCGACCGAAATCCCTGGATAGATACTCCTGCTGTAAAAGCCAGAGACTTTTCGCTGTTCAAATGGGATGGCGACATAGAGCAGCAGAAAGCCGGAAACGCCATCGCTCACAAAGGGGGGGGACAGAATGTATTGTTCCTTGACAGCCATGTATCCTTTGAAAAGCGCCCTTTCTGCGGCGTCAAAGACGATAACATCTATACTTATTGGAACGGGGAAGATATACAGCGCGGCGCTGCCCCAACGCTCGGCAGCCAGCCCGCTGATATACTCGACTCATTACTCGTCCACGACCCGCCGCTAACCGACCGGAAATGAAATTCTTCGAAAGAACTGGAAGGATAATAACGTGAAGGACATAAACCGGCGCGAATTTCTTTCTTTCCTGACTGGTGGTGCCACGGCAGCACTGCTGCCTTCGATTGGCTGCAACCGTCAACTTACTGGCGCACCAAACGCAGCAGCAAAGCGGCCAAACATCATCTTCATTATGGCTGACGACCTCGGGCCTGAGTGGCTAAGCTGCTACGGCGGCGAGGAAATGAAAACGCACAACCTCGACAAACTTGCCGTAGAGGGGATGCAGTTTTCCAATGCCTACTCGATGGCGCAGTGCACTCCAACGCGCGTAACGCTTCTGACCGGCCAGTACCCATTCCGGCACGGCTGGGTCAACCACTGGGACGTGCCGCGCTGGGGAGCCGGCTGCCATTTCGACCCCAGGCACAATATCACTTTTGCACGAGTGCTCAAGACCGCCGGCTACGCCACCGCCGCAGCCGGCAAGTGGCAGATTAACGACTTTCGCGTCCAGACCGATGCTATGGAAAAACACGGCTTCGATGAGTACTGTATGTGGACCGGCTTTGAATCTCAGAATCCACCCAGCGCAAAACGCTACTGGGACCCTTACATCCACACCAAAAAGGGCAGCAGGACCTACAAAGGCAGGTTTGGCACCGACATCTTCGTGGATTTTCTAATCGATTTTATGAGGCGGCATAAAGACAGGCCGATGATGTTGTACTTCCCGATGTGCCTCACTCACGGCCCGTTGACCAACACCCCGCTCGACCCCGACGCCAGCGGCAATTTGGAGCGGCACAAAGCTATGGTTCGTTATACCGACCTCGCGGTCGGCCGGATAGTTAAGGCGCTCGATGACCTGAAGCTCCGCAACAATACTATCGTGTTCTTCACAGCTGATAACGGCACTGCTAAGAAAATAACCGCGCGGATGAACGGCCGGATAGTTAAAGGCGGTAAAGCGACCCTGGGCGAACCCGGCGTCAGAGCGCCGTTCATCGTAAACTGTCCCGGACTTGTCCCTGCCGGTGTTGTAACCGATGCACTAACTGACTTCACCGATATGCTTCCCACATTTGCAGAACTGGCTGGAACTGGCATCCCTGCAGATATTGCAATTGATGGCTGCTCCATTGCAAAGCTGATTCTTGGTAAGGGGAAAGATTCTCCGCGTCGGTGGATTATGGCTATGGGATTTGGTGCTGCGAAGCTTGCCGAAGGTCGTGTTGTGGGCGTTAAGCAATTTGCCGACCGGAGCGTGCGTGACAAGCAGTACAAACTCTGGGTACTGGACGGCAAGAGCGCGAGGTTGTTCGACCTGCTCGCCGACCCGGTAGAGACGAATAACCTGATAGAAAGCACGAATCACAGGGTTGTCGCTGCGCGCAAAAAGCTCGAGGCAGTCGTGCAATCCTTTCCCGGCAGGGATGCTGCGCCGAAGTATGACCCGATGCCGCCTCAGCTCTGGGATAAGAAGATAGAGGGCAAAAAAGGCAGAAAATGATTGGCGTATGCGTTCAGCAGTCAGCGTTACCCTGAAAAAACTGACCGTGATAAAAACCGCAAGTTCTGAAAAAGTGCTTGTGTTCAAAATGAAAACACATATACTGAAATGGATTTATGGTTATGCGTTCATAGACTACGAACTACGGACTAATTAAGAGATAAATCAGCGAATCCCGTTAGGAATTCTATAACGGGGAATAAGGGAATAATATGGTACAAAAGGAAAAAATTGCCCGAAAGACACGGGGTGGGACCCCGCTTCGCGGAGGCCCAAGCAAACATCCGGAAAAGAGTGCGGAGTCTTCTGCCAGGACGAAAACAGAAATGTTGGATGCTGTTGAAAGCAAAAGTCTGCGGAAAAAAATACCGCAATTCGAAATAGGCGATACGGTAGATGTCCGTTGCAGCATCAGGGAAGGCGACAAAGTGCGTACACAGGTATTTACCGGCACAGTAATTGCCCGGAGGGGACGGGGGATTAACGAGACTTTCACAGTGCGGCGAATTGTGGATAACGAGGGCGTGGAACGGATTTTCCCGCTTCATTCGCCCAATGTTGTTGATGTCAAGCCGATTCGTAGCGGCAAAGCAAGGCGTGCAAAGCTGTATTACCTGCGGCAGCGAACCGGCAAAGCCGTCCGCCTGGCTCACCGCCACAGCGAACACACCGGTTTGAAATAACGAGATACGAAATACGAGATACGAAATTTGTTGCTGAACAGACGCAAGCTATTGGCCGATGCGAAAGTGCTCGGCCGATGGGGTGAAAAACGCTGCGAAAGGTATCTAAAAAGAAAAGGTCTGAAAAAGCTCACCCGTAACTTCTCCTGTAAAACCGGCGAAATCGATCTGGTTATGGTTGATAACGACGGCTCTATCGTCTTCGTCGAGGTTAGAACAAAGGCAGGCAAAATTTTTGAGCCTCCCGAATCAACAATCACGCCCGCTAAAAAGGCCAGATTGTTCAGGACTGCACGCTATTTTCTTGCAACCCACAATATAGAGAACCGCCCTTATCGTTTTGATGTCGTTACAATAGTGCTCGGCCAAACCGGCCAACCAAAAATAAAACATTACAAAAGTGCCTTCGTGCCGTAGTTTTATTAGCAATTTTAAAATGCGAAAGATATTTTTGACTATTTTGATGATTTTGTGTTTGCGGTTAATAACAGGATGTGTCTCCATACCACGTGAGGAACTGAGCTGGGCTATAGAAACAGAGGAATTGTCGGGCCATGTTCACTTTCTGGCTCAGCCGGCACTTAAGGGACGAAAGCCCAGGACATGGGAATCGGCGACAGCACGGCAGTACTTAAAAAACAGATTTGAGGCCTATGGACTGGTGCCGTGGGCAGGTTATAAGGGATATGAGCAGTCATTTGGTTTTGGAACGAATGTAATTGGCGTTTTGCTGGGCTCGGAGCCAAATGTTGCTGATGAGATTGTGATTTTGGCTGCTCATTATGACCATTTGGGTAAGGGTAAAAAAGGCATATACTATGGAGCTTGTGACAACGCATCCGGCTTGTCTGTGCTTCTGGAGATAGCAGAAAAGTTGGCACTGAGTGAAAAGCGGCCGAAACGGTCAATTTGCTTTGCTTCTTTTGATTGCGAAGAAAGATTTGCGCTGGGGGCGTTTGCATTTACCTGCCAGAAGGATTTTGAAAAGCGGAAAATCGCGGCTGTTATCAACATCGATCTATTAGGCAGAGACTTTCTCGATGTTGTCGATGGCTCGCTGTTTGTTGTGGGGACGGAAGCATATCCAGAGTTGCGAGCGCACATAGTTCAGGCAGGAAAAGAAACTGATGTAAAGATTTTGCCGTTAGGAACGGACCTGGTCGGGCCAAGAGGAGACCACGCCGCCTTTGAAACGATGGATATACCTGTGCTGTTCTTTACGTGTGGATTGTATAAAGATTATCACAAGCCGACCGATACTGCAGAAAAGTTGAATTACCCGAAAATGACAAGTTCGGCACAGGTTATTTTTCGAGTACTTGATGTGCTCGCAAACTCCGAAGATATCGACAGGCCGGTACCATTGAAAAACGGCGATGAGGATGAATTACTGGCTCTCAAGTTTATCCTTGAGAAGATAAACTCCAACCGTGAAGAGCTGAAACTTGATGAACAGCAAAGTGAAAAACTTTGGCAGTTAGCTCAAGAAACACAACAATTATTGAATGAGGGAAAATACTCCCTCAAAGAACGACGGGGTTTTGCAAGAAAAGTGATTGAAGCTTTGCTCCCTGCGGTTGCGTGGGGTGATTTCACCTCTCAAAAGAGCAGTGAGGGGCTGCTCTGGATGAATGAATTCTACACCGGCCATTCCAAACTTTTAATAGAAGGGTACAGGGATATGGTACGACAAATGCTGCAAAGCAAACCAGGGCTGTTTGGTAAAGTAAATTTCGAATATCAGGCGTATGATTTGTCCGACAATGAAATTAGCTTCGTAGAGAAACAAGATGGACAGTTTGAGCTCGATGTTATTCTGACACAGGTTCATTTAAATTGTGAAATAAAAGGTTTGCTGTTTAAATCCGGCGACTTTAGCTTTGGAGGCGGGAGGTACATAAAGCATTTCCTTGGCACTAAAGACGAGGTAACAGATTTTTGCTTACTTCAGTGGCGGGAAAATCTAAAGGATGAATCTTATGGGCGAGCGTGGACGCAAGTATTAAAGACGGTAACGCAGCAGGAACTTGGTGCGGAGTATGATGACTGGATGCGATGGTGGCTGGGAAAGCGCAGCTTGGCTGACGAGAAACAATGGCTGTCGAACTTGAGCAAAAGCGATAATCCACAACTCGCTGCTACAGTCACAGTCGGAGAATGGACAACTCTTACTCTTACGGAAAATCAGGTTTACATCCTTGTAAAAGACCCCAATGTTCCCGCAATTAGGCGAAAGGCTTTAATCCGGAGCCTGGACAAACGGCTTGGACCAAAGGCACTGCTCACGTTAGTAGATGTTCTAACCGACGAAACGCCGGCGGCTGCAAAAAAGCCCCGATTCCTGGAAGCCTCATACCCTTTTGCCGACCGTGGCTTTGTTAAGGCATCGCACGAATGGTGGAAAAAGCAACAGGGAAAAGAATCTGCAAGAACTATCGGCGAGGCAGCCGAGAATAAGTTGAAGCAATTGACAAGACAGGATTTCGGCAAAGACGCCGAGGCCTGGCGAAGATGGATTGAGAGGCATGTGAAATAGACCTTGTGTACAGATTCGAAATATCGTGATGGTTCTTGATTTTGAGTGAAATCTGATGTGGGTTATAAACAATGGAACTAATTGACACACATTGCCATTTAACTTTTGACATCGCTGTTTTATGGTATTTTGAGCAATTTGAGAAAAATCTTGTAAGCCGTTTCCTTCTTCCGAGCGTCTAATATAGTATAAAGTGTTCGCCCCCAGATTGCGGCAGCAAAAGACTTTGACCTTATAACACAAAGAAGGACACTAAAATGCTGTTACCAAAACCACACCGCATAATTCCGCTCCTGCTTATCATCCTGTTCCTTTCCTTCATCGTAGCCCGCGACCTTGAACAGAGAAAACTAGAGCCAATAAGAATGACCCTCTTCACGCAAGATAAAAATCTTGATTATGGACTTAGCGTTCCCGAGAACGACCCCCGCCTCCAAGCCATAAAACAGCTCCAGCAAATCGGCTCACCCGTTGCCGTCTCCATCCTCCGCGACTTTCTTACAAACAACGACATGCATAAACAGTTAAAACAAAAGACCCTCGCTGCCCTCGGACAACTCGGAACCAAACACGCTATAAAAGCCATCGAAGAATTCGAGTCTTGGTCTAAAAAACGCTTCAACCACCCAGCGCCCTTCAAATTCGGGAAACACCAGTCGCCCCTCGACCATATCGCCGATGGCTTCCTACGTCCGCTCGCAGAAGCAACCGACAAGAACGGAAAGACCTGGGCCATCTTCGCAGGTGCAAGATACACAAGTTGGACCCACGAAGGCTACCCGGAAATCTGGCTAACCTGTAAGAGGGAAAAAGACTTTTGGAAAGAACCTATCCTCCTTGACCTACCGGATATGCCCGCGATAAAAAGCACACGTCTAAAATCATGGAAAAATCAATGTCCCCTCACAGTCGAAAACGACCTTATCAAAATAACCTTGGACGGGAAGAAACTACAGACCAGCATCAGCCGTTCCCTAAGGGACACCGACGGTGACACCATGCCCGACATCGCAGAAGCCAGCCTTCCCACAGACTCCCAAAACCCCGATTCTGACAAAGACGGCATCCCTGACGGAAATGATTCTAACCCACTTACACCTCCCGTAAAAGAACCAAATGACACCCACCAAATCCGACAAGCCGTATTCTCAATCTTGTTGGCAACCTCCTCAAGTAGACAACCCATATTCATCGTGGATGAAGGCGACTTTGCAAAGCAGGAGTACTACGGCTACGCTGGCTTGGTCCTCCCGGCCGAAAAGGCCAAACCCGGACGAATCAACATAACCGAAATAAACGTCAGAATCACCTCGCCTACCAGAGCCGTCGCAAGCATCGGGGACTACGAAGGAAACGAAGCCGCCAGCGGGCATGAGGCAAAATTGAGAAAAATTAGGGGCAAATGGGTAGTCATAGAATTCGCCCTGACCATTATCTCATAAAACACACTTTCAAAAAGCGCAGCGAATTGATACCCTAAGCCCTATGCAACTGATTGATACACATTGCCATTTGGGTTTTGATGAATTAGCCGGAGATGTTGAGGCGGTAGTGGCACGCAGCAAAGCCGCTGGCGTTACCGGCTGGATAACTGTGGGCACCGCCATGCAGCAAAACCGAAAAGCAATCGAATTTGCCGACAGATTCGAAAATATGTACGCTTCTGTCGGAACCCATCCCCACGATGCAAAGGATGTAACCGCTGAGACAATAGCAGAATTAAAAAAGCTTGCACAAAATGAAAAAGTCGTCGCCATCGGCGAGACGGGTCTGGATTTTCACTACAATTATTCTGAACCACCAGACCAGAAACGAGTTTTTGCTGCGCAGCTAAAACTCGCCGCCGAATTGAATCTGCCGGTTATTGTGCATTGCAGAGAGGCCTTCGATGAGACGATGGAGATCTTAGAGCAGTTCGGCTCAGGCGTTAAGAAGGTAGTATTTCACTGTTTCAGCGGCTCGGCCGAGCAGGCAAAGGTTGTTCTCGATAAAGGTTTTCATATCTCTTTTACCGGCGTAGTTACTTTCAAGAATGCCGAGAAGACTCGTGACGCTACCAAAATCGTGTCGGTGGACAGGTTAATGCTTGAGACCGATTGTCCTTATATGTCCCCCGAGCCGATGCGTAAGCAGAGGATAAACGAACCTGCCCTTATGATTCACACTGCCAGATTTTTAGCCGAGTTAAAAGGGATGGATTTGACCGATTTTGCAGAAGCCGTAACAGCCACGAGCAGGGACTTCTTCGACCTGCCTTTTTAAATATTCTCAGATGATTGCTTTTGTTGCTCCCGTGGTAAAGCCGCCATCTACCAAAATCATCTGTCCTGTAATATATTCTGAAGCGTCTGAAGCTAAAAAAACAACTGTGCCGTCAAGGTCATTCGGTTGTCCGGGGCGGTTTAGAGGAATGCGGTTCGTGATATAATTCACCCATTCTTTGTTCTCATATAACACTGCGTTTTGTGCTGTTTTGAACCATCCGGGGGCCAGCACATTTACCGTGATTCCATATTTACCCCACTCTGCGGCTAAGCTTTTAGTCATTGACAGAATAGCACCTCGACTCGCCGTATAAGCTGCGATCCCCTCCATACCGAAAACACATGTACACGAGCCGACGTTTATAATTCTGCCGTAGTTTCGTTTTATCATCTCTTTAGCTACTGCTTGAGCACAGAAGAAGCTGCCTTTGAGATTGGTATCTAATACGGTGTCCCAGTCCTGCCCGGATACTTCAGTGCTTGGCTTTCGGATATTTAAGCCGGCGTTGTTAACCAGAATGTCAATTTTGCCATATTCTTTTATGGCCATCTGAACCATATTTTCAATGTCGCTTTGGGAAAGCACATCCAACTGAACGGGCAATGCCTTTCTACCCAGAGACTCTATTTCCTGCTTGAATTCGGCCAACCTCGATAGCTCTCGGCTGGTAATCACCAAGTCGGCTCCGGCTTTGGCAAGTGCCCTGGCGAAATACTGGCCCAGGCCGCGACTTGTTCCGGTTACAATTGCTACTTTGTCGGAAAGGTCAAAAAGCTCTTTCATCTGCACTTCCTCAAACTTTCTTTATGGTTCCAAAACAATTTTCAATAAGTTTTCCTCGGCCTTAAGCAGCCGGTCAAAAGCACTTGGCCCATCTTCCAACGGTAAAACGTCGCTGATTAACGGCTCTACATCGATTTTGCCTGAAGCTACTAACTCTATACAATCGCGAAATTCACCTGAGCTGGCGTATGAACCTTTGCAGGTAAGTTCCCTGGCGACTAATTCCTGTAAGTTAAACTCAGCCGTCTTTTCTACATTGCCAACAGCGATAAGATGTCCGCCTGTCTTTGTTACTGAAATGGCATCTTGAAAAGTTTTTGCATACCCTACAGCTTCGAAAGTAACATCTGCTCCTTTATTGTTCGTTTCCCTGAAAATCGTTTCTCTTAAATCAGACTTGACAGGATTGACGACCACGTCGGCCCCAAGCTTCCTTGCTGTATCGAGCCGAAATTCGTTGATATCAGACACGAAGACCATCCCGGCACCTCTTAGTTTGGAAGCTTGCAGAATGAAAAGACCGATTGTCCCCGCTCCAATAACCACAAACGTATCGTTGGTCGATATGGGGGCCCTATTGGCGGCGTGCATACCTATTGATACAGGCTCCAGAAGACTTGCGTGGGTGAAAGATAAATGCTCCGGGATTTTCGCGACAATCCACCACGGCACTGCAACATATTCTGCAAATGCACCGTGCCTCTTGAAGTCTGGTGTAGAAACGCCGAGCACTTGTCGATTTTCACAGCGGTTATAATAGCCCTTTTGGCACTGCTCACATCTATTGCAATACACAGTTGAGTCAAAGCAAACTCTATCGCCCCTTTCAAAATCCTTTACGTTTTTACCAATACTTTCAGCAATACCGGCTGCCTCATGACCCATAACCAAAGGAGGAATTCTTCTTCCGGTCTTACCTGTAAAGCCCTGAACATCCGACCCGCAGATTCCACAGGCCTTGACGCGAATTAGCACATCATCGTCACCCATCGCCGGTTCTGGAAAATCTGAATATTCGAAACAATACGGTTTAGTATAAATTAAGGCCTTCAATTAAGAGCCTCCATCGGAAAACACCGGACGGTTATTGCTTGGGTTCCTTGAGCCTCTGCTCGTCTACTTACAAGTTAATGGTCACTTTCCTATTCGCCGGCATAATACCCGAATTCGGAGCTCTCCGCAAGGAGCCCCAGGGACAATTCCACGCCATTTTGTGGAGTGGGATTGGGTATTCGGTTTTCATGAAACGGTTAAGGAGTCAACTCGTCAGCCCCGATATCGGGT
>Ga0209427_10010189_pt1 | contig 10438 bp, 10 predicted proteins | sample DeeMarSWOR136_30_FD_187465 | JGI IMG/M metagenome (GOLD analysis project Ga0209427, IMG submission 187465) | Marine sediment microbial communities from White Oak River estuary, North Carolina - WOR-1-36_30 (SPAdes) (version 2) | ecosystem: Environmental > Aquatic > Marine > Intertidal zone >...
CGAAAACAAAAATGTTCACTGACAGGGGTAATGAAACCGATAGTGCCCCTGGCCCCGGGCAAGTGGTAATAGCGGGCCGGCCCTCCCCCAGTGCTCGCCTTTGCCGGCTGCAGCTCGCCCAGTGCCGACTCAATCCTCCGCTGGATCTCCTCCGCTGTTACAACTCCGTCCAACCACCTGCGCCCCATGCACTGCTCATTCCCTACCGGCATCCATTCGATGAAGCGGACATTCCACCCCTCATCTGCCGTCTTCCGGGCAAAGTCCACTACTTCGTCCTCGTTCATCCCACGGATGACCACAGTGTTGATCTTGACTGGCTCCAGGCCTGCCTGATGGGCCACTTCGATCCCGGCCAAGACGTCTTCGATTCGCCCAAGACGCGTGATGCGCTGGAAGCGTTGAGCGCGCAGCGTGTCCAGACTGACGTTGACCCGCCGCAGGCCAGCTCCGGCCAGGGCCTCGGCGTAGCGCGACAGGAGAACGCCATTGGTGGTCATTGTCAAGTCGTCCACGCCAGGGACGCGGGCCAACATATGCACCAGATCTACAATCCCTAGACGAACCAAAGGCTCTCCGCCGGTCAGCCGCACTTTGCTGATACCCAGTTCGGCTGCCGCACGCACAGTCGTTTCAATCTCCTCGTAACGCAGGATCTGCTCATGCGGACGCCAGGGAACGCCCTCCGGCGGCATGCAGTAGACGCAACGCAGATTGCAGCGATCCGTCACAGAGATACGCAGGTAATTGATTGGTCGGCTATACGCGTCGAAATGGGTCATTCACCAGCTCTTCTTTGCCCACGCTTTCACAGAAACAAAAACCGGAGTTCCTTGGAAAGCTGTGGACTCCGGCAACTTGATCATCCGTAGCCCATTCTCCTTTCCAAGCACGGGAGGTGCAGCCGTTTCCAGCTACGCCCTATCGCCCAACGCCCATGGGCATACGCCGCCTGTAGGCACGTTGGGTCGGAGAAGGGACATTTCATTCAATTGTCAATACTATTCTACATCATTCCGCCGTAGAGCGCAAATTGATTTCCAATAGAGGCTTGCGTACTCAAGCTCACAAGCGATGAAGCCTGCGCATCAGCGACATTCGAGTATTTGGTCAGACGGGCTCCGGAACTGGAAGCCATCTGTACAGCAATCAGGGGAGTCAATGCCTGACCCTTTGGCACAAGGGCTTGAGTCACCAATCCCGTCCCGAAGTAGCGGCCAAGCGGCCCACCCAGATCATACAGCACAACCGCCACCTTGACTGCGTCAATCGTACTACCGCTCAGGATTCTGCGGATGAAACCTCACCCGCATCTTCCCTCGTATCCAGCATATTGCTGTACACCTTATAGTCCTGCTCGTCGGCAAAGACGCACTCGATCAAAAACTCTCCCGGCACACCCATGGGAGCGCTGAACTCGTCCATGACCTCCTGCACAAACAAGCGCAATGCTTCATCGGAAAAGTGCGCAAAATACACACGCCAGAGGAGCAGTGTGCCGTAGGTACCTTCAGCAGTGTAGTGCAGGTCCACCTTGCCCAGGCTCAGTGGCAAAGACTCTTCATCCAGCTGGTCTAGGTCAAACAGAACGTATTGTTCCGACTGCAGCGTGCGTACGATGCGCTTCAATTGTAGTTTCATGGCACCTCCAGGTGTAATCAACTTTGGCAAGACGCATCGGGACCTAGTCCTCTGGCTCGATGTCTTCCTCTTCGCCGTGCCCCATGTTCGGGGCGTAGATAAAGAGATCAAGAGGCTGCTCCCCAAGCTCTAGCTCAGCCAGGGCGTCTTCAGCTACCAGCTGCACCACATCATCTTCGCTCCGACAACAGCGCTCCAAGACTCGACGTGCCCTCTGCCCGCCAATCTGCCCCAGGGCGGCAATGGCAGCAAACTGCACTTCGCGATCGGGGTCAGAGATGAGCTGAGTCAAAGCAGATACCGCCTCCTTGACCTCCAGCTCTCCACAGGCACGAGCAGCCTCGTAGCGCATCGCTGGATTGGCACTGGAAAGTTCATCTTGCACGACACTTGACCACACGGTATCTCCGCTGCGCCCCATGGCAAATACAGCACTTATGCGCATGGATTCGTCCGGCACCTCATACGCCGCAGCGATGATGTCACGCACGCAATCATCTCCCAGATAGGCGATCGATTCCATAGCACGGCGTCGCACCTCTGAGTGCTCGTCATCGTTATGAATCGATTCCAGCAAAGCGCCCCGTATCAGCTTGGCATAGCGCTCATCCAGCTCTTCCAGTTCTGCCAGCAGTACAAAACGCCCCAGCGAGGAGGCTGCGGCCGCACGCGCCGACATGGCCCCGTCATGCCGCAACGTGCGCACCAAGGGCCCGATCAATGTGAGCCCTTCGTCCTCCCACAACCCTTCGATGGACAAGGTTCGTACCTGTTCGTCCTCGTCTTCCATCGTCACCCGGAAGAGCGCATTAAAGTCCAGCTCAAAGTTCGCTTCGGCGCTCTCGGTGAGCAAGGCAATCATCTCCCGCCGTCGTGCCAGGGGCAGAGTGGGCCACTGGTCGCGAAAAAGCTGCATCTCATTTGAACTCGGTGCAGACAGTGCGTACAGAGCGGCACTGGAAACTGGCATCCCCTCGGTGGCGAGCTGAAGCAGCGCTTCCTCGAAAGTCAGGGGTTCATTTTCTGTCATCATACAACGATCCTCCTAACCCACATCCCTACAAGGTGGTCTCACAAACGCATGACGAAGCTAGTACCAGAAAAAGGTGCGCGTTTCACTCGTGGGAGCAAGCGGCACTCCCTCACGGCCGCCGTCTGGCTTAGTTCCGGTTTGCTTCATGATCGTCACGTCCCACTGAAAAGCACGTTCGACCTGACCAGCTTTGGTGTACAGGTCTCTTGGCACGATCCAAGTCGTCTCCTTGGTCCAAGTGCCACTGTACTGCATCATGCCACCTGCCAGGAAGCGGACGCTCAGCCCGTACCACTCATCATCCGCCAGCACCCCTGCCGACTCCCAGCTCAGCTCGATCCGGGAACCACCCCCCTGGAATTCCATCCGATCGTCTGGCCAGAGCAAGCGAGGTGTAGTAAAGCGCGGCGTTGGCGTAGCTGGCGCACTGGTCGGCGCTGGCCGGGGAGTGTCTGTCGGCGGCGGCATGGTAGGCGTTGTGGTTGGCGGCACGGTCGTCTGCGTGGAGGTAGGGGTAGGTGTCACAGTCCGTGTCGGCGTGCGTGTGGAGGTCGGCTCGGCTGTTAGCGTAGGCGTAGCCAGGAAAGCCACCGAAGGTAGGCGCACGCGTCCCGGCAAGGCGCGCACTTTGGCCCACGGCACGTAATTGACCAGCACATAGCTCACCACAGCCAAAGCGACAAGCGTTGCCAGCAGCAGGAACAACCTCCGCCAACTGCGCTTCAGTGTGGCTCCACAATAGGGGCAGATACTGAGGCCAGATGGCACGCGCGCCTGACAGGCACGGCAGCGCAGGGTCCCCAGACGGAGCCACGAGCGTCGCACATCCGCGCCGCACTGAGAACAGACGCGTAACTCTGACCTTACCTCAGCACCACAGTTCCTGCACCGCACCTACATCCCCCTATGGCTGCGGAGTCCCACCGCCGAAAATGCGCAAGATATCGAAGTAGGAAATCACGACCATCAACGCAAGGAGGACCAGCAAACCGATAAAGTGCACAAAGCCTTCCCGCTGTGGCTCGACACGCCTACCACCACGTATCTTCTCGAGCAGTATGAACGCGATGCGACCGCCATCTAGTGCTGGCAGTGGCAGCAGGTTCAGGATGAACAGGTTGATGCTGAGGATCGCGGTGAAGCGCATCAGATTCACGACGCCGGTTTGAGCAATGGCACCGCTTATCTGAAAGATGCCCACCGGTCCCGTTATGTCACCTGGAGAGATACCCACTCGGAACATACGAATGAAACCGGTAACCGTCAGCACGAAAGTCATCCACACCTCGCGCACACCCAAGTAGGCGGCTTCCCACACAGGATAACGCACCGTCTTTATTTCGTATCCCGGCTGCATGGCAATGGTAATGCCCATCGCCCCCTCGCCCGGGGGTGGCTGAACCCGTGGTGTCAAACGAACGACAATCCGCTCGGCGCCGCGCAGCAACGACACACTGGCTTCTTGTCCCTGCAGGGCATGGGTACGCTCAACCAACTCGAAGACGTTTCTGATTTCCTGGCCCTCGATCTTTGTGACGATATCGCCGGGAAGCATACCAGCCTGTTCCGCGGGCGAATAAGGCGCTACAGACTGTACCACCACGCTGCCCACAGCGACCTGCTCGCCAATGATAAAGACACCGGAAAAGAGCACTGCCGCCAGGACCAGATTCATCGCCGACCCAGCCAGCAGGGTACGGATGCGTACCCAGGCGCTTTTGCTGGCAAAACTGCCCGGCTCGCTGGGATCTTCCTCGCCCAACATGCGCACAAAGCCACCTACCGGAATGGCATTGAGAGTATACTCCACACCGTCACGGATAGCCAGCGTTTTCAGGCGAGGCGGATAGCCAAAGCCGAATTCCGTGACAACGATACCGGCCCGCCTGGCCGATATGAAATGGCCCCACTCATGCACCAGGACCACCAGGCCAAGTACAATGATGAACGCAATCGCGCTAAGCAACATTTCCTAATGAAATCTCCTTCACTAGACAATCCTGATCGTTCACCACCGAATGGTGGTGTAGTGATTATACCCACATCTACCTCAAAGGACAAAGCCCTTCCATCCCACCTATCCGGTCCTGTCCGCGTGCGGGACTTGCGCTGCTGCTTCGTGCATGGACCGATGGTCGCGCTGGGGAAAATGATCCACGCTTCCCTGGGGCAAGATGGGCAGCACCCCATTGGGAGCATCACCGATGCTCTGTGAGGAACCCATCACAAGCTGAACCGCTGCCGTGCAGAGGGGAGCAACGGAGCCCAGCAAGAGCGGGATAGACAGGCCCAGCCTAACGTGGAAGTGAAAAGAGCACAGAGAATGGAAAGCCTTTCTGCCATCCTCGTGCCTGGCGGAAAGAAGAACACCGGGTTCTGCTCACCCTGATCACGTGAGACGAGCGGTTCAGGCCGTAATCAGCGTGCCAGCCCTGAACTCTGGATCACCCAAGGCGCGTTCCAACAGGCCAGCCTGGAGGCCGGACAACAAACGAACACGTAGATCCGGGAACTCGCGCACCAAATCCATCATCAGGTGTACCTTCGAACGCATACCCCCTGTGACATCCACTGCGTGCGATCCACCAAGGACCCTCTCCGCTTCCTCTACGCGGCTGGCGTTGATTACCGGGATCAGGTGTGCATCTGGATCCCGTCGAGGATCAGCGCTGAAAACCCCTTCTACCTCCCCCATAAGGAGGATGCGCTGAGGACCCAACGCGCGGGCCAGGTACACGAGAATGGCCTCCGTGGAAATAATGGTGGTGCCCCACACCTCATCCAAGGCCACGTCGCCGTAAACCAAGGGCACTAGGCCGTGTTTTAGCACCTCCTGAGCAGGATGTACGGCCAGGTCAATCAGTTCTCCTTCCCGACAACGGGCGGAAGCGGAGGGTTGTATAGATACCACTGGCACGCCTGCATCCAGGAAGGCATCCGTTACGATGCGGTTCAGCCGTGTCGCTGCTGCGCTGGTCAGCGCATATCCGTGCCAATCTGAGCAACCACTCTGAACCTGATATCGCTGCGCCACCACATGGCCAAATGAGCCACTTCCGTGGCCCACCAACAAGCGCAGATCGGGATGCTCGTCCAGAGCGCGGCGCATCTCTTCGGCCAGGCGTCGAATCACATCTGGCCGGGCGGTGGCTTCCACATCCTTGTCAGTGATCAGTGAACCCCCAAGTTTGACAAACACCAGGCGGGGATATTCCGTCACACGCTCTCCTCCAATAACCACGTCCTCACCATCAACCTCCACGACATCGCCCGTTGTGATCTGCGAGATATCCACCAAGTCTACCATCGGAATACCAGCCATGATCGCGCCCACAGCCACGATAGCTTCGCTGCGAGCGTTGATGATCGCTGCCGGGGCCAGACCACGCTTGGACAGACGGTAGAGTGTGTACGACCCGACTGTGCTGCCTTTGCCAGTGGGAAAGACGAGCACTCGACCGGCAACACACTGGCCATACAGCGGATGCCCACGCTCGATGACTATGCCTGTTTCTGGATCCACGCCACCCAGGAAACCGATGGCTGTGGGTGACACCAGTGCCAGTCCTCGTGCCTTGCCCCGAAAGATCACTCGCCCATGCAGCCTGCGCATCCCCTCACGCTCCAAGGTGATCAGACGATCCTGTCCAGCGGCCGGTGATCGCTGCTTCTACGCACTGCTCGGTTGTGCCAAAGCGACGCTCCAACCCGGAATGTGTAGGGCTGTAAAAGGCAGCCTTGGCAGAGTTGGTGGCCATGGCTTTGAAACCCATCTCCTCCATCGGTGCGACAACCAGACAGGTATCGGCAAACACCTTGCCGCCAGCGGCTTCGATCCTTTCCACAAGCCTCCGCTGCTCAGCCAGCGAACGCACCTGGCGGGAAGTGGTGATCCACAGCGTAGCCCGCACGCGCCTGCCATCCAACAGCGTCGCCACCCGATCGATGTCAGCGAGCGTGCTGTGAGGGCAACCCAGGCTCACAAAGTCAATCTCATCCAGAGGAGAGTTGAGTGCAGCATAGCCCTCCGACAGATCGCTGACATCAATCGTGGGAAGGGCAGCATCATCCACTCGAAGCACAGTACCGAGGGCCACACCGCGTCGCGCTTCCGGCGTTACTCTTTCCATGTGGTACAGCGCCACCGCACCACTCGCAGCCATTGCCGCTCCCAAAGCCATCAGGCGCTCCTGGTTGGGCACTCTGTCCAGACTGCCTTCCCCTCTGAAACGAAAATAGGGCACGCCATCTGCAACCTGCAGGCCGACCAGATAGCCCAATGCACCAAAGTCAGCCTCACTACGTACCGGACAGCGCACCTCAATGACGTGCGTAGGCCCGCGGTTCTCCGACAGATGCAATCCGTACGCGGCAGTACGTCCGGTAATTGCCGCTGCCAGTGCGCTCGGGCCACCTTCTCGATTGCTGCGCGCCGCCAAGACCGAATTCGCAAAACTCACCGCTGATGATTCGCTCCAGGCCAGATGCTCACCTGCCTGTGGCACATAGCCAACCAGGTACGGCGTACAGGTACAAGTGAGCGCCACGCCCATCGAACCGAGCGTCTCGACCACGCGCTGCTGCTGACGTGCAAATGTTGGCGCAATGCCCATCTCGCGCCAGCGCTCCAGGTCCATGCCTGCCGGGTTCATGAACGCTGGCACGCAGGCACGCGCACCCAGAGCAGCCCATTCCTCGAGGAATTCCAGGCCGGCGTCTCCCAGGTTCTTGTAGCTCACGCCTGCTATCTGTGCGCTGGCGACCGGCACCAACTCTACTGCCTCGTAGATCTCGGCCAGAGCCACTATGATTTGCATTGCCTTTTGCACTGCCGGCCCCTCTGTTCCGGCCAGCATGGCGCGCTCTTCTTCTGTCAGACGCATGGTTCAGCGACTACCCGACCTCCCCAACAATACCTCGAACACAAGGTAGATCACCACTGCTCAAGCCCCTATGCTGCCTGGTATCTGACCTTACGAAATGCGGCCCGCTCCTGCTCCGTACGCAGAGCGCCGGAGGGCTTGCGCCAAGGGATCGTGGCATCAAGCCCCATCTTGGCCGTACGCGATTTCTCTCCGGGCACGTGCCGTGCCGAAGGATCGAGCGAGCTGCTAGGTTGATCAGAGAAAACTGCGAGATCGCGATCCGCCTGAAAACGGGTGGCTATGGCCCATTCCAATTCAGCCGGATCGTAGATGTTGACGTCTTCGTCCACAACGAGCACGTGCTTGAGAGAGGTATGCCCCCGAAACGCCGCTTCGATGGCGCACTGGCCGTCATCTGGGCTGTGCTTGCGGATCTGAACTACACCGTGCAGCCACGAGGCGCCACCGGGCGTGAGCAGCACATTGACGCAATCGCACACTTTGTTGACCTCTTCGTAGATGGTTGGCTCACGGGGCAGGCCCATCAGCAGTTTGTGCTCCAAACCTCCCGGCAGCAGAGCTTGATAGAGCGCATCACGGCGGTGGGTGACGCAGTTGACTTCCACCACTGGCTGACGCCGCACAATGTCCATCGTCTCCGTCAAGTCCAGGAAGGGGCCTTCGTCCACCATCTGTCGGGTGGTGCGGCCTTCCAACACGATCTCAGCCTCGGCAGGTACTTCCAGCGACACAGTGAGACACTTGACGAGAGGGGTTGGTGCCAGCGCATTGGCGATGGAGAGCTCGTCCACGCCTGGTGCGGGGCTCATCGCTGCCGCAAGCAGCACGGCCACGGAATTGCCGATGCAGATCGCAATCTCCAGTTCGCCGCCCGCCTTCTGCAAAGCCGTATGTGTGCCACGTCCCTCTACGAGCCGCACTGCGAAATGCCTCTCATCCAGTCGCATCAGCCGATGAAAAGCCATGTTGCGGCCTAGCTCCGGATCTTTCACAATGGCGACCCCCGCTGTCACATAGGGGCCTCCGTCACTAGGTAGATGCGTAAGCACCGGCAGTGTGTGCAGATCTACCTGCTTCTCCACAACCTCCTGGCAGGGTGCAGGAGAACCACCGGTCCCCACCATCTGTGGCGGCACAGGGTTGCGCAGTGCCTCTGCGAGCGCAAACAGCAGTTGCTCCTTGGGTACATCCAGCCCAAGGGCGATGAGTTCTCGGCGTGAGCAGATGCCCGCAGCAACAGGGTAACCTGAGCCTCTTATGCGGTGAAACAGCACCGGCTGCTCCTCAAGTTGATCGATGAGCCCGGCTATCTCCAGGTGAGGATCAACCTTCTCTGAGATCGATGTCACTTGCCCGGTACTACTGAGCGTCTCCAGAAACTCACGGAAGCTCATGCCAACTATCCCTCACCTGGCAAGGTCTCTTCGAGGGACAAAGCCTCCGCTTCCTGTGTAGCCGGCCTGGTGATGCGGAACCGATCAAAGTCTCGGACCACCACCGTGTCGGGGAAAATGGGCGAGGCTTCAGCCAGAATCTGATTGGCCGAGTACCGCCGCGAAATGTGCGTCAGGAATAACCTGTTGACCCCTGCCTGGTAAGCCAGAGTAGCAGATTGCGAAGCTGTCAGATGACCAAAGCGCACTGCCATTTCTGCCTCTACGTCCAGATAGGTTGCTTCGATGACCAGCGCATCGGCATCCGCCACGTACTCGAGCAGCCCCTCGGTCTGTGCAGCGTCTCCCACCCAGGCCAGTCTCACACCGGGAATCAAAGGACCCAGCACCTGTTCAGGGCTGATCACCCTGCCGTCGGACAGCGTGATCGACTGACCCTGCACCAACAGCTTGCGTTCTGGGCCAGCCGGTACGCCCAGTTGCTCTGCCTCTTTGACCAGGAAAGGGCGATGGCCCTCTTCCTCAAACAAGAAGCCGAAGCAACCTGGCCCCCGATGCTCCACTGCAAAGGCAGTGATCATCAGCCCACGCCGCTGCCAGAACAGGCCAGGCTGGAGTTCGTGGTAGTCAATCTTCAATTGCACTTCGCCACCACGCAAGACTACATTCATCAAATCGCGGACGCGCTCCAGTGCCCAGCCGCCAGCGTATATGCTCAAATGCCCCGCCGCTTCCCAACGAGCGAAGGTGGACACCAGACCGCCCAGACCCAGTATGTGGTCGAGATGACCATGGGTCAGCAACACCTTGTCCAGCCGTTTGAAGCCGAGGCCGCTTTTCAGTATCTGGCGCTGCGTCCCCTCTCCACAATCCACTAGGAAGCGCTGATCCTCGTGCATCACCATCGCCGCTGAGAGGCCACGATCAACGGAAGGTGCAGAAGCCGACGTGCCGAGGAAAACGAATTCGATCATGATAGCCTTCACCCCGAAATCGAGATAGAGTACGGACGTTCAGTGCGCATGCAGACAGAAGAGGAAACCGTTGTCTCCAGAAGCGCTTTTTCGGTCATGAGTGGATCCAAGCAGAGACGAACGATCTCGTCGAGCGAGACGAACGGTCCCGTCAAGCGAGACGACCAGTCCCGTCAGGCAGGATGAACAATCGTCAGGCGCCGCGCGTCTCGCCCTGACGAGAAGATGAACGGTCTCGTCAAGCGAGACGCACGGTCTCGTCGAGCGAGACGAACGGTCGAGCACCCCTGCAAAGTGGCTCAACAACAGATGTCAAGGGGCAGCATACGTGCTAGGGACAATGCCAGCTACTCGCCTTTTTCGACGAAACTCCGCCACTCTCCGTGGATTCCGTCATCGGTGACGCCGTAGTAGACATGTACCCTGCCGTCGCTTCCGCGCTGTACAAAATCGTAGCGCTTGCGCCCCGCGCGGCGATAGCTCTTCCACAGGCCGATGTTCCCATGCCAC
>Ga0209427_10010190_pt1 | contig 10435 bp, 8 predicted proteins | sample DeeMarSWOR136_30_FD_187465 | JGI IMG/M metagenome (GOLD analysis project Ga0209427, IMG submission 187465) | Marine sediment microbial communities from White Oak River estuary, North Carolina - WOR-1-36_30 (SPAdes) (version 2) | ecosystem: Environmental > Aquatic > Marine > Intertidal zone >...
CGGATCAAGAGCGTTTCTCCAAGGTCTCGATAACCAGCCATACGTGTATGATTCCAGCGGTGTAACCAGAGATGTTGGTGTTGTAACATTAACAGCAGATTCTACAGACTATTGTAACTACTATGGGATTTATCCTTCATTCTACCAAACTTCAACAAGAGCACTTTCAAATTCGATACAATCTGATTACAACCTAGCTATTGGAATTTCCATGTTTAATCCTCCCCCAGGCAATGAAAACTACAATGCAGGTGCCATCTACCGGCACGTTTTCGATGGTTCCACGGATGTGACCGGGTCGCTTTTGGCTTTAGGTTTAACGCGCACACCAGATATTCGTCTAACAGGCCTTGGGCTTCTTTCTTACTATCATCCTAGACTTTACCGTTCTGAGTACACGGCCTATGGGACTTCTAGGCTTGTTGTTCTGCAACTCGGATTAGTGGGAGGCGTCTAAGTTGAAATCATTTAAAATGAATCGCAAGGGTCAGTTTTCAATTATTGCCGCTTTGCTCGTCGCCGTGGTTCTTATAGCCGCAGTGATGACAACTTACTCTGCAATACGTTACAACCCGCTACAGGACCAACCTCAAGTTTTGAGCGCAATAGATGAAATCAACTTGGCGTTGAAACAGGTTTTAGGCTTCACGGTTGGCTATTATGGTTCAGTCTTGCAGGTTACAGGTAACACTTCATATGCTAGGATGCTAGCTTCGAATTATCTGCAAAGCGGATTGACTAATATCGGCGATGTCAGGCCAGAATGGGGTGCTTCATTCAACATCAAAACTTTAGATTTGAGGACAAACTGGTTTACAAATACAAGCTTCAGCTATGGAAATCTGTCTGTTACATACGATTTGACAGGCATAGGCGTTTACGGTGTGACTTATTCAGCCTCAAGCCGATTAGACGTGAAGGTCTTAGAGTCCTCTTCCAGTCAAGCCTTCTTGAGCATATCGAAAGATGAAACCGAGCCGTTTGTAAACCTTGCGAAGCAGAACATGAAGTTCTATCGATACCTTGACTCTGACTCAACATGGGAACTTGTATCTCCAAGCGTTGAGCCTACCGTTTATGCAAACGGCACGTACGTAGTTGATTTTCCTGATGAAGTAGATCCGGATTCATACACCATTAAAATTGAAGATACGAGGGGAATAGTGGTTGTGGCTTCATCTTTCAGTCGCTATACCAGCACGTTGATGCATAGCAGCAGTTACACATCTGTAGATTACGTGGACTTAGATACTTCAGACGTGGATTCTTCCGCAGACAAAGGCACACAATCAAACTTTACTGCCCAACAGTCTGCACCAGATTCAATCTATGACACGTTGACCGAAGTGAACACTGGTGGTGGTATATCAAATGTGACGCTTATCAATGGTGAATCTTTTGAAGGAACATGGCTTCCGACAGGATGGACTGAAGATCCTTGGAATAGCAACTGGAACAAGGAAAGCGATCAGCATCATGGCAGTGGATCATCTTCAGCAGATTTTGATGGATGGGGGTCTGGAAGCTTAATTACACCAAATCTGGATTGCTCCAGTGTTACTAAAATATACGTTGACTTTTGGTATTATGATGACAATTGTGATAACAACGACTTCATACTTTACTATTATGATGGTACTGGCAGCAATCCCTGGGATTCCATTTACCAATTGGGTAATGATCCTGAAGATCAGTGGCATCACTATCAAGATGTTATTACCGATAGTCAATACTTTAGGTCCGATTTTAAACTAAGATTCTATGCAAATCTACGCTCTGGTGAGCATGCTTACATTGATGATGTAACCGTGAGAAAAGAAGTGGAGACCACCAGTTACCAGTTAGACCTTGAGGAGCAATGGATAAACGTAAACTACACAAACCCTAATCAGGTCCTATGCATCAAGGCAGGTTCACTAGACTCTGAAAACTTGCTGGTAGATGTGCGGAATGGTGGCGCATGGGTTAACGTTGCTTCGCTCACTGGGCTGGTTAACGGATGGAAAAACGTGTCTGTTGCTCCATACATCACTTCATCAACGTTCACAATTAGATTCAGAGGAAGCAACGACGGTTTGGATTCACATCAGGATTCTTGGGACATAGATGCGGTGTTGCTCGCGCCTCAGCCTGACATAAGTTTTCTATCTGCACAAAAGGAGTCAAAAATAGTGGTGGAATGGTTGCAGAACGGAACGATGCGATGGCTCGGACAAAACTTGGAACTGACCACAGAGACAAAGCCTATTCCGCCCATGCCTGTTAAAGGCATTCATTTGAACCAAACTATAAAAGGCGTAAAACAGGAAGTGCCGTTTCAAGTAGAGGATTGGGCATCGGAATATAGGATACCGCTGGGATTGACAAGTAATACTACGGTTTTCAGCAACAGACAAATGATTGTTTTTCTCTTGGACTCCAGCGTATCAGACTTTACCCTATGGTGGGATGGAAGCGACGAAGCAGTTCAAACACCCTTAGCTTACACCTCTCAATACTTCACGGGAGATGACCCTGATGATGATACACTAACCAACGGCATAGTTACCCTCGAAATCGGAAGCTTTAGCGTAAGATCAACCGTTGACGGTACGGGTACTTATAGTACAGCAAACTTCATGCGCATAAATGACGAAGAAAGCGTTTACGGCGCTGGAGCCGCATATGTTGTGCATCACGGGGTGGTTAGAGACATTGTGCAACAAGAAGCCGAGTGGGGCACTGCTGATGGAGGCGGAGGTGCTCATAACTGTCCAAACCTATACGCGAACATTGTGATTACTCTGCCCGCCAACGCAACATATTACACTTATCAACTAAGATTGATGTTCATAGATTCAGCGCAGCCTAGGTCAATCACGGATTTATGTCCCATTAGCTTCACAGTTTCTCCCAGTTCACCAACGGCAATGACTGAGAATGGAACGGCAAGCGGCTTTCCGACCGTCACAAACGGCACCGGCACATTCTACAACTTTACAGCAGACAGCTGGACGGCGCATCATTGGAGTCAATTAATATCTGGCTCAAGAGGTGCCGGAATAATGTTCACAGATATTGCAAATCAGAGACTCTACGCTTTCGATTCCATTGCTGGAAGCGCCGTGGGCGCCCTTGACATCGATACCCCTTCTAAGACTATTGAGCTACTTCCAGTTGCACACGATTCAGCTAGCTTCACCAACGCATGGGACATAACTTGGCATGGCGCTGTAGTAACGTTTGATGGAACAACTCCGATCTATCAAACCAGCGATCAGAGTGGCTTGTGGATACTTGTTGAGTATCCGCCAACAATCACGGTGACCGCGGAGAGCTAAAATGTGCGCTTTCTTGTTCGGTTCTCGGATTATTTAGAATGTATATTCCTACTTCATACAAGTTAAATACAAAATACATACTTTCACTAAACAAACAGAAGGCATGAGAAAAAAATGTCAACCCGAAAAATCTTCCGCTCCAAAAAAGCTATATCGCCAATATTAGCCACGTTGCTTCTCATAGTCATCGCCGTAGCAGCCATAGTAATAACCTACGCTTGGATAACCACGTACATGAGCAGCACAACTCAGCAGGCAGGATTTATTCCGTACAAAGCAAACGTGAACTTCAGAACTGGCGACATAATTACTATTGACATCGGCAATTCTGGAACATCCAGCGGACAAATAGTTCAAGTCTATGTCGGAACCTCAGCCACCGCATTAGATAGCAAAACGGCTACTCCTTCGCTTCCAATAACGGTAGCTGCAGGCGCAATCGAAAGTTTCAACGTAACCTATGCTTGGTCAGCTGGGGAAACCTACTACTTCAAAGTGGTTCCCAACAGCGGAGCAGCCGTGTCTTTCTCAGAGCAGGCCCCACAGTAACTTTTTTCCAATTTTTCCCGCCGCTGCCAACTAAATTCAAAGACATCTTTTTATTAGCATAATCTACACTATTTTGACGGTGCCCGCAACTTGCAAACAATACTAGCAGCCGCAAAAGTAACCCTGTCATTAGCTTTCCTTCTATACGCTTCGTGGAGCGACTACAAAACCAGAGAAGTAAGCAACCGCGTTTGGGCGTTCTATGCGCCTTTTGCCCTTTTTCTATCTCTCAGTGAACTGCTCCTTTACGACCCCGCGAAACTACCAATTTTCGGACTAAGCTTCGGAGTAACCGCAGCCTTTGCCATAATCCTCTTCTACACAGGCGCATTTGGAGGCGCAGACTCAAAGGCTCTCATGTGCATCGCACTCGCCTTGCCCTTCTTTCCAGAAACGCTATTCAAGCCTATATTCGCCTCAGGAATCTCACCTCTTGCGCAGAATCTCTTCCCAGTAACGATTTTCAGCAATGCTGTTTTGTTCGCGGCGGCAAGCGGCATCTACATGCTTCTTCGCAACCTCATCTGGCGCATAAGCACTGGGAAGAAAATCTTTGAAGGAACTCTCGGAACCGAATCTATAGGAAAAAAAATCCTAGTCCTAATAACGGGTTACAAAGTTTCTGTTACCAAGTTAAAGGAGAAATGGCACGTTTATCCCATGGAAGACGCAGAAGAAGGTGAAGACGCTCTTAAAAGAAAACTCGTTATCGTGCCAAAAGACGAAGGCAGGGACAAAATAGTTGAACGTCTCTCCAAAGCGGTTGACGCTGGAAAAATTGACGCCTACGTGTGGGCGACCCCTAGCTTGCCCATGCTCATCTTCGTAACAATCGGCTTCATCGTCGCCTTGTTATTCGGAGATTTCGTCTGGCTGTTGGTAAGCTTTGTTCTCGGCTAAAGTTGGCGACTGCTATTTCCTAAATTTTTACTGCGTTTTGAATATGAAACAGATGCAATTAACGTTAGCGTTGAGCCGAAACCAACAAACGTGAGGGCGATTAGTCTGTAGGGATAATTGCCTAAACTTGCACTAAGGGCGACCCCTTCGCTGGCTGCTTGGTAGGAGTAGAAAAACGCGCTTATGGCGAAGAGCATAATAGCCATCGACAGTAGACATATTTCAGTTTTAAACTTCGATTTGTTCCCCTCCCGAGCTTGCATTTCCACGTTTTGAACAGGTTTACAGTGTAGTATAAGAAAGGTTATTTTAGCTTTGCGGAGAATAAGAGTAAAAGGTGTTTTCAGCTATGTGGGCAGATTGCAAGGACGAAATGCTGGGTTTTCTGAAAGAAGGTCATAAAAAGCTTGACGTAGTTGTGATGCCGGACTTTTTTCATGATCGATTAATAAACTTGGACTGTGATACGGTTCGTTTTTCCTCGATGATTGCGGATGTAGCTAAGCGAAAAGGCGGCAGCATAGACGGTATCGCTCAAACAGACATAAGAGGCGGAAACGCGATTAACACGCTGTCTGCCTTAGCTGCACTAGGCGCTAAAGTCACGCCCATAGTCTGCACGGATAAGCTCGGCTTTCAGCAGATAAAATTCTATCTTGAAAGATATCGAGTTGACCTTTCCCACATTAAAATCGCGGAAAAAGCATCAATAACAACAGCGCTGGAACTTAAAACTGAAAACGGAAAAGCAAACGTCATGATTAGAGACTTAGGCGCACTAGCAGATTTGAGCCCCAACGATCTGGCTGATCGCGATTACGAGTTGATTGAAAACGCGGATTACGTCTGCCTATTTAACTGGGCTGGAACCAAAAAGTATGGAACAGCGCTGGCTGAGACGGTTTTTAGCAGGGCAAAAGCGAAAGGGAAAAGCAAGACTTACTATGACACGGCAGACCCCACGCCAAACAGAGACAAAATCCCTGAACTGATGGACAAGGTTCTGAAAACCCGAAAAGTGGATATCCTGAGCTTGAACGAGAATGAGGCAGTCTGCTATGCGGTAATGCTGAGCGATGAACTAAGCAAGCAACGTGGGAAACGGCGTTTTGACGAATTAGCAATGGACGCCGCCAGAATCTTGGCAAAGCGTTTGCCCGCGAGAATTGACCTGCACACCACCGCCTTCTCAGCCACATTCACCAAGAAAAACGAAATTATTGTTCCAGCCTTCAAAATCAAGGCGTTAAGGGCAACGGGTGCGGGCGACGCTTGGAACGCAGGAAACATCTTGGGCGATGGAAATGCGCTTTCAGATGAGTGTCGATTAGCCTTGGCAAACGCGGTTTCTGCTTGTTACCTGTCTGATCCTGAGGGCATGCACCCAACACGGCGAAAACTGGTTGAGTTCATTGAGAAAGCGGCGAAAAAATAATTCTTATAACAAATCATTTTAAGCAAACTAGCCTTTTAACCGTGAAGTGTTCAGACTAATCTGAGGATGACGGCAAACTTGGCTAAACTGTTCGGAAGCTCTGGAGTGCGAGGCTTAGTTAACGTCGACTTAACGCCAGCGCTAGCTTGCAAAGTGGGTTTAGCTGTGGCGACCCATTCGAAAGCGAGAAAAGCTCTTGTGGCGCGGGATACACGGGTTTCAGGTTCGATGCTTGAAGACGCACTGGTTGCGGGGCTCTTAGCGGGCGGCGTGGACGTTTTTTTGGTTGGTGCAGTGCCTACTCCCGTCTTGGCTTATTTAACTAAGGCGCTAAAGGCGGATGCTGGGTTCATGCTTACCGCGTCGCATAATCCGCCTCAGTACAATGGCATAAAAATCTTCAACAGCGAAAGCTTGGCTTACGCCGATGAAAGCCAAAATGCAGTAGAAAAGATAATCGCAGAAAACAGCTTCGCAATGGCAGATTGGCGTGGCATTGGTGAAGCCTCCCTTGTCGATGTTAGCCACCTTTACGTCGAAATGATAAGAAAAGCTGTGGAATTGCGTAAGCAGTGGCGTGTTGTCGTTGATCCGGGATGCGGCGCCACGTTCAATGTCGGTCCATCAGTTCTGAAAGCCACGGGCTGCAGCGTATCCGCCTTAAATGCCCAGCCTGACGGGTTCTTTCCAGCGAGAAGTTCCGAGCCGACCGCTGAATCCCTAAAGGACTTGGCCCATATCGTCAAGAAACTTGGTGCTGATGTTGGAGTAGCCTTTGACGGTGACGGCGACCGTGTAGCCTTCATTGATGAGGAAGGCAGTTTTGTCGATTTTGACCGTTCGCTGGCTGCGTACGCTGCTTATGCGCTTAAACGTGCTGGCGGCGGAGCCGTGGTTACGAATGTTGAAGCATCCATGTGCTTTGAGAAAATGGCTGAAACCTACGGCGGCAAGGTTGTCAGAACCAAAGTTGGCGACATCTACATCTCAAAAGCCATAAAGCGTAGCAATGCGGTTTTCGGTGGAGAGCCTTGCGGTGCTTGGGTGCATCCGCGGTTCCATTATTGTCCTGACGGGCCGCTTTCTGCAGTCTTGTTCCTGAAGGCTTTAGAAGAGGAAAATAAGAGTTTGCGCGAGTTCGTTGCCGAAGTGCCTGAGTACGTGACGTTGAGAGAAAACATCTCCTGCAAGAACGATTTAAAACACAAAGCGGTGGCAAACATTGAGAAAGGCTTGAAGTCTGCTTTTCCAGAATACACGGATTTCTCAACGGTTGACGGCGTTCGGCTGGCGCTTAAGAGTGGCTGGCTTCTGATACGGGCTTCTGGGACTGAACCCCTCATTCGGTTGACGGTGGAAGGTGAATCATTAAAAGCGGCAAAAGACATAATGAGCAAAGGAACAGCTCTAGTCAAAGAGCATGTTGAGGCGTGGAAATAAATGAAAGCGGTAGTCTTAGCTGCAGGAGAAGGCGTTAGGCTTCAGCCCATCACGGCAACGCGACCAAAACACTTGATAAAAGTGAGTGGAAAACCGATTCTTGAGCATTGCGTGGATGCCCTGAAAACTTGTGGAATGACCGAAACCATTATTGTCACGCATTACATGAGCGATGCCATTCGCCAATATTTTGGCGACGGCGAAAAGCTGGGCTTAAAAATAACGTACGTGGAGCAATCTGAGGTTCTTGGAACTGGCAACGCCGTAAGTGCGGTTGAGCCGTATGTAAACGGCGACTTCGTTCTCGTTTATGGCGATTTGTTATTTGCTCCAGACGCTGTGAAGAACATGATTCACTTGTATGAGACGGAGAAAGCCGCCGCTGTCATGACTGTGGTTCCTGTGGAAAAGCCTGAAAGCTATGGTATAGTGGAACTTGAAAACGAGAAAGCAGTCAAGCGTATAATTGAAAAGCCCGCTTCAGGCGAGGCGCCTTCAAACTTGGCGAATGCAGGGCTGTACGTGTTTTCTAAAGAAGTTTTTGGTAAGTTAAAACGGACGAAGGCTTCTGTTCGCGGCGAATGGGAACTCACGGATGCTCTTTCGCTGCTTATAAAAGACGAAAAGGCGGTTTTAGCATACAAAATTTCGAAGGGTGACTGGGTTGACATCGGAAGGCCTTGGGACTTGCTTGAAGCAAACAGTTGGGCGCTAGAGCGGATGGAGCACAAAGTTTATGGGACCGTGGAGAACGGCGCCCACCTGATAGGCCCAGTGACAGTTGCGGAAACCGCGAGAATACGCTCTGGCGCGTACATTGAAGGCCCAACCTTCATCGACGAAGGCAGCGACATCGGACCGAACTGTTACATCCGCGCGTGCACAAGCATAGGCAAAAACGTGCGATTGGGTAATGCCTGCGAAGTCAAAAACAGCATAATCATGGATAGGACGCATGTGGGTCACCTGTCTTATGTGGGCGACAGCATACTATGCGAGCGGTGCAATTTGGCAGCAGGCACCATTACTGCTAATCTTCGTTTAGACGATGGGGTTGTGAAGATGCTTGTGAAAGGCGAAGTTGTGGATACTGGAAGAAGGAAACTCGGGGCGATTCTGGGCGACGACGTGAAGACGGGGATAAACGCGCTTCTGATGCCCGGCGTGAAGGTGGGCGCTAACAGTTGGGTAGGAGCGAACTTTACGGTTCACAAGGATGTACCAGCGAACACCATCGTGTTGCTTAAACAAGAAGAAGAGAAACGGCAAATAAGCGAGTAACAACGCGATTTTTTATGTCACTTCACGCTAAAGCAATCTACATTTCCGCCTTTAAATACGGGGGGTATAGACTGTTCCGAGCACTAGAGTGCAGAGCAATGAAAGGCGCAAGAGAAAAGTGTGAACGCTTAGGATTTTTGTGTTTCGGGTAAAATCAAAGATATATAGTTGTAGTGCAATTTCGTTAGGTTGAAGGGAGGTTTAAAGTTGTCTGTAGCGCAGAGAAAGTTCTTCACCGAAGTCGCAGCGCTGATTGATAAAGCGGTGATTGTTGCAACCACCACGGGAAAGACGTTTACTGGCACGCTCATCGGCATTAACCCTGACAATTTGAGCCTTTGCATAGCTGAAGCAAAGGATGAAACGGGACAAGTTGCCCACAGGGTTTTCCTAAATGGAAACGTTGTTGCTCAAATATTGAGCACGGAGAAAGCCTTTGACTTGAAAGCTCTAGCCACTCGCCTTGAAAAAGTGTTCCCAACCATGGTTAAGCTGTATGAAGATAAAGGTTTCATCTGGGTCATGGATAAGGTTAAGCTGACGGAAAAAGGCGTTGTGGAAGGTTCAGGTCCAGCTGCCGAGCGCGTGCAAAGAGTTTACGAACACTTTATCAGCGAAGCAAAAGCTAGATAAACCAGCGCATCTGCTGCTCCTCTTTCTTCTTTTCTTCCGCAATGTTTCTGACCAGCCCGAAAGACTCCAGTGTTTTCTTTGTTTGCTCCACCGTAGCATCCAACTTTGACAAGTCAACACTCAAGTTCAAGTACTTGCCTAAAACAGTTAAAGCGTGCCGTGTGGCGTTCGCGTCTGGGTACATGCCCAGCGTGTCCACCAAAAGGGCAAAGCCTCTCATTTTTCTCAGCCTGCTCAATCCTATGAGAAGACCCGCAATGCCAAATATATGCCCAACCATCACCTTTGTTCCCAAATCCAAAGCTTCCTTCATTGTTTCATTATCTGTAGCCGCACTGTAAATCGCTGGAACCGCTTGAACCTCATCCTTCTTGAAACCGCCTATTGATATGACAAAACGGCAACCCAGTTCCTGCGCTATATCCAACACTTTGCCACATAATTCATACTGCCCAAACGTTGTCAAAGCCTGAGTGTTACCATGCCAAATTATCAAGTCGCGACCTCCATCCCTGCGCTTATAATAATAAAGCTCGTTTACGGGCGAACGAGCACCTCCCGTTTCAGTTGTCACCGCAAAATCTTGAAAAGAGGCAGAAACTATCTCGGCAAACCGTTTCGCCTTCAACTCGTCTATTAAGTGCAAAGCGGCAATGTTGGCTACGAACCCTATGCCTGGCAACCCTTCAATTAGGACAGGGTTGTTGAGTTGCGGTTTTTCGCTGATTTCAATGGTGCAGACCATGATTTGACTCTCCTGCGTTAAGGGTGATAATTAGATAAAACAAGCGATATAAGGATGCCTAATGTGAAGTGTTGCAGTTATTCTCAATCAGCGCCACGCGAAGAAATACCATGCGCTCATCAGCAATTTTCT
>Ga0209427_10010192_pt1 | contig 10432 bp, 11 predicted proteins | sample DeeMarSWOR136_30_FD_187465 | JGI IMG/M metagenome (GOLD analysis project Ga0209427, IMG submission 187465) | Marine sediment microbial communities from White Oak River estuary, North Carolina - WOR-1-36_30 (SPAdes) (version 2) | ecosystem: Environmental > Aquatic > Marine > Intertidal zone >...
GTTCAGGGAAATCCCGGGACTGTTGGAAGGAAAAGAGGGGGTTAAACCGGATCCGGCCCCCTGTGTCACCATTGCTACCACCTCGGCCCTTAAGAGGATGGTCGCTCCGGGCCTAGTCGCTGTCCTTACCCCGGTGGCCGTCGGTTTGCTCTTAGGGAAACAGACTCTGGGTGGCATGCTCCTCGGGGCTACGGTGATGGGTGCATTCCTCGCCCTTTTTATGGCCAATGGTGGAGGTGCATGGGACAATGCCAAGAAATACATTGAGGCCGGAAATCTGGGAGGTAAAGGATCTGACAATCACAAGGCCGCCGTGGTGGGAGACACCGTTGGAGATCCTTTCAAGGATACCTCCGGTCCAGCCATGAACATCTTGATCAAATTGATGTCCGTGGTTTCTCTGGTTATTGCTCCCATATTGCCGACAGCCGGGCTACTATTGCTTATCGGTTAAGGACGTTTAACTTTCACCCGTCCATGCTCCCCTTGCCGGGGAGCCTGGATGGGATTTTATAACAAGGTGCTTGGGGGGCCATAGGGATTTATTTTTTAAAGGGGGTTAGACATGTTTGATGTAGGTGATTTGGCTGTTTATCCGGCTCATGGGGTGGGCGTAATCGAAAAGATCGAAAGTCAAGAGATCTCAGGTTGCCGGCAGGATTTCTACGTTATGCGAATCCTCGATAATGATATGATCATCATGATTCCCAAGAACAATGTAAACAATGTGGGGCTGAGGGAGATCATCGGAGAAGGCGAAGTTAGGAAACTCTATACCATTCTGAAAAAGAAGGATGTGGTTATAGATAATCAGACGTGGAACAGACGATACAGGGAATACATGGATAAGATAAAGACGGGCTCAGTATTTGAAGTGGCTGAAGTCTATCGTGATCTCTTGATGCTGAAGGTGGAAAAGGATCTTTCCTTTGGAGAAAGGAAGATGCTGGACACCGCCAGAACCCTATTGGTCAAAGAGATATCCCTTGCTAAAAACATTAAGGAGGAACAGGTAGAAAAAGATCTGGAGAGAATTTTCTCATAACCACGCGCTCGGTTATTCCATGTTGCTCGATTTGTTCAGATGACCTCTTCTTAGCTTCAAGAACCTTAGGGAATTTTGCAGTAGGCCGCAGGAAGTAAGCAATAGGCCATTGAAACCCGTGAGCCTGCTTAGTTCTTACTGCTTAGTGCCTACTTTCTTTGTGGAGCCAAGTGGAGCAAGAACGAGAGAAGACATACTTTTTTTCCATTTCAGATAAGCACAGAGATATACGCCTCGATGTTTTTCTTGCTTCTCAGATCACTGACCTCACCCGATCAAGGCTTCAAGAACTCATCAGAAAGGAATGTGTAAAGGTCGACGGCCGTTCACCCAAGGCGGGCTATCGGCTGAAGAAAGGGGATCAGGTCAGCCTACTCATCCCGCCAGCCGTTCCCTACGAATTGCAGGCAGAGCCAGTCCATTTTTCCCTCGTCCATGAAGACGCCTCACTGATTGTCCTTAACAAGCCACCCGGGTTGGTTATTCACCCTGCACCAGGGCATTCCAAAGGGACATTGGTTCACGGTCTTCTTCAACACTGCGATGATCTGTCTGGCATAGGCGGTGTTTTGCGGCCAGGAATCGTTCACCGGCTTGATAAGGATACCTCGGGTCTCGTGGTTGTGGCCAAGAATGATCAGGCTCACGACTTTCTGGCCAAACAGTTCAAGGCAAGAACAGTTGAGAAAAAGTATGTGGCCATTGTTCATGGGATGATGGATGGGGCTGAAGGAGAAATCGATCTCGCCATTGCGCGTCACCCCAGGAGAAGGAAGGAGATGTCCGTCCAGCCCAACAGAGGAAGGAGAGCACTTACTTTCTGGGGGATCATAGAGGAATTCGGCCATGGGTTCACACTTCTGTCTGTCACCCCTAAGACGGGGAGAACGCACCAGATCAGGGTGCATTTATCCTACCTGGGTCACCCCATTGTGGGAGATTCCCTTTATGGATATAAACGAAATTGGTGGAAAAGGCGGGCTTTTTTGGCAAGCCGCATACTGCCCCTGGTGAAGAGACAGCAGCTTCACGCTGAAACTCTGGGTTTTATTCATCCCGAGTCTGAAGCCTATTGTGAATTCAGAGCACCCATGCCCGAAGACATGGACCGTATCCTGAAGGCTTTGAGGCGAATCGATGCGGAGAGCAAAAAGGATAAAAAGGCTTGACAAGAGGCAATAATCGCTTATATCCTTTATAGGTTATATGTTAGGATATCTTCCTGCCCCTTAGAGCATTTCGGTATAGACCGGACACCATGATCAACTCCATATTTATTCTGCTGCGCTATCATTTTTAATTCATCTAAAAGGGTCTGCAAGGTTGATCTGAAAGTCTCCCTATGGAGTATACCGAAAATCTTATGACTCCCCCCAATCCCGAGAGTTACCTGGGCTCTGGAGCAGGATCAACTGCGTGAAATGGCGAAATGCCTTCCTTTCTAGCCGAAGAGGCGGGCGGTCTATTCCCATGATTCCATCATGCCAGCTGGGGATACACAAAACCATTCATAAAAAAACAGGAATATCAGTGAGTTGTAAGATTTTCTAAACGTCTAATGATAATGGAGATTGGATTATGAATCTGGTGGAACTCAAGAAAATGAAAATAAGCGAACTGACCACCATGGCCAAAGACTTTAGCATCGAGGGCGCCACGGGCATGCCCAAGCAGGAGCTCATATTTTCCTTGCTCCAGGCTCACTCTGATCAGAACGGCCTCATATATGGTGAAGGTGTCTTGGAAATCCTGCCTGATGGATTTGGCTTCCTAAGGGCTACAGATTCCAATTACCTGCCAGGGCCCGATGATATCTACATATCCCCTTCGCAAATTCGCCGTTTCAACCTGAGGACCGGTGATACCATTTCTGGCCAGATTAGACCGCCGAAAGACACGGAGAGATATTTTGCTCTTTTGAAAGTGGAACAGGTGAACCATGAGGACCCGGAAATCTCTCGTGAGAAAATCCTGTTCGATAACCTAACTCCTCTCTATCCTGACGAACGGGTTGCCCTGGAGACCGCTTCAGACAATTACTCATCCAGGATTATGGACCTGATGACTCCATTGGGCAAAGGTCAACGCGGACTCATCGTCGCCCCGCCAAGGACGGGGAAGACCATGCTGCTCCAGAACATTGCGAATAGTGTCACGGCCAATGATCCGAGTATTTACAAAATAGTCCTTCTCATAGATGAGAGGCCGGAAGAGGTCACGGATATGCAAAGATCTGTGGAGGCTGAGGTGATCAGCTCCACCTTTGATGAACAACCTCAGAGGCACGTGCAAGTGGCTGAAATGGTTATTGAGAAAGCAAAAAGACTGGTAGAACACAAGCGGGATGTGCTTATCCTTCTTGACAGCATTACCAGATTGGCCAGGGCCTATAATGCGGTGGTACCACCAAGCGGCAAAATCCTCTCAGGGGGCCTTGACTCCAACGCCCTGCATAAACCTAAACGATTTTTTGGGGCAGCCAGAAACATTGAGGAGGGAGGGAGCCTCACCATTATCGCCACCGCCTTGGTTGACACGGGAAGCAGGATGGATGAAGTGATTTTTGAAGAATTCAAGGGAACCGGAAACATGGAGATTCATCTGGACAGAAAGCTGACGGATAGGCGCGTTTTCCCATCCATGGATATCAATCGGTCCGGGACAAGAAAAGAAGAACTGCTTGTGGCTGAAGAGGTTTTGAATCGCATCTGGATACTTAGAAAACTGCTGGCCCCCTTGACACCCGTTGATAGCATGGAGTTTTTGCTGGACAAAATCAAAGGAACAAAGAATAATAAGGCCTTTTTGGAATCTATGAGTGAATAAAATGACTGAAAGCCGTTTTTTTGAGGGAGGAGAAATGAAAAAGGGAATTCATCCGGAATACCATAAAGCCATTGTCCACTGTGCCTGCGGTCATGAATTTGAGACAGGGTCCACTCTGAAAGAGATAAAGGTTGAGATATGTTCCAAGTGTCACCCGTTTTTTACAGGAAAGCAGAAGTTGGTGGATTCGGCTGGCAAGGTGGAACGTTTTAGACGTAAGTATGCAAAATTCAACAAGAGTCAGGCGTCGAATGGTCCAAGCAAGAGCGCGGAAGATTAGCATCTCATCACCCAAACCCTAAGGAAGACCCACTCAAAAAGCTCCCCTCGGCATTTCCCCTGAAAGACAGAGTCCTTGAGCGGATCCAGATGGCCATCCCAATAGCCCAAGACGGCCCCCGAAGGCGAGGGATTGTGCCCTCGCTATGGTTGAGGGCGTTGCCTATCAGAGGAAAGACCGACGAGATGATAAGAACTGCCCTGAACAGGGACGCGCTCATCAGGGGAAAGGGCCAAAGGTCATTTGCTTATGTTTGCCAAAGTTGAGGAGATCGAGAAACGTTTTGACCAGTTGGAGAATGAACTGGCTCGTCCTGAAATTATCCGGGATCAAAAAACCTACCAGAAGTATCTAAAAGAACACAGTCACCTAACTCCCATTGTGCAAACATATAGAAGGTATAGGAGGATGCAGGATGAGATCGAAAACAATCGTCCTCTCCTGAATGACCCTGATCCGGAAATGAGAAAGCTGGCTCGAGAGGAGAATGATACACTCAAGTCGAATCTTTCTGAATTGGAGAAGGAGCTCAAATTGTTGCTCCTGCCACAGGATCCAAATGATGAGAAAAACGTCATCCTGGAAATAAGGGCTGGCACAGGTGGAGAGGAGGCGGCCCTCTTTGCTTATGATCTTTACCGGGCATATACAAGGTATGCAGAGCTAAAAGGGTGGAAAACGGAAATCTTGAGCCAAAATATGACGGGTATTGGCGGTTTCAAGGAGGTCGTCCTTCTCATTGAGGGTCAAAAGGTCTATAGCCGTCTCAAGCATGAGAGTGGGGTACACCGTGTGCAAAGGGTCCCTGAAACTGAAGCGCAGGGTCGGATACACACATCTGCAGTGACGGTTGCCGTGCTTCCTGAAGCGGAGGAAGTGGATGTGGAGATTAATCAGGATGATCTCCGTATTGATGTTTTCCGTGCATCCGGACACGGAGGCCAACATGTGAATGTGACCGATTCCGCGGTTCGCATCACGCATCTGCCCACGGGCCTTGTGGTGTCCTGCCAGGATGAGAAATCCCAACACAAGAACAAGGCAAAGGCCATGAAAGTGCTCAGATCCCGATTATTGGACATGCAGATGGCAGAACAACAGTCAAAGATCTCAGAAGAACGCAGGAACATGGTCGGTTCAGGGGATAGGAGCGAGAAGATAAGGACCTATAATTTCCCACAAAGCAGGGTGACCGATCACCGAATCGGTAAAACCTTGCATCGGCTTGAAGACGTCCTGCAGGGGCAGATGGACATGCTCATTGATCCCCTGATCACCCATTTCCAAGCCGAGGCCCTTAAAGGGGCAGGGAATTTGTCAAAATGACACCTATCGATGACGGGATGCCTTAAGAGCTGGACAAGACGTCGCCCTTGTAGAAATGGACTGCCGTGCTTCAGAAATCTTGGACCATAAAAGAACTCCTGAAGGTCACCATAGACTATCTGGAAAAGAAGGAGATTGAGAGCCCTCGCCTGAGCGCCGAAATCCTCCTGGCCCACCAGTTAAACATCGACCGCGTAAAACTCTACCTCAGGTTTGATCAACCTCTTCACGACAAAGAAGTTGCAGGATACCGCTCACTGATCAAAAGGCGACTTAGCAGGGAGCCCATTCAGTACATCACGGGTGTCCAGGAATTTTGGTCGCTGGATTTCGCGGTGGGTCCCCAGGTCATGGTCCCCAGGCCTGAAACCGAACTCTTGGTAGAGCATGCGGTCGCATTGTGCCGCGGAAACAGGTCGGCCCAAGGCGCGTGTGCAAGGATTCTTGATTTGGGAACGGGATGTGGCGCTCTCGCCGTAGCTATTGCCCGAGAGCTTGAAGAGGTTTCTGTATGGGCCAGTGACGTCTCCCAGGAGGCATTGGCCATGGCTAGAGAGAATGCAAAAAGGCATGGGGTCGAAGAGAGGATCCAGTTTGTACTCAGTGACCTGTGGCAGGGTCTTTCTAATCAGGAACTCACCTTTGACATCATTGTATCCAATCCTCCTTACATCAGGTCTGAGGCCATAGATTCCCTTCCTCCAGAAGTCAGAGACCATGAACCTCGACAGGCGCTTGATGGCGGGGAGGAAGGGATGGATTATATAAGAAATATCATTCAGGAGGCCCCGAAGCACTTGAACCCGGGTGGGTGGATATTACTGGAAATGGACCCGGAACAAACCACAAAGGCCTTGGGACTGATTGAAGCGAACAAGAATTTCGGGGAAAAAGCCCGACTCAAGGATTATAGCCATTATTACAGGGTGGTGATGGCTCAGAAAAAGGATAAGGTGTATAAGGCCCATTAAATGACACCTAGAAACCACACTCTGTGGGTGTGGTCAAGGGGGACGGGGGGATTTTATGGGGGCCTAGATTGTTCCATGTCTATCCGATTAAGCTGCCGTAACAGAGGCCTGCGGCGGTGGAGAGCAGAACAATAATAAGGGAAAAGGCGGCTGTTTTCTTGAGACCCATGACGCTCCCGATGACAAGCAGGTTTGGGAGGGAAAGGGCGGGTCCAGCCAAGAGGAGGGCTAATGCAGGTCCTTTGCCCATACCAGACCCTAGCAGGCCCTGAAGAATGGGTACCTCCGTCAATGTGGCAAAATACATCAGTGCACCTGCGACTGCTGCGATCAGGTTGGCGCCTATGCCATTCCCGCCCACTAGAGTCTGGATATATTGTTCCGGAATCAGTGCAGAGTGTCCTGGTCGACCCAGCGTGAAACCGGCCACGAGTATTCCCGCCCCCAAGAGGGGAAATATCTGCTTCATAAAGCCCCAGGTGGAGTCCAACCAGTCACGGATTTCATTGCGGGTGAACCATGCCTTGAGCATAAACGCAAGCACAACTAGGAGAAGGCCGGTCATATACCACTTGGCGGCAAAAATGTGGGACCAAAAATCAGAAGACCCTTGGGCAGGCCGAGCAAAGGCGGCAAAGATCAGGATAAAAACCATGGTCAACATATAGAGTGAATCCTGAAAGAGAGTTCGTCTTTTCACATCTTCATCGGGAAGATATAGATGTCCAGCCGTACGGGCGGCATCATCCTTTCTAAAAATAAAGGCCATGAGCATCCCGCTGATGATGGCAAACAGGATTGCCCCTATGGCTCTGGCCAAGCCAAGTTGCCAGCCCAGTATTCTTGCGGTAAACACGATGGCAAGCACATTGATGGCTGGACCGGAATAGAGAAAAGCCGTGGCAGGTCCAATGCCCGCCCCTCTGGTGTAGATGCCGGCAAAGAGGGGTAATACGGTGCAGGAGCAGACAGCAAGTACCGTTCCAGAGACCGAGGCGACAGAGTATGAAAGTATTTTGTGGGCAGAGGATCCAAAATATTTGAGGACGGAGGCCTGAGAAACAAATACGGCAATGGCCCCTGCAATAAAAAAGGCGGGGATCAAGCAGGTCAACACATGTTTATGGGCATATTCCTGGAGCATCATCAACGCCTCCAACCAGGAGCGCTGAAGAATGGCGTGGTGCCAGGGTACAAAATAACACAACGCAAATATCACGGAAATAAGTAGAAGTTTATAACGCTCTTTCACTTTAGCTCCTTCTCATTTTGAGGCGACGCCTCTTTTCTCCCTCTCTCCGAGTGTTAGATTCTACCCTCCGGCTCCTAGACGCAGGCCCGTGCCCTCTCACGAACCCATAAGGGGGTTAAGTAAATCGGCGCCCTCACAGAGTATGTCGCAATTCGACCGGACTGTCATTCCCCGCCAAAGACGGCGGGATCTTCGACCGGGCGAGCCCAAAGGTGCCAGGCGAGGCCCGGAATCCAGGAAGATCGCGGAAACTGGAATAATTCTGGATCTCCCGCCACTCTTGGCAGGGGATGACGAGTTGCGACACAGCCTATCCGGACGCGGACGTTTGTTTAATTATACCGTAGAGAGCGTCGATCTGGAGCGAATGACCTCCAGGGCGCAATCGAAGAAGTTGATCACGCAGGGTGTCTTTAGGTGATAATACACCTTGTTGGACTGTTTCCGGTCCTCGAGAATACCTGCCGCCTTGAGCACGGAGAGGTGCTTAGAGACTGTGGACTGATCCGCTCCCACCAGCTTGGTCAGATCGTAGACGCACATATCTTTTTCCTTTAAGGCATCTATAATCATGAGACGGCTTTCGTGGGAGAGGGCCTTGGCCACCTGGGCCTTCATCTTGTACAGATCCAAAACCATGATATTTAGTCCCGTTTATGTATATATGGCAATATAACCATAAAGCCAAGCACAGTCAATAAAAAAACCGGACATGGTGGACTAAATACCATAGTTTACCAAGTCTTGCTGCAATGACCCGCCCTTCAGAGCGGGCCCAGTTGAGTTTCCCTGCGGAAGCCCTATTCAGCAGGGCAGGGATGAAGGGCATCCCTTACTCCCGGCCGACCGAACTTACGGATGATGCCCCGCGCTTCAGGCCTCCGGCTCGGAGAGCGGGGAGCTTCAATTACGTCCTTGACAAAGGGGATGAACTTACTTATAATTGAACATATGTTCACATATTTAGGTGGTTAGCATGGGAAAGAGAAAAGCAAATTTTGTAGAGGAAGATGGCTGTCTCGTTCGAATCGTTCACCTGGATAGAGTGGCCAGGGCCAGAGAGGAGGCCATACCCGATCGAGATGCGGATAGACTCGTGCTGATTTATAAGGCCCTGGCAGACCGGACGCGACTCAGGATGGTGATGGCCCTCAGGGAGGATGAGATGTGCGTCTGCGATTTGGCTGCCCTCCTAAATTTGAGTGAATCGGCTGTATCGCATCAGATCCGGCGCCTTAAGGATCTGGCCCTGGTTAAAAGCCGGCGAGAGGGGCAAGTCCTCTATTATTCTCTGGATGATCATCATGTGGACGAACTGATTCAGGTGGGCCTGGACCATCTCCGGGAGTAGGATGGTTTGGGTTCGGGTGTAAAGGAAATCTATGATGAACTTCTTTTTAGAAATCTTGGGGGAGTCTTGGAAATTACTCCAGGATGCCTCCATATATGTTATGTTTGGCATCCTGGTGGCCGGAATGCTGCGTATCTTCCTCAGCCCGGGCACAGTGGCCCGTCACCTGGGCCGGGGGAGATTTCGTTCGGTCTTCAAGGCCTCTCTGCTCGGCATCCCCATCCCCCTATGTTCGTGCGGCGTCCTTCCTGCTGCCGCGTCCCTCAGAAAACAAGGGGCCAACAAAGGGGCTACCACCGCATTTCTTATCTCGACGCCTGAGTCGGGCGTAGATTCTGTGGCCCTTACTTATGCATTGCTAGACCCGGTCATGACCATCGCCAGGCCTGCTGCCGCGTTCGCCACTGCCACGGCGGCTGGTCTTTCGGAGAATCTTCTCGGCAAAGAGGATGACCCGAGTAGGTTCAAGCCAGATCTCAGCTGTCCGGTAGATGGCTGCTGCGATGGCCAGGAATGTCTGCCCCAGGATCACCGTTCTCACCATAGTTTTTCAGAAAAATTCCGGGCAGGGGTGTCATACGCCTTAAATGATCTGTGGAACGACATAGCGGTCTGGTTCCTGGTGGGGATCCTGCTGGCTGGCTTGATCACGGCCTTGATTCCAGCGGATGTGTTGACGCGCTACCTAGGAGGCGGCCTGCCTTCTATGCTTATTATGTTGGCTGCGGGTATCCCTCTTTACATCTGCGCCACAGCTTCAACGCCCATTGCGGCAGCTCTGATTCTCAAGGGGGTTAGTCCAGGTGCTGCCCTCGTCTTTCTTCTTGTAGGGCCAGCAACGAACGTCACTTCCCTTACGGTGCTCCTGGGCGTTTTGGGAAAAAGGGCCACCGCCATTTACCTGACCGCCATTGCTCTGTCAGCGGTGATCTTTGGATTGGCCTTAGATCAGGTCTACGCCATTTTGGGCGTCTCGGCGCAAGCCATGGCGGGTCATGCGGCAGAGGTGATTCCGCCCTGGGTGCAATGGGGCGGTGCCGTGATCCTGTTGGCCTTGTCCATCGGACCGGTCTACCGCCGTGTCCGATCAAAATGGATGCGTGGAAAAAGTGTTGTCGAGGGAACGGCCTGTGATTGCCTTTCAGAGAAGAGCCTTTCGTTCCCACCCATTCACTTTGAAGATACCGGCTGTCCCGGATCCACTTGAAATGGATAGTAAGGCCGGGACGGTCTGTAAGAGGCCATAAGATTTCCTCTTGGTTTCCTAGGGTAAGGAACACGTTTCGTGGAAAGATATCGCGATTACAATACCTATTTAAAGGAAATATTCGGAGAGCGGGTTCAGAAGATATCCCTGGATGCGGGGTTGAGCTGCCCCAAC
>Ga0209427_10010193_pt1 | contig 10431 bp, 5 predicted proteins | sample DeeMarSWOR136_30_FD_187465 | JGI IMG/M metagenome (GOLD analysis project Ga0209427, IMG submission 187465) | Marine sediment microbial communities from White Oak River estuary, North Carolina - WOR-1-36_30 (SPAdes) (version 2) | ecosystem: Environmental > Aquatic > Marine > Intertidal zone >...
AAGACGGAAACCACGTTGGTTCTATAGGGTCATCAAAAGATGTATTATTAAGCCACTGTTTTGTATACGATGCCTGAGCCGACATCTGGATATTATTAATGTTATCATTTATTAGATAATTCATCGAATTTTCTGATAAATTTAATACAGTTTGATTGAGAAGAGGAATGATTATCAATGAGTAAAAAATGATGATTATCAAAATAAGAAAAATATAAAAGATTTTCTTTAATTTTAAGGGCCCTTGCCAGAATTTTCTTATTCTTATATTAAATTGTTTTCTTGTGATTCTATTTTTTATTAATTTATTTTTGCTATATAAATTTGAATTTAGATTTTTAGGTTCTGAAATTAAATCGGCTTGAGACTTCTCAATTGCCTTTTTATTAGTTTTTATTTTTGGTTTTTCTGCTTCTGTTGGTTTTCCTTTTAGAAATTTAGATGATTTGCTTAGTTCTTCTCCATAAGCTGAAGTAAATGCCTTTTTGCGTTCTATGATAACAATCCGAGGTGGATTCCTCTTTTTTAAACTTTTTCGATATTTTCGAACTTTACGGACGGTTTTTGGGTATTTTAACACTTTTTGATAAACATAAAGATAACTTCCTAATCCAATAGAAATTAGAATTCCTATTATTAATAAAATTCGGAATACAAATGATGTGTCTATTGGTTTACTTACTATTATTACAATTTCAAGACTCATAAAATTATATTTATCTTCTCCAAAAGCATTAATGATTATTGGATGAGTTCCAATAGGTACATTCGATATATTCACTTCATATATTCCATTATTATCAGGGTCAATAAGAATTCCACTTCCGTGTTCCCAAGTATATGTAACTATTGCACCTTTTATAATTTCATTAAAATCAGTATTATTGATATATACCTTTATATTAGCATCTTCTCCGGGACGAATGTTTATTGTATTGGTATTATTGAAAGCTGTAATAACAGAATTAATTTTTCTAACAGTGATTCTTGTTTTTATATATTGATCTTCAAAATTTGACTTGTTAGCTTCAATAGTTAAAAGATTAGCACCATAGCTAAGTTTTATTGAGGTATTCATTATTACGGTATATTGATTTAAAGCATTATTTTCATTTAGAGTTTCTATAATACCCTTCCCAAATAAAGTTACTGTTGCTTCTGTGATATGAGTTCCTAAATAGGTCTTATATTTTATCGTAATATTTAATAAACTGTCGAGAGGAACATTAATTATAGGATCTAATGTTTTATTTTTACCATTTAGGATGATTTGTAAATTCTGAGTGTTAGTTGGTGTAATAGTTAGTATTGGATTTATAGTACTTAATTCATAATTTATTTTATGAGCAACAATTTTAAAATAATAAGTCCCTACATTCAAATCATTTCCATCGAAAATAATTGTATATTGTTCAAATACAGGATCTTCAAATAAAGTTCCTGTAAGATTTCCAGATAATTGTACTAAGGCTCCGGAAATATGAGTACCTGTATTATCGGGATATTTTACAGTTATATTTAAATCGTTACCTACGGGGTGTGTATATATCGGATTAGAGGTTTTATTAACACCATTGAAGAATATTTGTAAGTTTGTCTGGAAGTCAGGAAAAACAACTGTATATGTGATATTAAGATAGATATCATCTAGAGAAATAGTAATATTGCGATCTAAACTGAATCTGTCTGCAAGAAAAACTTGAATTGAAAAATTAATATTAGTATTATAAGGAATTAATGAAGTAATATCAAATCCTCCTAACTTCGCTTTCTGAAAGCTTGAATTACCTTTACTTAATTTTATAGTTTCTGGCAATTTATTTGCATTAATATAAACCCTAATTTCGGAATTTGGAGAAGCTTCAGTCCAAATATTATCGATTTTATATTTGAAATTAAGTCTAGCTTCGTTCACAATAACTGTATCATTACTTACATCGCTGATTTTTCCACTATCTTGATTCCAAGCAATAGAACTAAATTGTTGAATTCTTTTTTCATAACTAAATGATAAATTAAAAGATCGAATGACTAATAATTTCCATCTATCAATATCTGCATTATATTCATTATCCTCACAGTAAATATCTATTCCTAGAATAATTGTAAAGTGAAAACCATCAGCACTTAAAGCAGAGGTTAAGTAAGATTTAAGAAGATTTTCAGAAATAACATTCATAGGAGTATCTGGATGCGAATCTACTATATTTGGACTATCTCGCCCTAAATTTGTAGTTTTATTGGAGGCAATTGGAAATGAGAAACTATTATCTAAGTCTGAAATTCGTGCATAAAAAGTTGCATAATCTCCAACCCCAAATTGGGTTTCATAATAAGGTGCCCATGGTCTTTCTCCTTCTGTATAATCTCCTTTAACTTCTATACCACCTCCATCGTGGTCATCAGCTTGAACTGATGCATTAAATATGACCTCTAGAGATACGGATGTAATTATATAATCTTCCATGTCAACTGGCAATGTAACATTTCTCTTCCATTGCATACTTGGTGTATTTCGTGATTGATCAACACTCTCATCCCATGTATGAGACACATAACAACCAGAACCATTAATACCATAACTATCTGGCGCAATTGGATATTTTGGATTATTGAAAGATGTCCAATCTGTACTACTGAGAGGGTTATCAATTCTCATTGTTCTAGAATCTCCTACGATCTTTAAATCTAGGCAACCTAAGCCTGCTGTTGCTTCTACATCAGATAAATCTCCTTTTAATTCTGAATACCATGTTGGTTCGATTGGATCTTCAAAGGTTGGGTTTTTAAGCCATACTGCCGTAAGTGTTTCTTGAGCTGCTAATTGAGGATTTTTATGATTGTCAAATTCTGATCCAGTAAATCTTTCATTTAGAGAAGAATCAATAATCTGATTTATAGAAAACATAAAAATAGAAGATAAAATTGCAATGAATAAAACGCTAATTAATATAATTCTCTTTTTTTTAGAGTTTTTTAGCTTCATATATGATTTTCATTGATTTTTTAATTTTAAACTTATTATTAAAGTAATATACCAAATTACTAATAAATAATTTTTCAATATATCTTATTAATATTTTAAATATATTCTTAGATAAAATTCACTATAATATATATATTACAGCATATATAAATTGTTTAGAAATTCTAATTATCTAATTAAATTGTTCTTTTTTCTAAAGAAAATTTTTCTGCTTCAAATTGTTTATCTCTATACAACAATTATTTAACTTTTAATAATTGATATTTTTGCCATTTATTGATTATATTATCTCTTGTATACGCCATCCTAAATTATAATAGTGAAGAAACCTTAAACCTATATCTTGAGCAGGCTTTGAAATATATTTTTCTTACTTATAGTAATATTAATTGATTTTTTTAAAATTTACAATTGAATGCTCCACATAGATGTTAATAGTATACTTGAACTTTCACGAGTAAATTAAATAAAATTAATAATAATAAGTTACTTAAGAAATTATGATATACATTTTAATAACTGAAATTTAATAAATAAGTTCGAGAGGAGATTAAAATTGATCCAGGGTATATTGACATTTCAGTTCAAAATCAATCAAAAAGACACCGGTGAAATAGAGCCTGCCTTTGAACCAATTCAATTAATATTCCGGGATGAAAAATTTGATGAAGATAATTTTTCAGAGTTGTTGGTTGAAAACGATATTTTCGCAATTTTTTATCAACATACTATAGGGCTTTTTGGAGTCAAATATAGTTATAGTAATTTTTACGAGGGAAGGTTAAAAGACACACCTTACCAAGTAATATCATATTTCAAACAAGTGGCTGATGGAACACAATATTTAGCAATCTCTATATTTGAATTGGATGATGAAATTGAGATTTTTGAACATTTAATTAAAGAAATGGGTAACAGATTAGATGTTATTTTTGATAAATTAACAAGAGCTAGAAATTCAAAACAACTTTCTTTAATTGAAAACATTAATATTAGACTAAAAAATGAAATTAAATTTACTATTTTCCAGGTGGATAGATTATCTAATTTAGATAAACTTCAGAAAACAGCTTTAATCTATAATAGCAATGAACGTCTAAAGATTCTAGAGATCCTAAGAGAAAGACCTATTGCTAAAAATGAAATGAAGAGTTTATTAGAAAAAATGACCTCTAAGATAAATGTTGATATTTTGCTACAACCATTTTTAGAACTAAATATTATTCGAAGGGACTGGATAAAAGGAGAGAAAGATAAAAAGACAGGTAAAATTACACATCAAGGAGAATATTTATTTTTAGTTAAGGATATAATGATTACTCGTATTCCTAACGAAAATCTATTAAATCATTTTAAAGAAACGAAAAACGATTTGTTACCAAAATATAAGCAAAAAGTTATTGACTTCTTTGCAAACTATGATCCTTATACTGAATCCATTGAAGAAACGAGGAAGTTAGCATCAATTCTTTTAAATCCTGATGTCTATGACTTTTTTGTATTAATGAGGCATAATCATTATCCAATGGATAAAATACCAAAAATATTCTCTGAATTTGCGGTTACTGAGATTTTATTAGATGATTTAAAGAAATTAAACATTATCACAGAGATTATAGATGATACTGATAGGAAATGGATCTGTCTATTAACTGATATCCAACCGTTAATAGTATTTCCGGAATATTTACTTCCCAAAATTAGAGCAGCTTATAAGAATCAAGATCCTGATGCAGCTATCACCTATGAAATTGCTAAGAAAGCTCTTAGTTTATTAGAAATAACTTATCCTGAAAAAGTAATATTTTAATACTTAAATATTAAAAAGAGATGATTACAAAAAATGTATCTGTTTAAAGATAAAGATGTAGTTGAGGTTCCAATTACATGCAAAATTTGTTTAAAAGAGATTAAATTTCCAATTTCTGTTGATGAATATAGGGGAATTAAAAAATTTCCGATTAGAAAAGAAAACATTCATGGAGAACCACCTCACAATCTAATTATTTTTTTGAACCAATATTTAGAGGTCGAAAATTTTGAATTAAAAGAGGTGATAGATAAAGCTAAAGATGTTTCTTATTCGAAAGAGTTGACAAAACAAGTATTAAGTGAAATTGAATTATCAGATCAGGAAATCGATCTCTATTTCCGAACTACAGGGCGAGAAGCAGTGTCTGTAGGTGAAATGTCTATTTTAACTGGTAAATCTAAAGAAGATTGTAAAAAAATAGCAGAAAAATTTGTTGAAAAGGGTTTATTTAAAGAAATTATCGGAGCAACGCCTCATTTTCAAGCTTTACCTCCTTATGCTGCGTTAGTTGCCCAGCTACAGAAATTCTATAGATATATTTCAGATATAAAATCACAGATACCAAAGCAGTTAGATTTATCTTTTAGTAAGCTTGAATCAGAAGCAGAGGGAATGGAAAGATTAAAAGAATCCAGCGAAGTAATGACAGGGTTAAAAGAGAAGATGCTTTCTCAAATTCAAGCTCAAAAGAAAGAATTTAATGATACAATTTCCGCAATAGATCAGATTAGAACAATTTCAGAAGATATATCTCAACTTGGAGAAATTTCGAAAACTCTTACAGATGATCAATTAGATTCATTATCAAAACAATTTGGAAATCTTAATGAAAAAACATCTCAAATTATTAGAAATCAAGTTGATGATCTTAAAAATCAATTTAGTGATATTAAGGATACAATTACTGAGAATTTACAAAAATTACGTTTAGGAGTAATACAACAAGCAGTAGGAGATGTTATCGATAAGGTTATTACTTCTCGCTTAAAAGATATTACTGACAATTTAAATGTGCAATTAAGTGTAAGTCAAACTGTATTTGCTGATGAATTGAAAAAAGCAACCCAAGGCTTGAATACTGAGGTTATATCAAAAATAAAAGATTCTCTACAGGATGCTGTTAAAAATATAGATTCAATTACTTCAAAATCAGATAACGATAAAGATAGAATCTTTTCAGATCTATCAGACAATTTCAATAAAGCTGTAAAATTAGCAGAAGAAAGAATTGATGGCCTTTCTGGAGGTATTTTTGAATCATTCGGTAATATCAAAGATATTTTTGGAAAAGGAATTGTTGATACATTAGACAATACATTATCCGATATTATGAACAGATTAGAAGTTAGTGAAATTACTACTAGAGAATTTTGGGAACAAGCTAAGGGTACTCGAGGCATTACTATGAAAGATATCTGGTTTATTCGCTCTCCAGAAGCCGCTAAAGCTCATATTAATGACCAAATTTCAAAAGCTAAAATGCGAGTATTAATTGTTGCTCCAACTCTTTCAGATATTGATATTGAGTCTATTAAAGCCCGACCTTCTCGTATAAATTTTAGAATTGCTACCTATATTGATCCAACCATACCTGAACATGAAGCAATTATGAGAGAAATGGACAAAATGGATAATGTAAGTTATAGAAATAGAGCTTTGCAGAACCTATGGGGTATAAATAAAGACTATGAAGAAGTAATATTATGTGTCCTTTCCAAAACTGAATTTAGAGGAGAATATGTGACTGAAATCGCGGGTATTGGAAGTATCATTGAAGAACATATTAAAATATTTGTTCCTATACTTGAAGATGCTTGGGTGGGAGCGAGAAAGGAAATCATGCGTACAATTAAAAAACCTGAATTTGAAGAACTTTTAGAAGAAGATCTTTCAAAAGAGCAAATTTTTGTACCTACTCCAGCTATATCTATGCCACCCAAAGAGGAACCATCTGAATTAGAAAAAGTTGTTGAAACTCCAAGCTCTGCAGTTTTATCAAACCAATTTGATGAGCTTATTAATAATCTTGATAATATGACGGGAACCGAAATTTCGTTAGCATTTGAACGTTTTCAAAATGAATTTGTGAAGAAAGAAGGTTATAATAGTACTCTAAAAAATGTTCATGATAAAAGTCTAGAACTAAAAAGCAACCCAGAAAAATTAAGCCAACCAGAAAAAGATGAATTAAAACTCTCAATGAAAATATGGAAACAAAAACTCAATCTTCTATAGTTTATTATCTTTATTAATTTTTATAATAAGGAAAATTTACTGATTTTTTATAATAAAATACTTCATATTATTATTTTAATTCCCTATTTTATGGAAAAAGACTTTATTACTGTCAAATCAGGGGCAATTAATAATTACTTACATCACATAGGCATAACATCAAGAAAGTTGTCTATTTTTGTTGGAGAATTTGAAGATTGTTCGATTCTATTTGATAGTGCTACTTCAATAGACTATCAAAAAGGATTAAAATATATTAAAAAAAATCAAATTGCATTATCATCTTTCAAATATTTAATAACTTCTCATCATCATTTTGATCATAATGGCGGATTATGGAAATTATATGAGGAAATAAAAAAATATAATCCAGATGTCAAAATCCTTACTAATCACCTAACTAAAACATTATTAAACGATTATGAACATCATTTAAATCGTGGAAGAAGTACATATGGAAATCTAGTTGGAGATATGAAACCTATTGAAGAAAATGCTTTTAAAATTATTGAACCAAGCACAAATTTTAATTCCAATCCTCTTAAGCTAGATATAATTGAAAGATTTTCTGCTAATGGTTCAGAAATAAAATTAGCAATATTAAAAACACCAGGACACACTCTCGATCACCAAACTCCAGTCTTCATAAAAGATGGTTTAATTGATTTTATTTTTTTTGGAGAAGCTGTTGGGACTATATATAATTCTTCAAAATTATTGACTTTACCAACATCTATGCCAATATATTATAATCATGAAGATTATATGGCAACATTAGAAAATCTAAAAAAGTTAGATTCACCATCAACGGCAGGTTTTGGTCATTTTGGAGTTATAAATGGAAAAAATAATGTGAGAGAAATTCTTTTAGAGCATGAATCTTTTATGAAGAAATTTAAATTTTTAATTACAAAATATTATAATGAAAGACCTGAGACTAAATATGTTTTTAAAAAAGTAATGCCTTTATTGCTTTCAAGAACAGATTTATCTATTGATCATGATTCTGTTTATAAAAATATAGTTTTAGCAATTGTTTATGGGATGATGATATCATTGGGATTTCGCTCAATCCCTAAAGAAGAAATGAAATATTTAAAATAAATATAAATTAGAATCATTCCAAAACTTCTAATTAGTTGATATCATTAGATTTTATAATGGATGGAGATTTTGCTATTTGTGATGTTTGCATTATAGGTGGAAGCATTGCCGGCAATTATTTATGTTATTTATTATCTAAAACAAACTTAAAAATAATCGTTGTCGAGGAGCATGCAGAAATAGGTTTACCCTTCCAATGTGCAGGTATTGTATCTCAAAAATTGAGTACAATAATAGATTTACCAAGAGAACTTATTTTAAATCGTGTAAGTACGGCAAAAATTATTTCTCCTACTGGAGAATTTATTAAATTATTTGGATCTGAAAAACCCTATGTAATTAACAGAATAGCTTTAGACTGCTTGTTTTATGAAAAAGTAAAAGACCTAAATAATGTTAATTATTATCTTAAAGAAAGATTCAAAAGCTTTAAATATTTAGAAGAAAATGGCAAAAAATCTCTCTCAATTAAGACATCTAAAAGAAAGATTAAAGCTAAAATTTTGATTGGATGTGATGGTCCTTTAAGTACAGTTGGAAAAGCATTCGGAGTCATAAATAAAATATTATATGCTTCTCAAATAAGAATTAAGAATGGTTTTGATCAAAGCGAAGCTGCAATGTACTTTAACCCTAGATGGAAAGAATTATTTGGATGGATTGTTCCAGAAGGAAATAAAATATTTAGAATAGGTTTAGCTTCTTCAAGAAATATCAATGCTAATTTTAAATTGTTCACAAAATTACTCAATATTGATATGAATCATATTATTGACAAACAAGGAGGTCTTATTCCCTTAGGAATAATGAATAAAATTGCATTTAATAACGCTTTATTATTGGGTGACTCTGCATGTCAAGTTAAAGCAACTACTGGAGGTGGCATTATTTTATTACTAATGAGCTCAAAATATGCGGCAAATTGTATAATTAAATGTTTTAGAAATAATAATTTTTCAAAAAAATTCATTAAAAAGTATTATGGAAAGCCTTGTACTTCCATTATTGGAAAACAGTTAAAAATTCATTATATAGTTAGAAATGTTTTAGAAAAACTCTCTAAGAAGGACTTTCACGATCTCTTTAAAATTATCAAGACTACTAAAATTGAACACTTAATTTCTTTTTATGGGGATATGGATTTTCCAAAAGCTTTAATTATTAAATTATTAAGGAATCCGCTAGTCTTTTCTTTTTTATTAAAATTTATGTTCAAAAATCCTTTCATTTTAATTAAGTTGTTAAAAATATTAATTAAATAAACTATAATAATAATCATTAATATTCTTCTATTTTTAAGGAGGAACCATAGAGAAAAATGCAATTTGATTAAATAACAAATACCAAATTAACATAAAAGTTAATACTATAATTGTAGAAATCAAACCAAAACCTTTTACACCTTTTGGGATACCAAGTCCTTCCTCATTATTCCTCTGAATAAATGCTCGTACCATCGCTACAGTATATATTAAAAAGATAATAAGTGCTACAATCCATAGAAATAGCATAAATAATGATAAAGTATATACTGGAAAGCTATTTAACCAGACCCAATACCTTATTATTAAATAAGTTGGAATTGCTAAATATATAAATGCTGTAAAAAAGAACACTATTCCCCATGCTATCCCTTTGAATCCCATTATTATCGATCTAAAATAATAGTTAAGGTTGAAAGTTTGAACATTTTTATTTATTATATTTATAATAATTTAAAAGATTTGCTGGATTGTTAATTTTATAATAAAAGCTTTTAAATTGAGCTCTTTTTATTTTAATTTAAGCTTAAATTATATTCTTTATTAACCAACGCATTGCGTTCATTACTTTTTCATCTTCTTTTAAAATATTTATTGGAAAATACTTAATTTGAAAACCAAGTTTCCTTAATTCCTTTATTTCAAATATTTCATTAACAAATTCAATATTTAAATCTTCTTTATCATGAAACATATTCCCTATAATTAGTATAGGCGCTAATTCAGTTTCCATTTCTAAACGAGTATCATCTACAATTTTAAATATTTCTTTTGTTTTGATGGCTGAGTTTTTATCTGATAGATTAAAAAGAAGAATAAATCCTTGAGAGTAATTCACACAATTTTGTAGATTTTCAAATTCTTTGCATTCAAATGCACTTACATTTTCATCATATTTTAAAATTTCTAGGTTTTCAATTACTACCTCAAAAATCCTGCTTGGCAAATCATTTCTTTTAATATTTAAAAATTGTATTAATTCTATATTCTTTAAAAATGTTGTCTTTCCAACTCTAGGAGCACCAATGATA
>Ga0209427_10010194_pt1 | contig 10431 bp, 11 predicted proteins | sample DeeMarSWOR136_30_FD_187465 | JGI IMG/M metagenome (GOLD analysis project Ga0209427, IMG submission 187465) | Marine sediment microbial communities from White Oak River estuary, North Carolina - WOR-1-36_30 (SPAdes) (version 2) | ecosystem: Environmental > Aquatic > Marine > Intertidal zone >...
TATCCCCCGCGGCATTGAGCGCGCTATTAGCATTAAAGGGCTAAATGGCGTTATAATCATTAAAGATGATAAAATAGGACTGTGGGGAAAGGTTAAAATCCGCCCCATTTCAGACATTAAAAAAGACAAAACACCGACCACCCGAGGAGCTCCATGAAAAAACCACGGTTTGAAAACCGATGGCGCTGGATATTAATCATCGTCGTCCCCTGCATCCTGCTGGGGCTGATGATGCTGGTGGCTGGCGTTGGCAAGCTGCCGGGGCTAAGCGAGCTAGGCACCTTTCCAGGGCAGACTGAATTCTTTGATGTCATCTTCGGGCCAATCTGGCCGAGCGTATCTTTTTTCATTAATAACGTCCTACCCTGGGTCGAGGTGGTGCTGGGGTTAGCCCTGGTCCTGGGCATATACCCCCGAATCGCCGCCGTGGCCACCTTGCCGCTTATTGCCGGCTTTATGACCAGTAACATCTGGGCGATAACCCATGGCGAAGCATTCGGCAGCTGCGGCTGTTGGGGGGTATTTGAAACCCTCTTCGGCGACATGACCCCAATACAAGCCCTGGGCATGGACATCGCCCTTGTTTTCTTTGCCCTAATCATAATATTATGGTATCCTGCACCATTTTTGAGCTTTCAATCGTGGTTTAGAAAACGAAAAGGAGAGAGGAACCAATGATAAAACCTGTTTCGCGCCGGTCGAAGTGGCTTGCCACTCTAATCTTAGTCACTATATCCGCCCTGATTATAAGCGGCGGTTGTGTAGCTAACGAGCTACCCGTTATCTCTAGTCTGGAGCTGATCACCCAAGGCGAGATAAACCCGGAAATGACCGCCCAGATCCAGTGCGATGCCACCGACCCCGAAGATGAAGAGCTGAGCTACACCTGGTCGGCGGACTACGGTACCATCTCCGGGTCAGAGGCTATCGTCAGCTGGACGGCGCCCGCGATAACGGGGACATTTACCATCAACGTTGAGGTAAGCGATGGTGATGACATCGTTACCGACCAGCTAGTCATAACCGTGCTCGCCCCCAACAACCCCCCAGTCATGGAGCCTCTGACTACGGATTGTCCGAGGGTAAAAAAGGGTGGGACGGCTACCATTACCTGTGAGGCTATCGACCCGGACGGCGATGTGCTGACCTATACCTGGTCATCGGAAAGGGGTAACGTCTCCGGGGAAGGAACTATCGTCTCCTGGGTGGGGCCTAATGAGTACGGGACCTTCATCATCACCGTAACCGTAACCGATGGCCGGGGCGGCGAAATCAGTGGCGAAATAGATATTATAGTTTGCTCCTGTGGCAGCGCCTGCGACTAAAGAAGGACACGGCAGAAAAAAGCCTTAGTTAAAATAGAAGGGGGTAAAAATGGCTAAACGGCGGGTAATGCTGACTTATCGCCCGGAGATAAGCTCGGAGCCGATTATCTACACACTAGGCCAGCAGTTCAATCTGGCCACCAATATCCATCGTGCCGACGCCACCGAGAGCAAAGGCTGGATAGAGCTTGAGCTCGAAGGCGCGGAGAAGGATATTGAAGCCGGCGTTGCTTGGGCTATCTCCAAAGGGGTAAGGGTCGACACAGTAACCGCAGGCGAATAGAGCGCATAGCTACTGACTAAGGTTACGCCGTTTAAGCCACTTCTGCTTCTGAGCCAGCCGCGTCGGCTCGTCAGCGGGCTGATAGCTGGCTAAGAATTCATCTTTAAACGCCATGAAGGTGCCATCATTGATGGCATCTCTTATTTTAACCACCAGTTCGGCGATAAAGCTCAGGTTGTGAATGGTGGCTAAGCGATAGGCTAAAAGCTCGCCGCAGCTAAAGAGGTGGTGAAGATAGGCAGCAGAGAAGTTACGGCAGGTGTAGCATCCGCAATCGCCGACGATGGGCGACTCCGTCTCTTTATAGGCAGCATTCGTAATATTTTTCCTCCCCTCCCAGCTAAAGAGGGCGCCGTTGCGGGCGACGCGCGTGGGCAGGGCGCTGTCGAAGATATCACAACCCCTGGCCACGGCTTCGACAATGTCTTCGGGAGAGCCGACCCCCATCAGGTAGCGCGGCTTGTTTTCGGGAAGGCAGGCTATCGTCTCTTCAATCATGGCTAATGTAATCTCCTTGGGCTCGCCGACACTCAAGCCGCCGATAGCATAGCCAGGGAAGTCTAAAGATTTAAGGTAGTTAGCCGACTCTCGCCTGAGTTCGATGGACATGCCCCCCTGCACGATAGCGTATAGCGCCTGGTCAGGGCGTTTATGAGCTTTGAGGCACCTCTCCGCCCACCGATGTGTTCTTTCCGTGGCTTTCTTTACCTTTGCTGGACTGTCGTCGTGCGCTGGGCACTCGTCCAGGGCCATGATTATATCAGCGCCCAGCCTCTCTTGATATTCAATTGCCAGCTCCGCGGTGATATGGTGCTGGCTGCCGTCGATATGGGAACGAAAGGTTACCCCGCCATCGCTCAACTTGCGCAGCGGCGAAAGGCTGAAAACCTGATAGCCGCCGCTGTCGGTGAGAATCGCTCCCTCCCACCCCATAAATTTATGCAAACCACCTGCTTTCTCGATTATATCTATCCCCGGTCTCAGGTATAGGTGGTAGGTATTGGCCAGCAGCATCTTGTAGCCCAGCTCTTTGACCTCATCGGGAGTCAGCGTCTTGACCGCACCCTGGCTGCCCACGGGAAGAAATACAGGTGTGCCTACTTTTCCGTGCCGCGTGGTCAGCTCGCCAGCACGGGCCTTAGTCTGAGGGCAGGTGTTTACCAAAATGAAGCTGGGCATTACTCTATCAAACGCTCGGCGATTATGTTGCGCTGTATCTCCGAGATACCGACGTATATCTCGGTCATCTTGGCGTCGCGGTAGAGCCGCTCCAGTGGCATGGTGGTCATGGTGCCTTGGGAGCCACCGACCTGCATGGCCATGCCGGTGACCTCGACGGCGATTCTGGAAGCGAAGAGCTTGGCTAGCGACGTCTCGTACTTTATATCCGGCCCCTGGTCGCGGGCGAAGGCGGCACGATAGACCAGCAATCTGGCCGCTTCTATTCGGCTGGCCATCTCGGCTAAGTGCCACTGAATCGTGGGCAGCTTGGCAATAGGTTTGCCCAGCGCCTTTCTCTGCTGGGCATAGTCTATTGATATATCCAGCGCCGCCTGGGCCACGGCCACGCCTTCAACCGCCGCCCCCAACCGCCCCAGGCTTATTGCCTCGCGCAGTATCTCGAAACCCTGCCCTTCTTTGCCCAGAAGATTCTTTTCGGGTACGCGGACATCGTCTAGATAGACCACCGAGGTACCCAGACCTTTAAGCCCCATGGTTTGGCATGATTCGCGGACATTATAGCCTTCAGAAGATGTGTCAACGACAAAGGCGTTTAAGCCCTTGTCCCCACCCTTAGCGAAGACCAGCGTCAGGCTGGTAGCCGGCGCCAGGGCGACAAACTGCTTCTGGCCATTGATAATATAGCCATCGCCGCTTTTTTTAGAGGTAGTGGTGATTGCCCGCGGGTCGGAGCCGGACTCGGTTTCGGTGAAGGCAATGCCCCCCAGCTTTTCGCCCCGCGCCAGTGGAGACAGAAGCCTCTTTTTCTGCTCCTCGTTGCCGAAACGGAAGATGGCTTCTTCGGGCACGGTGTTTATGGCCATGATAGCGCCGACGGTCATCGACGCCTGGCAGAGCTGTTCCAGCGCCAGCGCGTAGCTCAAGTATCCCGCCCCACTCCCCCCGTATTGGGCGGGATAAGGCAAGCTCTGGTAGCCCCTTTTGCCTATCTCTTTAGCTAGCTCAAAGGGAAACTGTCCGCTGGCGTCGATTTCAGCGGCTCGCGGCTTAATTGACTTAACGGCGAAATCTTTAGCCGCCTTTTGCAACATTCGCTGCTGTTCGCTTAAGCTGAAGTCCATTTATGTCAACTCTGGCTGTTGTGATTCGTCGAGATAGCTCTGCAGGATAATGGCAGCGGCTTGGGCGTCGTCACTGGCTTTTTCCCTCCCCTTCTTGCCACCCGACACCCGCCTCAGTCGTCGTGCCATAACCGTGGTCAGGCGTTCGTCCCGATAGTCCACCGGGACTTTGGTGTATCGGCTCAGACGCTGAACGAAGTTCTTGACCTTCGTCACCTGCCAGCCCAGGCTGCCGTCAAGCGAGCGGGGCAACCCGACGATAATCTGCCCCACCTCTTTCTGTTTAATTATGTCAACGATTGCCTTTATCGCCAGGCTATCGTCCTTGCGTTCGATAACGGAAAAGGTGCTGGCCAGTATGCCTTCGGGATCGCTGAGAGCCACCCCAATCCTTCTGTCCCCGACATCCAGCCCCAGACTGCGCATTATATCAGGCCCTTCACCGATTTAAGGGCTTCGTCCAGCTTTTTCTTGTCTTTACCGCCCGCCTGGGCTAATCCAGGCTTACCGCCCCCGCCACCCCCCGCCACTCCAGCCACCTGCTTAACTATCTTGCCGGCATCATAGCCTTTTTTGACCAAGTCAGGGGTCACCGCGGCGATGAAAGCGGGCTTATCCTGATAGATTGTGCCCAGCACAACGATAGCGCTCTTGAGCCTATCCCGGATGATGTCGCTCATCTCGCGCATAATCTCAACCCGCGCCGAGGGAATCTTGGCGGCAAGAACGTTTATCCCTTTGATAGTCTCGGCTCGTGTTAGCAGAGATTCGGCGGTTTTCTTGGCTAATTCTCTTTCCAGCGCCAGCGTCTTCTTACGCTCTTTGTCCAGCTCTTTTTCCAGCTCGGCGGCGGTTTTATGCGAATCGGCCAGACGCTGCCCCATATATTCCTCCGCCCCCCTCCCCGTAACCGCCTCAATGCGCCTCAGTCCCGCGCCGATGCTGCTTTCGGAGATGATATGGAAGAGACCAATCTCACCGGTGGCGCTGACATGGGTGCCGCCGCAAAGCTCGGCACTGACAAACGGCTCCCCGATTTTAAGCACTCTGACCACGTCCCCGTATTTCTCATCGAATAAGGCGATGGCCCCCGCCGCTATGGCTTCTTTGTAGGCCATATCTTCGTCATAGACCTTAAGGTTTTGACGTATCTTCTCGTTGACGATTTTGTTGACCTCGGCAATCTGCTTTTCCGTCAGCGCTTTGAGGTGCGAGAAGTCAAATCTGAGCCTGTCGGGGGCGACCAATGAGCCCCGCTGCTGGACGTGCTCGCCCAGTACCTGCCGCAGAGCCAGCTGGAGGAGGTGTGTAGCGGTATGATTGCGGGCGATATCCCCCCGCCTCCCTATATCAACCACCGCCTCGACCTCCTCCCCAACAGACAGGCTGCCTTTGGTCACTTTGCCCTGATGCACGATAACGTCGGGCGGTACATTAACGGCATTGGTTACTGAGAATACACCCGACTTGCCCCGTATCTCGCCCGTATCGCCCACCTGTCCCCCCATCTCCCCATAGAAAGGAGTGGCTTCCAGTATCAGGTTGGCTTTCTGCCCCTCTTTTATTGTCTTCAGCGACTTGTCGTCGGTGGATAGACCAACGATTTTCCCTGTACACTTAAGGTTATCGTATCCAACAAATCGTGTTTCTCTATATTTTTCAGGCGCTTTTCTAACCTCAGCACTTGCAGTAGCCCTAAGACCAATCTCTGATTTAGCCTCTACAAAGAAGTGTATAGGGCCACGGGTTTTCTCGGTAGACCCACAATTTGGGCATTTCTTATCACTCTCTTTCAACCTTAAGCCGCAATTCGCACACCTTAACGGCTGTGAGTGTGCCCGTGCCCTCTCGCGTTGTTCCTCCATCTCCTTTTTGAAATCTTCTACATTAACAGTTAGACCCTGCTCCTTTGCAATTTCAGCCGTTAATTCTACTGGAAAACCATAGGTATCGTAAAGCTTGAAAGCCTGCTCACCCGATATCTCCCCCGCTTTAGAGGTCTCCCTCTCCCCCATAATGTTATCCAATAATTCTAAGCCTGTGCTCAAGGTCTCGCCGAATCTGGCCTCTTCGCTCTCGACCACCTGCTTGATTAACTCCCGCCTCTGCTTTAGCTCAGGATAGACATGTCCCATCAGCTTTATAGTGGATTCGGTCATCTCATTTATGAAAGGTTTGTCTAGCCCCAGCCGGCGCCCGAAAAGCGAGGTGCGTCTCAGCAACCGCCGCAGCACATGGCCCTGCCCCCCCTTGCCGGGCATTACTCCGTCAGCGATGAGGAAGGCGATACCCCGCCCATGCTCAGCCACTACCCTGATAGCTTTGTCGTCGGCATCATTAGCACCGTATTTCTTGCCCGAGAGCTCGGCCACTTTCTTTATCAGGGGAGCAAAGAGGTCGGTCTCGTAGACCGATGGCTTATCCTGAACGGCCGCCGCCGTCCTCTCCAGCCCCATGCCCGTGTCGATATTGGGACTGGGCAAGGGAGCGCGCTTGCCCTTCTTGTCCTGGTTATACTGGGTAAAGACCAGGTTCCAGATTTCGGAAAAGCGCCCGCAGTCACAGTTGGGCTTGCAGTCGGGCTTCCCACAGCCGACATCCTCACCGAAGTCGTAGTGAATCTCGCTGCAGGGCCCGCAGGGGCCCGTGTCCCCCGCCGGTCCCCAGTAGTTGTCCTCCTCCCCGAAGCGCAGGATTCTATCCTCGGGCACACCAACATCACGCCAGTAGCCGAAGGACTCGTCATCATCGAGATAGATGGTCACCCACAAACGTTCTTGGGAAAGCTTAAGCCATTTAGTGACAAACTCCCACCCCCAGGCGATAGCTTCCTTCTTAAAATAGTCGCCGACGCTGAAGTTGCCCAGCATCTCGAAAAAGGTAAGGTGGGTGGAATCGCCCACCGCCTCGATATCGCTAACGCGGAAGCACTTCTGACAGGAAGCCAGACGCGGGCTAGGTGGCTTGACCCTCCCCAAGAAGTAGTTTTTAAACGGCACCATACCGGCAGTAGTAAAGGTTAAGGTAGCATCAAGCTCCTTGGGTATCAAAGAAGCACTGGGGATGATTTTATGCTCTTTTTCCTTAAAGAAGTCTAAAAAAGCTTGGCGTACTTGGTCGCTGGTCATCATTTCTTAACGATTTTAGTTTAACGGGCACTGGCTGTCAACGAACTAGCGTCTTTGGGCGCAAAGCTCGGCAACGAGCAGGTTGAGCGCCAGCCCCCCCTCGAACTTCCCCCGCTTGATATAGAGATCGGTCTGTAGGAGCTTATTATAGAGCTGCTTCAAGCGCTCCAGGGGGTAGCGCTGGGCCTGCTCCAGCGTCTTGCGTAGAGGAAACTGCGCCAGCCCCAGCCGGCTCTGAATCTCAATATCGGATTTGTGCTGCCGCCTCAACTCCTTAGCCTGGACAACGAGCCTGACCTGCCGCGTCAGCATGGTCAACAGGTAGGCCGAAGAAGCCCCCTTCCCCATTAGCTGCTCTAGCAGGCGTTCAGCGACTCCGGCCTTAAAGTCGAGGATGGCGTCAACCATGACGAAGACGTTAGCCTCCTGCGCCAAGCTGACCACTTTATTGATATCCTCTGCCTCGATGCGCCGCCCGCTAGTAAAGAGGGTCAGCTTGGTTATCTCGCCCGACATAACCCACAGGTTGCCCCCCACCAGCTTGGCCAGCAGTTCCGCCGCCTGCGGGGAGATAGCGGCGCCCTGCGCCGCCACCTCTTTCTCTATCCACTGCCTCAGCTTCGCCTCCCTGAGCAAGGCGAAAGCCCTGACCTCGCCCTGAGACATAAGCAATTTTAACAGAGGGTTGGTGCCCTTTATCCTGCCGTCCGTCAGCACCACCACCGTGCTCTCGGGTATGTGGCTCATGGCTTCGGCAAAAGCCTTGGCGCCCTCAGCACCACCCCTATTCCCCTCCTTCTTCGGGCGCCGTGCGTCGCCTCTGGCTTCAAAGCGCCCCAGAAGCCCCTGGATAATGACCAGGCGCTTTTCGGCCAGAAAAGGAACGGTCTCACAGACGCCCCTAAGTTCATCCAGAGTCAGCTTCTGCCCGTCGAAAGTAGAGGTATTCGTCGCCAGCATAGACGGGTCGCCCAGCCCCCGCTTTAGCTCGCCGAGGAACTGGGTTATGGAAAAATCATCTTCGCCGTGCAGTATGTAGAGCAAGACTCCCCCAGAATCTATCGGTCCTACCATTTTATCACAGGCAAGCGCCAAAATCTCTATTGAATAATGCCACCACTATGGAGTAAAATAGGTAAAACTTAATAAAATCCCCTCCGGATGTGGTCCGGAGTCGAGAGGAGAACACCATGAACGAACGCCCCGAGGAACTCAAGAAGCTATCAACCATCGCCACCGACATGGGATTCAACGCTGATTTGAGGACTAAAGCCATCGAGCAAATGGGCAACGCCAGCTCGAAGGAAGCCCTGCGCGCCCTGCTCGACCTGGCCGCCAACGATCAGCTCACCATCAAGGAAAGGGAACTCGCCCTCAAGCAAGCCCAGAAAATAATCAGGGCAACCGCGTCATCGTAAAGCCCAAATCTTAGCTTAAGAGAACAGCAGGTTAGACCGATGACTATTGAAATCGGCATAATCGGGCTGACACAGAGCGGCAAGACCACCATCTTTAATGCCCTCACCGGGGGCAAATCGGATACCAGGAGTCTCGCCCCGCATATCGGCATAGCCAAAGTGCCCGAACCGCGCCTGCAGGTGCTGGCCGATATGCTCCACCCCAAGAAGGTTATCCCCGCTGAGGTAAGCTATATAGACATCGGTGCCTCGGTCAAGGATTTGGGTGGTGGCAAAGGGGCGGGGGGGCAAATCCTGAGCCAGCTCAGCGGCGCCAACGCCCTTATCGATGTCGTTCGTTCCTTTGCCGACGAAACCGTCCCCCACATCGAAGGCAGCCTGGATGTGGACCGGGACATCGCCACCACCAACCTGGAGCTTACCCTTCACGACCTGAGCATTATCAGCCGACGACTGGAGAAGATTGAGGAATCTTTAAAGGGGGCCAAGCCCGCCGAACGCCAGAGTTTGCAGCCAGAGCAGAAGCTGTTAGCCAAGTTCAAGGTCGGCCTGGAAAAAGAGGTCCCCATACGAGAAATAGGCGTCAGCGCCGACGAAGCCAGGCTCATCGCCAACTACCAGTTCCTCACCGCCAAACCCCGTTTGATTGTGGTCAACATCGGCGAGGAGCAGATAGCCGAGGCCCAAGATATGCAAGACGAACTTAACGCCCGTTATGGGCGGGCGGACACTAAAGTCATTACCTTCTGCGGTGAGCTGGAGATGGAGCTCACGCAGCTGGACGATGAAGCCGCCGAGGCCTTCCGCGCCGAATACGGCCTCCCCAAAACGGGGCTGGATAACATCATAAAGCTATCTTATGAGCTGATGGGCTTAATATCCTTTTTTACCACAGTTTCCGACGAGATGAAGGCATGGTCCATCCCCAGAGGCACCGCAGCGCTTAAGGCGGCGGGGAAAATCCACTCCGACATAGAACGGGGCTTTATCCGCGCCGAGGTCATAAGCTATGATGATCTGCTCAAATGCGGCACCATGGCTGAGGCTCACAAGAAAGGGCGGCTACGCCTAGAGGGCAAGAGCTACGCTGTCCAGGACGGCGACGTGATTACTTTCCTCTTTAACGTCTAGTCCAGGTGTTGGGCCACTTCGGCAAGGCTGCGGATTCGGATGGCATCGGTGATACTCCCGAAAAAGTCGTGGCGGTCAATTAGAATACCCCGCATCCCCACCCCCCTAGCCCCGACGATATCTATTTCGTACTGGTCGCCCACGTATATGGCTTCGGCGGGCTGGACCTCAGCCTTTGCCACCGCCACCTGGAATATTTCGGGGTGAGGCTTAGTGAAGCCAACGTCCTTCGAGATTATCTTCAGCTGGAGCCAGTGGCTCAGCCCCAGCCTCTCATAGTCAGCGTCTATGTCGCGGTCAACATTGGAGATAAGCCCCAGCGTCAAACCGCGTTTTTTGAGCTCGTCCAGGGCCGGTGCCACGTCTTTATAGAGCGCCATCTTAAGATCGAGGGTCATCCATCTCTTTAAGACATTGCCGACAAGCTCCGGAGAAGCCTCCAATCCTGCTTCCTTGAATATCATCGCCTGATAGCGCCCGTAGAGAGCGGCCACCTCCTCCTTGGAACGCTTGGCCAGGGACTTTTGGGAGTGTTCCTTGGAGAGAAAGTCGTCGGCGAGCATGATGGGACGGCGCAGCTCCTGAGGGCTGATTTTAATGCCCATCTCGCCGAGCAGCTTGGCGTGTGTCTCCTCGCGAGGCGGGTCGTAGTCGACCAGCGTATTGTAGTAATCGAAAAAAACGGCCTTGATCATAGAGCTCCCTTCCTGGAGCCAGCGGTCAGATTCGAACTGATGACCGACGGTTTACGAAACTGCTTGTCATTATACCAAAGAAGGATTTTACGTTCAAATTAGAATGATTGTGTCAATCCCTAAAAACTTATTTTGTGCGTAAAATACC
>Ga0209427_10010196_pt1 | contig 10431 bp, 3 predicted proteins | sample DeeMarSWOR136_30_FD_187465 | JGI IMG/M metagenome (GOLD analysis project Ga0209427, IMG submission 187465) | Marine sediment microbial communities from White Oak River estuary, North Carolina - WOR-1-36_30 (SPAdes) (version 2) | ecosystem: Environmental > Aquatic > Marine > Intertidal zone >...
TCGGTGCAGAAGTGCCTGCGGGCCATGGACCTTGAGGAGGTCGGCAAGACGGCCAAGCACCACACCTTCTTCGAGATGCTGGGCAATTTCAGTTTTGGCGACTACTTCAAGGAAGAGGCAATCGAGTGGGGATGGGAATACGTAACCGGGGTGCTGGGTCTTTCCCCCGACCATCTCTGGGCGAGCGTGTACAGGGATGACGATGAGGCATATTCCGTATGGCGCGAGGTTATCGGACTCCCTGCCGGTCGCGTCGTTCGTCTCGGTGATGTAGAGCAGGGTGACGAGGAAAACTTCTGGAGCATGGGTGATATGGGACCCTGCGGTCCCTGCTCGGAGATACACTACGACTACAGGCCTTCAAGGAACAGGGTCTTCCTTGAAGGGTCGGATCGTGGTGAGATCATCGAGCTCTGGAATCTCGTGTTCATGGAGTTCAACAGAAATGCCGACGGGACGCTGGTGCCTTTACCTAACAAGAACGTGGACACGGGCATGGGACTCGAGCGTACGGCAGCGGTTCTGCAGCACGTGGAGTCGGATTATGAGACAGACCTTTTTATTCCCATTATCCAGGCCATCGAGGAGACAGCCCGTGTCCGGCTCGGTGAAGACAACCTCGTGTCCTTTCAGGTCATCGCCGACCACATCCGCTGCCTCGTCTTTGCGATTACCGATGGTGCAATACCATCAAACGAGGGGAGGGGGTACGTGGTTCGGAGAATCCTGCGACGCGCAGTGCGTCACGGGAAGCTCCTCGGACTGAGCGGTCCTTTCCTGTACCGGATCGGTGACCGGGTCATCGGTCTCATGAAGGATGCCTACCGTGAGCTCGGCGAGCGTAGTGAAACGGTGGCAAAGGTTATCTGCAGCGAAGAGGAACTCTTCTTCCGCACCCTCGACAGGGGTCTCGAGGAGTTCGAACGTACGGCCTCCAGGTTGCTGCAAAAGGGTCGTACCATCTTTCCCGGGAAGGAAGCGTTCAAGCTGCACGATACCTACGGTTTCCCCCTCGACCTGACCGGCATCATGGCCGGAGAGAAGGGGCTGACCGTCGATATGGACGCTTTCGAAAAGGAGATGGAGCTTCAGCGGGAGCGGGCGAAGCAGGGGACGAAGTTACGGGCCTCCTTCGATGAGGAAATAGCCGGGGATTGGGTGGTGGTGCGAAGGGATGAGCAGACGCTCTTCACGGGTTACGATGCACTGGTCCAGAGTGGCATGCATCTCAGCAAGTACCGGACGGACGGTCACAGGGCTATGGTCGTGTTCGACAGGACACCCTTCTACGGCGAAGCCGGAGGACAGGTCGGTGACACCGGTGTCATTGAAGGGGAGGGCATCCGTATGCTGGTTACTGACGTCAAACGGGCGGGAGGTCTCTTCATACACATCGCCGAGGTCGAAGAAATCAACATCCGTGACGTTGAGTACACCGGTTTCGTTGATGCTGCACGACGCAGAAGGATCATGGCCAACCACACAGCCACGCATTTACTCCATTATGCACTGCGCTCGGTTATAGGGTCCCACGCTGCACAGGCCGGTTCGCTTGTGGCACCCGAACGTCTTCGCTTCGATTTCACACACTACCACCCTCTGACAGAAGACGAGCTCGACCGCATAGAGAGCCTCGTGAACGAAGCGGTACTGGCCAACATTGCCGTACAGGTGTACCGTGATGTCACCATGGATGAGGCGAAGAATATGGGGGCGATCATGCTCTTCGATGAGAAGTACGGGGAGCAGGTGCGGGTGGTGCAGATCGATGATCTGAGCACGGAGCTCTGCGGAGGAACCCACGCCCGCTGGACCGGTGATATAGGTCTGTTCAAGATCCTCTGGGAGGGGAGCGTCGCCGCCGGTGTTCGGCGTATCGAGGCAGCCACACATATGGATGCCTACCTCATACAGAAACAGAACGAATCGATTCTGAAAGAGCTCTCCCATATGACAGGTACCGAACCGGGAGGACTACCCGACAGGGTGAGGGCACTGCAGGATGAGATCGCCTCATTGAAGAAAAAGCTGCGGCAGGAGCGAAGGAGAGGCATCGATGAAGTCTTTGACCCAGAACGTGACATGGTGGAGGCGGGAAGGTACCGCATCGCCCGTGTTGAGCTCAAGGGGGTATCGGCCGAAGAGATGAGAGAACTGTCTGACCGGATCAGAACGAAGGGCGGTATGACCGTGGCATTCATCAGCTCGGTTCAGGACGGCAGGGTCAGTATCGTGCTGTCGGCATCCGACGAGGCGGTGAAGAGCGGGGTGCACGCCGGCAGGCTGCTCCAGAAGGCGCTTGCATCGCTCGGTGGCAAGGGCGGCGGGCGTCCTCACCTCGCCCAGGGTGGTGGAATCAAAGAGAGAGAACTTGCAAAACTGCTGAAAAATGTCGAGGGGGCGCTCGGAAAGCTATAGCTCAGGTCTGTGTCAGCACACCGTCATGCACGTCCTGATAGCGTTCCCTGATGTCGAGGAACTGCATTTCGATCTGTTTGAATGCGCGCAGCACGTCCGGATCGAAATGGTTACTGGTTTCCTCCAATATGATCCTGTATGCGGTGTCGTGGGAGAAGGCATCTTTGTACACCCGTTTGGATGTGAGTGCATCATATACATCGGCAAGGGCCAGAATTCGGGCTGAGAGCGGGATTTGCTCCTCCGTGAGCCCCTTCGGATATCCCGTACCGTCCCATTTCTCGTGGTGGGAGTAGGCGATCTCCTTCCCCATATCGAGGAATGACTTCTCCATACCGGTAAACCTGATTGCGGCTCCCAGAGCATCTCCTCCTATGGTCGTATGCTTCTTCATGAGCTCGAACTCATCCGTAGTGAGCTTCCCCGGCTTCAGAAGAACATCATCGCGTATACCAACTTTACCGATGTCGTGTAGGGGACTTGATTTGTACAGATTTTCGATGTAGCGGTCGTTGATGTAGTAGCGGTACTTGGGCAGCTTCCGGAGCTCCATTGCCAGGGCCTTTGAGTACTCGCGCATGCGTTCCAGGTGCTCGCCTGTCTCGGGGTCTCGAAACTCCGCGAGTTTCGCCAGTGCGATGATGGTGACGTCCTGTGTAGTGATGAGTTTTTCCATGAGGTCGACGTTGATGCGCTTCAGTGATTCCTGATAGCCGAAGCTCGCATCGCTCATAAGTTTGAGAGCCAGGAGAGACTTGAGCCGCGCGCGTAGAAAGTGTACTTTGAATGGTTTCGTTAAGAAATCGTCCGCGCCCGCATCAAGCGCCTGGAGGTGGTGCTCCTCATCGCCGAGAGCGGTGATGATGATGACGGGGATGAACTTGGTGACGGGATTGGACTTGATGATCCTGCATACCTCGATACCATCCATCTCCGGCATCTTGATATCCAGAATAACGATGTCCGGTTTCTCGCTCACAACCATATTGAGCGCCTCACGTCCGTTTTCGGTTTCGATGACTGAATACCCCATTTCAACGAGGAATTGCGTGAGGACTTGGCGGTTCGCAGGGATATCCTCGGCTACCAGTACCCGTGGTTTCTGTGCCATGTTATTTTCCTCGTTGCGGTATTCTGATTATACTTCAACTGGAGATCAATTTCGAATAAATCGTGTTTTACTGGGAAAAAGGAGGGTGGAAACCTAACATTGTATCATTTTGATACGAGACGGTTGATCTTTCTGATCCACCCTTACAGGGGCAATTATTCTTTCTCTAATTAACATAATAAAAGGAGTTATAAACCATAATAATAAGTCCATGGTATAAAAATTGCAAATAAATGAGCGATATAGAAAATAGACAGGGGAGAGATATATGGATGTGAACAGATTCACTCAGATGGCACAGGAGGCGTTGAGCAGTTCACAGCTCATAGCAGGTGAATATGGTCATCAGCAGATAGACAGCGAACATCTTCTCCTGGCCCTTCTGAAGCAGGAAAACGGTGTCGTTGCAAGTGTGGTGAAAAAGCTGAATATGGATATGCCAACCATTGTGCACGAGGTGGAGCGGTCTCTATCCAGAAAGCCGAAGGTGTCGGGTCCCGGGGTGGGTGGCCCCACCTACATCTCGTCGCGCCTCAATACACTCATAGGACATGCGGAAAAAGAAGCGATCAAACTCAAGGACGAGTATATCAGTACTGAGCACCTCTTGATCGCGCTTGCCGAAGAGGACGACGAAACGAGCCAGATCCTCAAGGGAGTCGGCATCTCGAGACAGAGGATTCTTGAGGCCCTGAAAGATATCAGAGGTAACCAGCGCATCACGTCCCAGAACCCGGAGGTGACCTATCAGGCGCTGGAACGCTACGCCATCGACCTCACCGGTCGGGCACGATCCGGCAAGCTCGACCCGGTTATCGGGCGCGATGATGAGATCCGCCGCGTCATTCAGGTTCTTTCCAGAAGAACGAAGAACAATCCCGTACTGATCGGTGAACCAGGTGTGGGGAAGACCGCAATCGTCGAGGGGCTTGCACAGCGTATCGTCAAGGGCGATGTCCCAGAAGGTCTGAAGGACAAGCGCGTCGTGGCCCTCGACATGGGGGCTCTGCTTGCCGGTGCAAAGTTCCGAGGTGAGTTTGAGGAGCGCATGAAGGCAGTACTTAAGGAGGTGACCGACTCGAGCGGTGCAATCATCCTGTTCATCGATGAGCTTCACACCGTGGTCGGAGCCGGTGCTGCCGAGGGTGCGATCGATGCTGGAAACATGCTCAAGCCACTGCTTGCCCGTGGGGAGTTGCACTGCATAGGAGCCACCACGCTCAACGAGTACCGAAAATACATTGAGAAGGATGCCGCACTGGAGCGGAGGTTTCAACCCACCCTTGTCACCGAGCCGAGCGTCGAGGATACCATCTCCATACTCAGAGGGCTCAAGGAGCGTTACGACATTCATCATGGTGTGAAGATCAAGGACAGCGCGCTCGTCGCCGCCGCTGTACTCTCGGAGCGGTACATATCAGACAGGTTTCTCCCAGACAAGGCGATTGATCTGATCGACGAGGCTGGGGCAAAGCTCAGAACCGAGATCGACTCCATGCCCTCAGAGCTCGACGAGATCATGCGGAGGACCATGACGCTCGAGGTGGAACGGGAGGCGTTGAAGAAGGAGAAGGACACCGCCTCACGGGAGCGGCTGGCAAAAATCGAAAAACAGCTCGCGGACCTCAGGGAGAAGAGGGACTCGCTCAAGTCTCTCTGGGAGGACGAAAAGAGGGAGTTGTCCCGTGTCCGTGATCTGAAGAGCGAAATCGAGCAGGTGAAATTCGAAATGGAAAAGGCTGAGCGAAACTACGATCTGAACAAAGCTGCCGAGCTCAAGTACGGTAAACTGACGCAGCTCGAGAAGGAACTGCAGGAGCTCAGCGTCAAGACAAACGGCAAGAGCGGAAACCGCCTGCTCAAGGAAGAGGTCGATGAAGAGGACATCGCTGAGGTGGTGGCGAAGTGGACCGGTATTCCCGTGTCGAAGATAATGCAGGGCGAGGTGGAGAAGCTCGTCAACCTAGAAGAGCATCTGCATCGAAGGGTCATCGGTCAGGATGAGGCGGTAAAGGCCGTATCGGACGCCATCATCAGGGCCCGTGCCGGTATCAAGGACCCGAATCGACCAATCGGGAGTTTCATCTTCCTCGGCCCCACCGGTGTGGGCAAGACGGAGCTCGCGCGGACGCTTGCTGAGTTTCTCTTCGACGACGAGAAGAACATGATACGTATCGACATGTCCGAGTACATAGAACGGCACACGGTGGCAAAGCTCATCGGTGCGCCCCCCGGGTACGTGGGGTACGACGAGGGTGGACAACTTACCGAAGCAGTACGGCGCAAACCCTACTCCGTTATACTGCTCGACGAGATCGAAAAGGCTCATCATGATGTGTTCAACATCCTGCTTCAGATTCTCGACGAGGGGAGGCTCACTGATTCCCACGGTAGAACGGTGAACTTCAAGAATACCGTGGTCATCATGACCTCGAACCTGGGCTCGGAACACATCCTGGGAAACGGTGAGAAGGGCGGCACCGACTATGAGGAGATGAAGAAGCTGGTTGTAGGCATACTCCGTCAGAGCTTTCGTCCCGAGTTTTTGAACCGTATCGATGAAACCGTGGTATTCCACTCACTCACCAGGGCGAACATCATGGATATCGCGCGCCTGCAGCTCTCCTACCTTGCAAAGCGGGTCAGAGAGCGGGGGATCACTGTGCGCTTTGAGGACGATGCTGTCTCATTTCTGGCAGATCACGGCTATGATGCGAACTTCGGTGCACGGCCCCTGAAGCGGGTCATGCAGAACCTCGTGGAGACTCCACTTGCCAAGGAGATCGTGCAGGGGACCTTCAAGGAAGGAGACACGGTCCTCGTGGACGCGCACAAGGACCAGCTCACCTTCACGAAAAAGTAAGGGTATCCGACATTCCGGTTTTTTTGAATAATGAGCAAAAATGTACTATAACCAGTTCAGAATGGAAGAGGAACGACTGTACATACACTTCGTCGGTGATGTGTTCAAGGATTTTGGGGACCTCTCCATTCCGGGTATCGAGGCCGAGTACCTCACGGACATCGTCGAGTTCCTGTCGGCCGTTAAAAATGGTGTCTGGTCAAGCAGCCACATCGTGCTCATCGCCTTTCTCTCAGAACAGTCGGTACACTCCTTCGTGAAGCAGGTGAAGGAGGAATTTCCAAGTCTTTTCAACTCAGTCTCGCTTGTCGCCTACCTGCTCGGAGAGTTCACTCTCAGGCAGGGGCTCGTCAAATTTTTCGACTACATGCTCTTCCATCCTCTCGATCAGCGCAACCTGCTCAACATCGTACACTACGTATGGATGAAGAAACAGCAGGTCATCGTCGAGAAGAAGATCTCTTATATCAACGGCACGATTGCCAGAGAAATCATGAAGGGGGAAGGGCGGCCGGAAACAACATCGGGAGCACACTCCACAGAGGGTGATCTCTACTATGTGGTCGACGACAAGGGCATTATTCAGACCATCGACGATCATATCCTTCATATCCTGGGCTTCACCCGCGAGGAGATCATAGGCCACCATTTTTCAGAGATCGTCGCTCAGGAGGAGTTCGAGGATGTCAAGAATGCCTTTACCGAGCGTCGAACGGGCGATCGAAAGTCCCGCGACCTCACGGTCAGGATGAAGAGAAAGGATGGAGATTTCGAAGAGTTTTCTGTTGATGCCGAGGGTGTACACATTCCATCCCCTGCCGAGCATCCGGAAAAGGATCCCCACCGGATGTATGTGGGCACCGTGGGCAGGGCACGGAGAAAGAGGATCGGGGACGCTCCCTTCGACGTGTTCAACAACTCCCAGCTTCCCCTGTTCATCTACGACCCGGCGGAGAAGACCCTGGTCGTGAACCGCGGGTTCGAGCGCTTTTCAGGGTTCAGGATGGATGATGTGCGCAAAAGCAATCCTACCGATTTCGAAAAAAAGGGGCACGTCTATTTCCACACCTGTCTGAAGCAGATCTTTGAGAGAAGGCACTGTTCCTATACCACACTCTTCGTGGACCGTGCAGGAACGGACAGGCTGTGTGAGGTCTTCCTCGATCTCGTACAGTATCAGGGGAAACAGTGCATTCTCGGGATGTACACCGATATTTCATTGATGATGACCGTACTTGATGAGGCAGAGATGCTCATTAAGCTCTCCTGGATTATCGGCAACAGTACAGCCCTTGAGCAACTTCTCGAAAAAACAGTCTTCCAGGGCGTATCCATACTTAAGGTCCCCTTTATACTCTGCGCTGTGCTCGATGAATCGAGGGATGCCATCGAGTACTGCTACTATCAGAGTGTATCTGGAAAGGTAAGATCCTGCTCAGCGGGTGATGAATCTCTTCGTGCGCTCGACACCGTGATCAGAGAGGTGATACGGGAGGGAAAGACCGTGTATCGGTCAACCGATGACGTTCCAGGTTTTAAAAGAATACGGCGTCTCATGGAGCTCGAATCCGTGGGGAGCGGAACCTTCGTTGCAGCTCCACTCGTCATCAACCAGAAAGTGATCGGGTGCCTTGTGGTGTTCCAGGCCAAAGGTGATAGCTTCACCCTGCATCGGACGCGCCTCTTTGAGATTTCAACAAACGTCATTGCTGCCGGCATTCACAAGCTGTGGCTCGAGCGGGAGCTCCGGAAGTCTTTGGATACCCTGGAGAGTCGGGTGCGTGAGAGGACCAAGGACCTGGAGGATTTCGTCTACACCGTGTCCCATGATCTGAAGTCACCGCTTCATGCGGCACGGGGATTCGCCGGCATGATCCGCAAGCAGTTTGCGTCCGCCATACGCACCGATGAGGATGCGTTTGTGTTGAGGAGGGTTGAGGAGAACATCGAGCAGTCCCTGCAAATGATCGACAAGCTGCTGCAGCTCTCGCGAATCGGGACCCGGGAGCTCAAGTTCGAGGAGGTCGATCTGAATGAGATCGTCAATGACTACTTCGTTGAGCTCAAAGCACTGAAAAGGGGAGAGGTGCATGCCCAATTGAAGATCCAGGGGGAGCTCCCAACGATTGTGGCCGACCGCGGAAGAATGGTGCAGCTCTTCACAAACATCTTCGATAATTCCATCAAGTACATGCGGGATGATCCCGTCGTAATCGACGTCTCGGCGGAGAAGCGGGAAGGCAGGTATGTGATAACCGTAAAGGATAACGGTACCGGTATCAACGAGCGTGACCTGCCGAACATCTTCAATATATTCTATCGCGGCCGGGGCGAGGCGGAGGGGAGTGTTGCGGAGGGTGCCGGGGTTGGGCTTTCCATCGTCAAGAAAATCGTGGATCAACACGGCGGTACGGTGAGTGTGAACAGCGAACCCGGTAGAGGAACCGATGTGACGGTAGAGCTGCCGCAAGAACAGCACATGAATATATTGTCGGGATACTAACCTAACAGCACATGCGCTGCATGCATGTGCCCGCTGCTATCCTCACTCATTTTCATCCCGAAGAAACCGTTGAAGCAACGCTGCCATTGGTTACTCTGGTTTTCTCAGATCGATAACCCTGCTCTGCTTCATCCTTCTCACAATCGAACGGGGCTCAACGAGCGTTATCCTGGGCACGAAGTCGAGCCGCTCCTTTACTTCCCGAGCGACGCCCCGCTCAATACGGTTCAGTGTCTTGATCTCGTCGTCGAATATGTCCTGAGAAACCTCGATCTGAATCTCGAGCTGATCAATATTGTCCTCCTGACTGACCACGAGCTGGTAGTTGGGAGTTGCACCGATCACCTCGGTTAGGATCTGTTCGAACTGGGCGGGGAACATGTTCTGTCCGTTCAGGATGATCATATCGTCGATCCGGCCAAACACCCTCGTCATCCTGACGAGACTCCTTCCGCAGGGACAGGGTTCAGTCATGAGGCTCGTTATATCCCCGGTGCGGTATCGGATGAGGGGGTATGCCTCTTTGGTAATTGTGGTAATGACGAGCTCGCCCTTCTCCCCATGGGGGAGAAGTTCTCCCGTCTTGGGATCAATCACCTCGGGGATGAAGTGGTCTTCCGCGATGTGGAGTCCCTTCTTTTCCCCGCACTCGTAGGAAACCCCGGGTCCCATGATTTCTGTGAGCCCGTAGTTGTCCGTGACGTCGAGGTCGAGCTGTTCTTCCATCTCATTCCTGAAACTCTCGTTCCAGGGTTCCGCGCCGAGAAGGGCCCTGCGCAGGGACAGTTCAGCCGGTGTCACTGATTTCTCGTCGATCATCTCGAGAAGGAGTGCAGCAAACGTGGGAGCGCAGCAGAGGGAGGTGGTACGGTAGTCCCTCATGATGGTGATCTGGTTGTCGATGTCCGTGTCGGAGCAGGGTATGACCGAGGCGCCAATCTTTTCAGCTCCGTAGTGGAAACCCAGCCCTCCGGTGAACAGGCCATAGGGGAAGGAGATCTGTATGATGTCATCTTTGGTCACTCCTCCTGCGGCGAGCACACGCGCCGTAAGTTCCGTCCAGTGCTCGACATCGTTCTTGGTGTAACCGACGATCAACGGCTGCCCCGTGGTCCCTGAGGTCGACTGCATACGTACCACCTCGCGCAGGGGGACGGCGACGGGGACACCTCCGCCCAGGCGCGCGCAATAGAAATAGTGCAGCCAAGCGGGGTCGGGAATGATCACCTCGTCTCCGGGATTGAGGATGGCCGCCATGGCCATCAAGATCGCCTCGTTGGCCCCTACGGTGACGATGATTTCGCCATTGGGGTCGTAGGTCAGGCCGTTATCCTGCTGGAGCTTGGCGGCCACCCCAGCCCGCAACTCCGGCAGCCCGTAGTTCGAGGAATAATGCACCATGCCTGCATCCAACGCCTCCTTGGCCGCCTGCTTGATGTGGGCCGGCGTGTCGAAATCCGGGCGTCCGATGCCCAGGTTAATCACCCTGTGCCCTTCCTCCTCCAGACTCCTGGCCTTCTCGAAGACCTTCCTGAT
>Ga0209427_10010197_pt1 | contig 10427 bp, 10 predicted proteins | sample DeeMarSWOR136_30_FD_187465 | JGI IMG/M metagenome (GOLD analysis project Ga0209427, IMG submission 187465) | Marine sediment microbial communities from White Oak River estuary, North Carolina - WOR-1-36_30 (SPAdes) (version 2) | ecosystem: Environmental > Aquatic > Marine > Intertidal zone >...
ACAAGCAGTTCGAGATGTTCCGGTGTCGTTCCGCAGCAGCCACCAATTACCGCAACACCGCACGATACGAGTTGTCGCGCTTTCTCAGCCATAAATTCCGGAGTCTCGGGATAGCTAGCCCTGCCGCCATCCAACGTTGGGATACCGGCATTGGATTGGATAATGACTGGAAGTGAGCTGGAATCCAGGAATTCTCTCGCGATCTTGATCATATTCTCTATTCCGTTGCCGCAGTTCGAACCTATGATGTCTGCTCCCGCCTCTTCAAGTCCTCTCGCCGCATCCCTGACCCCGACGCCCATTACTGTGTAGAAACCGTTTCGCATCGGACCAAAAGTCATCGTCGCTATGACAGGGGTCATCCTTGAAATAGACTTGGCGGCTTTCACCGCAAGCGTAGCCTCGGTCAAATCAGTCATCGTCTCTATGCATATGACATCAACCTCTGCATCGATAAGAGTACGCATCTGCGTCCGGAAACTCTCATAGATATCTTGGGGTTCTGCGTCGCCATATGGTTTCAGCAGTTTGCCGCTCGGACCGCAAGAGCCGGAAACGTAGGCACGATCTCCCACAATCCTCCTTACGGAGAGAACCCCATTCCTGTTTATCTCCTCAGTCTTGTCTTCAAGCGAATAGGAGGAAAGCTTGAGCGGCGAAGCGCCGAAGGTGTTGGTCTCGATTAGGTCTGCTCCTGCAGCAAGGTAGAGGCTGGAGATCTCTTCGAGGGTCTCACGGCGTGAAAGGTTGAAGGATTCCGGAGGCTCACCCGGCTTGAGACCCCGTTCCAGGAGCATCGTCCCCATCGCTCCATCCCCGACTAAAACGTCGCCGTCTCCCAGGCGCTCAAGCAGCTTTTTCACGACACGCCTCGACCCATTGGTGTGGTGATTGCTCATGCACAAATGTGCTTACCGCCAGAAAAGCCATTTCAGAGGATCCCTCCTCCAGAGGCGTTTCTTACCCTCCGGATTCCACAAAGCTCATCCGCCCTTCGCACGACTCTCAGGTTTTGAGCTGGCTTCACCTTCATTTCCGCTCGTTCCTACCTTCGTCTCCCTTAATAAGCCTCTTCACCTGTTCCACACCAGCACTACTATCATAGCCATATGCATCAGCCCCTATCTCGAGCGCAAATTGCTCTGAGACAGGAGCTCCTCCGATTACCGTCTTCACCCTCCCACTGAGCCTCCGCTCCTTCAGCAGTTCCACAACCTTTCTCATAACGGGCATAGTTGTCGTGAGAAGCGCAGACATCCCTATGACATTCGCATTTTCTTTCTCCGCAGTCCCAACGAACTTCTCCGGAGGAACGTTGGTGCCAAGATCAATAACCTCAATGCCAGCTCCTCTCAGCATGATTCCCACAAGATTCTTCCCGATGTCGTGCAGATCCCCGAGAACTGAACCTATTACCGCCTTCCCAGCAAGGGGTATTTCCTCCCTGAGGAACAGCGGCTTCAGCACGTCCATTCCCGCATACATTGCTTTTGCGGCAAGAAGCACATCTGGAAGAAAAATCTCGTGATTCCTGTACTTCTCGCCAATTACGTCCATGCCTGCGATGAGCGCCTTGTCGAGTATCTCCTTGGGCGATATCCGATATTCCAACGCCTTTTCCGTGAGTACGGATACCTTCACGTAATCGCCCTGCTGGATGAATTCTGAAATCTCTCTCAGTATCGCCATGATCTCATCCGTTTCATATCAGGGCATCCTCTGCTTGATAGAGTCTTCTGATCCTGTCGCGGCACGAGTGAGTCCTGCACTGTGCGCAGAATGGATATGAGTCCCTGAAATCGTGGATTCGTTTTTCTCCGGCAACCATCACACCCGAAATCGATTTAAGCGGTTTCATCAAGAAGCTGTCAAGTAATTCAATACCGATCTCCTCTGGACGAAGAGATTCGAAGAGTCTCTTCTGTCCACTCATATGCCAGCCGCAGTAACCGGGGCTATATCTCATGATTGCTGTTGAGGAGTCGGTCTCACCTCTCGTCACGAGCACGTTGAAGAAATGTCGCTGGAGAAGGTCAGCTGCTCTCTCGGTGCCGTCTGAAGCAACAGAATCTAACATACTCCCTGAGGCAAATTCATTTGATTTGAAAAGCTCATCGATCCTTCGGCTTACATCGCTGCCCACTGTGAGAGCAAACAAGGCCAGGACGTCGGCTCTTCTAAAGATCGCCTCAAGAGGTGTACTCTCTTCGTTTAGCCCTTCTCCCCGATAGACTACCTCGAACTCGGGTATTGAGATTTCCGAAATGATGGCTATCGGATTGGACGACTCGGCAAAGGACTCCAACGCTTCCCTCAGAAGCTTCTCCACGCCTCTCGATGGTGGTGTACCGGGAGAAATGCCCTGCATTCTCAAGACTTCATCTCTATCGGGCTTCACGTCATCGATTGAAATCTCGACAATCTCTCTCATGGCCCTCTCTTTCCTCTGCATTTGCTCCACAGATCACTCATTCGCCGTCAATTGGCGGCAAGCTCTCCACTCCATATCGATGAGCTTCCTTTTCCATCAGACGTGTCAGTTCTTTCTTCGTAGTCTCAGGCAATCGCGAGTTCCCATACTCTCTTATTCGTCTTTCTGCCTCCATGTGGGCCCTCTCAAGAAGTGTCAGACTTCCTTCTTCCTGCCATCTTGTTCGATTCGCCCGGTCAATCACTCTCCCAGGTAGGTAGAATTCTTCCCTGAGATATCGACGGGTGTGTTCCGAGATGAGCAGGTGTTTCTCCTTGAGAAGCTCCTCAAATCTTGGCACCGAGGGAAAGTCCTCTTTCGGTTCAATCCCCTCTACCATACGAAGGACCATTCCGCAGATTTCATTGTCGAGAACGAGCTTCTCAATACTCTGACAGCTCTCGAAATCAAGCATACCGGGTCCTGATATGTTATTCACCCCGGACAGAGCAGCTAATGTCGCTCCCATTGACGATTCCAGGCCAGCCTGTGCATCAAGCTGCTTCGAATCGCTGAGTGCGATGTAAGCCTGGGTGGGCATGTGCAAGTGTTTTCCGATCTCGTTGTATGCACAGTCTATCATCTCTGTCTCTATCGCACCCATTGGAGTCGTTTCGTAGCGGACATCAAACGCTGCAGGTGAACCACCGTACAGAATCGGTGTGCCCGGATTCGTGAGTTGGCTAATCACAACGCCACTCAGGGTCTCGGCAGTATGCTGTACCAGTGTTCCCACGAGGGTAACGGGCGCCATAAATCCTGACAGTGGCATAGAGATGAATTCTACGGGGATTGAGTACCGGGCACAGTCAACAAGATTCTGCGATGTCACATCGCTCCACTTCAGTGGCGAAGTCGGACAGCAGGAGAATACAGTGATAGGTTTTGCCGCGAGTTCTTCCTCCGTTCCACGAACGGCAAGTTGCAGATCTTTCATGATAGCGAATGCCTCGATTGTAAACGCCCCTGTGACGACCGGTTTTTCACAAAAGAGAAGGCTCAGGTAAAGACGATAGCTATCCGAGATTTTTTCATGAACATCAGCAGGTATCATCGCAGTGCTCTGAGATGAGATATTATCGAGCTGGCTTACCACCTTTGCATACCTGACATAGTCGATTGTAGTCGGCTTGTGAATCTCTTTCGTGGGGTAGTCCAGGATATTCAGCGCAGTGGAGCCTGGCGTAAAATAGACATTATGGCCAGAAAAATCGTGGGTCTCGTTGCCCAGGACATCATACAGTTTAAAAGATTCAGGAACCGTTCTCAGCGCGCTGTCGATCACTCCATCTGTAAGACAGACGTGATGTCTCTCCATCTCTACTCTTGCGCCGTGGTCCCCCAGCCTCGAGAGAATGCGCTCGTTATGGACTTCCACGCCGAGTGTGCAGAGAACATCTCTGGCCTCAGACACTATACGTTCTATGAGTTCATCACTCAAGAATCTCACAATCGGCCTCATGACCCGCTCCTTTCGAATTAGCCATCTGTGCCATCTTACATCGAATTGTCCAATGACGTTAGAGCACGTGCGCGCCGGTCCTCACGATTCTCTTCTCGCATCTCAACTTCGGACGCACGCGGCTCTGCGCCTTCCCAACTATCTCGACACAATGTGGGCCCGCCAAAGTCTGTGCCGGGCAAACTCTTCGCCTCTGGTATGAGCCTTTGTGGCGCACCTCGTCTACTGCCGCGTGTTCCAAAGGGCTCCATTGCCGGCCTGATGTGACTGTCCAGTCTCTCTCGGACCTGGTGGAAGGTCAACAAGACTCCCTCACGTCGCGCGTCCCTCTCAGTCCTTTGACCAGAGTCCCATTGCATTCCCTTCGCTGTCAGAAAACAGGGCATAGTAGCCCCACTCCTTGCTTATCTCAGTCTTCTCCTTGATAATTCTGCCACCCGCTTCGCGCACTTCGGCCAGACACTGAGGAATGTCCTGGACTTCAATATAGAGCGTAACGCCTCGTTTTGTGGGGAGTGGCTCAGTGCGAAGGTCCAGCGCTCCTCCAATACCGCTACCGGTGTTGAACATCGCATACTCCTCACCAGCGTCCTCAAAGCTCCAGTCGAAGATCTTGGTGTAGAATGCCTTCGCCCGTCCAATATCCGTGCAAGGAATTTCCATGTGACATATACGGTTTCCCATTCCGCACCTCCTTATTTTTCAGGCGCTCACCTATGTGAGCAGAACTGTGCCTCGGCCAACTCACCTCTCACTCTTTCTCTCCACTCCCGGAGACTCTTCCAATCAGACAGTCACTGCTCCGGTACCATTTGGCTCTCTATCAACTCACGCAGTATCCTATGATACAAGGGCTTGTGCACTGTGTCAATTCTTGCCTCTTTTCTCCACTGAAAGAACCGGTGTGGGACCACAGCCGTGGCTCGTCACATTCCACTACGCTACGAGAGCAGACAGTATCTGCATTTCTATTCCAGCAACCGAAATCCTATCTTCTCGTACGAGTGCAGAACTGCTCTGTGCCTTCAGTCACGACCAGAAACAATTCTGTATCCTGTGGCTTCTGCTTCGCACGCACGAACTCGTCTCTTCTCGCATGATGCATACAATCAAGGCCGTAGTAACCAGATCTTTCTCCAGCCAGTCTCCGACCCAACGCCCGTTCGTCTTCATCTCCGTCTTCTGATTCTCAGTTCAGGATCGTCTACTCAGTCACCGAATTGAGAAGAGGTTCGAGTGAGCTCCATTTGCTGAGTATCTGTCGGACTTCCTTCTCACGCAGACAGCCATGGTCCCGCCCAGCCTTCATCATCAGGAACTTCATGATCGGTTCCTCTTCAACTCCGAGAAAACCGGCCCAGTCCTTCGCCATTCTTCGTATCAATCCGATTTCTTCATCTTCTCGAAAACCACCGCCATGTCTGCGGATTTCCCCCAGAGCGCTTACCATATGAATAATCCTCTCTACGGGGAAATTCAGATTGAGCCAATACTCACTGATGTTCGCAAATAGGTCAGATGTCCTGCCGGCAGGCGGTTTGAACTTCAACTGAGCAGCATCATTTGTGTCGCTCGCCATCCAATTGTCCCACAGAATGGACTTTCGACCGCTCTCATACCGAGGTAGATCGGTCAGTTCGATAGACTCAGGCCACACCTCTCTGCCAGTAAAAACCAGATCGATCTCCGGATTCATATTGTCATCCAGAGTCTTGAGTTTGCACTCAAGTTCTTCTCTCGAGCCACAATACACACCTGAGCATAGACCATGGATTTTCCCAGGATATGTTGCATGAAGGATATCTACCAGCTCTGCCTGGAATCTCATTTCGGATTCCGTATCAGCTCTTGGAACATCATCAAATAAGAGCGCGAGTCCGGCCGCACCAAGGTTGAGGACGAAATCCACTGTCGAGCGCAGTCCGCTTCGCCTCTGCTTCCAGTGTTCGTATCTACCTGGAGCAAGCCCCCACACGAAACATATTCCATTATCCAAGGCTACTCTGAAGGTCTCTTTCCAGTTATCCGCATCTCCTATCAAGAAGCGTGAATACGCTCTTTCGTAGTGAGCCCCTCGCAGGATTTTAGGGTCGTAGACGTACACATCTAAGCCCTTTGCGCCCATGAATTCCAGTAGTTTTCTCCGTTTCCCAGCGTCGAATTCACCATACTGGCCCTCCACCGAATGCTCTTTTTTCCAATAGAATCCCTCCACTAATCCGCAGTAATGCGCCATCTTGACTCCTCATACCAAGGTCTCACGATGATTCTCCTCTTTCTCGAATCGACTCAGAAAGCCTCACCGCTCCTTCATACGCTTTCTCCAGAAAGACCTCAGGGTCTGCGTAACGGCTCGTCTTCATCTCGACCTCGAGAAGCAGTGTGCCTCGGTAACCCGACCTCGAGAGGCGCATTGCGAAGTCTTCCCAGTCGATCTTACCTCGATAGAGAAGTAGATGGTCATCCACATCTCTCGAGCCGTCCGACAGATGGACCGCAACGACTCTATGACCGTATTCGTCAAGTAGTCCAAAAGGTCCGGCTTCAAGATATCGCCTGCTCAGATATGCGTGCGAAGAATCGTAGCATACTTTCAACTGGATATATGACCGCAGGATATCGTTGAAAAGCCGCATCCCGGAAGCACCAGGCAGATTCTCTACTGCAAGTTCCAACCCGAGCCTCTCTGCGTACGTGGTTAACCACTCAAGACTCCTTCTTACAGCCGATTGCCTCTTTTCGTATTCACTCGCCGGAAACCTGGAATTTAGATGCACGATAGCCACCGGAGCCCCCAAGTCTTCACAGGCATCGAGAGCATCTCTCATCTCGTTGCACCCGCGTAAGCGTATCTGAGAATCCGGGCTTGAAATGTCTTTATCCTTGCCAAAAGGTGCGTGGATTGAGTCGAGTATCATCCCATATCTATTCAAGACTGCTCGGATACTCTCTCTCCGTTCTGGACGGTCGTAGCCGGAATGGGCCACGTTTCCTCCTCCCAGTGACAACGCGGTGAATCCAGCTTCCCGTACCATGCCTACCATTGATTCGAACGGAATGCTGTAATTGAAGGTGGTGCTGATGCCTATCTGGAGGATTTCAGGCACGTGAGTAGAGTCTCTTACTTCGCCTTGGGATAGTATCTCACTTCGAGATATGGTATCAGATTGCCTTCCTCAACTTTGACATCTGCCTTCTTGTCGCCCTCAATTTCGATAGTTGCTGATACGAATTGATGTTGCATACTCGGCCAGTAGGATACTTCCACCCTGATCGTATACTTGCCTTCCCCGACCTGTCTGCCAGAACTATCCTTCAGATCCCAGACATACGTGTGATGTCCCACATCTATGCTCGCTGCAGTAGTCGCGTCGGTCTCAAAGCTTGACGCTGCAGCCCAGCTGGGAAGAGTGACTTGTCTCATGCCCACGTTGCCTGCGAATCCAGATACGTAGAGTGTCCTGACAAAATGCTCGTCTTCGTCTTCTACCCAGACCGCCGTCTGTGGCGGAAGTTCTTCCTGGAATCCGAGTACGAAGTCTACCACGACGATGGGGAAATCGTATTCTGACAGATCAACTCCTCTCATCTGAGGACGCATTGCAGAGAAAACTAACTGAGCAGCCTCCGACTCAGGGTACTCTGTAACCACCTTGGCCCACTGAGTGAGTGCTCTCTTCTGATGCGCGAGCCCCAGATGGTACAGCGCCTCAGCCTTCAGCGAATCGACATCACTATTCTCCACTACTTGGTTCAGGTCAGCGACCGCTTGGTCCAGTCTTCCGACGAAGAATGGAAAAGCCACTCCCATCGCGCCTCTCACAAATCTGATCTCACTGTTCTCCGGCGCCAGATCTACAGCTCTGTCTAGGTATTCAGCAGCTTGGAAACAGAGATTTATGCGTAAGTCCGTGTCATCTGCAATCCCCGCATCATATCCGTGAGCCGCTCTCATTCCAACTGCCATCGCAAGAAGTGCATAGGCCTCGGCGTTCCAAGACTCGATGGTGATAACTCTCGTGAGGATTTCTGCACTTCGCTCATAGTCTCCACTCCTGAAATAGCCTCTTCCCAGTTTGATCATTTCATCTACATCCCGAGATTCACGCCCAGTCTCGGTTCCCGGAGCGGCTCCTGCGTTGTCACTCTCTTCATCCGCTTCAGAAAGTGACAATCTGGTAATCGCATCCCTCGCTCTCTCCGTGATTTCCGATTCTGGAGCGATTTCGCCCACTCTTTTCCACGCCTCCATCGCTTCTTCAATCTCTCCGTTTTGCTCGTAGACCTCCGCAAGAAGACTGTACGCACTCAGAAGGATCTCATCAGGGACCTTCCCGGGCCCCTGCGCGTGAATGGCCAGCACCATTGTCAGGTCTTCAATTCCTTGATCACGTTTGCCGAGGAATTCAGGCACCTTGATGCCCATAAGCCCACGATAGAACCGTGCATATACGTTGACAGAATCGAGTGAAACAGCCCTGTCCAGCACTTCAAACGATTCAAAGGCCCTCGCCGCCTGGACGCGGAAATCCTCGCTCTCTCCCGCACTCTGGCCAAGATAGAGACCAAGAAATGCGTGGGCATTGGGATCTCCGGGATGATCCACCACGGCCTTGCGCATCACCTCAACCGCCCCCTCCAGGTCAGCTGCTTCCCCGCATTGACGTGCCTCTTCGATATATTCTTGACTGGTCCTCGATTGAGAAAATGCTGTACAGATTATCAGCACAGTCAAAAAAGAAGCCAGAAATCCCTTCACCTCACCTCCCCTCCCGTCCCTGGGGTCTCCCTGGGGTCAGGTCTTGAATTATAACATTGTCTCATTGGAAGGAAAAAGTGTTGTGTCGCCATCCATCGGTGAGCCAAGAAATGGGTGAGCGAGGGGACTTGAACCCCCAACCGCTGGAGCCACAGTCCAGTGCTCTAACCTGTTGAGCTACGCTCACCACATAGTTTCCAAACGTGGCAGCTTCGATTGTTCCAAATTTGTATCAACTTCCAGCGACAATCGTGCACCGACTAAGTTGACCGCCTCTTCCAAATATTCTTTCGAGAGATGGGAGTATTTCACAGTCGTTCTGATCGTAGTATGTCCAAGGAGTTGTTGCACTGTTCTTATATTGCATCCACTCATGGTCAAATAAGAAGCAGAGGTATGTCTAAGATCATGAAACCGAAAGTCCTTAATCTTTGCTCGCCCGCAAGCCGCCCAGAAACCTTTGTCAATCTTCTTGAATTTCTCTCCCTTTTCGTTGCAAAATACGTACTCTCCTCTTCTTGGTAGATCTCTCAGCTCTGGGTATAGAATCCCAGACAGTGGAATCATTCGTCTTCGGTTATTCTTGGTCTTTTCAAGCAGTATCATACGATTATCAAGATCAAGATTTTCCCACTTCAGGTTCAGAATTTCGCCTTTTCTCATTCCAGTGTGCAAAGCACAGAGAACAATCGGCCGCAAGTGTTCCGAACATTCCGCCAATAGCCTTTGTACTTCCCATGTCTCAAGATACCTCACTCTTTCTGGTGGCTCCTTTAGGAGCTTTATACCGTTCATCGGCGAGGTTGTCAAGTATCCGATCTTACTCAAAAATAATCTTCCCCAACGAAACCCGTTTCCTCAGAATAGATCTTTTCCAAAAGAGAAGGTTTGACACAAGGGACACCATGGGCTATTACCTCAAAAACGCTTCACCCAAAAGGAGGATAACCCATGGTATCCGTAATCCCATGCACAGCATCCTTCGGACACAAAGTATACACGAGGAAAGGAAGAATGTCCATCATTCTTGAGAACGCTCCCCGGTACAGAAGAGCTTCGAGAAAGGTGAAGTCACAGCTGTTGGATGAACTCTCCCGTATGCTCCACTACCACAGGACGTATCTCGCCTTCCTCTTAAGGAATGGGGGGAGGGAGGTGTATACTCCTCAGGGACTGAGAGTCATCGCTGACCCCCAAGCCTCCCGTGTAAGCAGAAGAGGAAGGAAGAAGGTCTACACCGAAGAGCTGCTGCCCGCGCTCACCCTTCTCTGGGAGCTTGCGGGGTGTATCTCCTCTGTCCATCTCGCTGCCTTTATCTCCTCCAACAAAGACTTCCTCTTCACCCACCCACACCTCAAGCATATTCCCCTTGACCAACGACAGAAACTCCGAACGATGAGTCATGCCACCATCGATCGACTGCTCAAGCCGGTACGGGAGAAGAGGGAACTGACAGGAAGGTATACGAAGAATCCCCACGCCTCATCGATCAAGAAGGCCATCCCCGTACAGCCCCACTATGCGAAGCCCAGGGATCTCTTCGGCTACTTAGAGTGTGATCTCGTGCATCACTGTGGAGAGAGTGCAGGAGGGATGTACACCCACACCTTGACGGCAACGGAGATTACGACAGGTTCGAAGAATCCTGCGGAATGGACTGAGCTCCGTACCCTCAGGAATAGGGCACAGGTGTGGACCGTAGGTGCCCTCAAGGAGATCATCACGACTGTCCCCTT
>Ga0209427_10010199_pt1 | contig 10426 bp, 11 predicted proteins | sample DeeMarSWOR136_30_FD_187465 | JGI IMG/M metagenome (GOLD analysis project Ga0209427, IMG submission 187465) | Marine sediment microbial communities from White Oak River estuary, North Carolina - WOR-1-36_30 (SPAdes) (version 2) | ecosystem: Environmental > Aquatic > Marine > Intertidal zone >...
GGCATACGCGCTGAGTTGAAGATTACACTTAAGGAGGGATTAGCCCGTCTCACTATAAGGCGGGCTAATCCCATTGTCAATCTGATACTCTAGATAAGCATTGCATCCATGATAATCACCATAATTTCCGATGGATTCATGACAATATATTGTTATTGCTCACCTTATTGAAACTCTGGGTGATGGGGTAACTAGAATGGAAATATCATCAGTGGCAGGAACTCAACTCGATCTTGATGTTGGGGACATATTTTTAGAAAGCAATTATAGATCGCGTTTCGGTATGTTGAGTTTTCAGGGGGTAGGGAGTCAATACCATCGTGCTTCAGTGTTGATCATATCAACTCCTTTCTATCTCTCTAAAAACTGGGGTACAATCCAACCACCTACCCCCTTGACGATAAAGATTGGTATGCACTTAGGTTTTCTTAATGAAGCTGTACTTGATTATATTGAAGATGAAATTTCTTCGCAACGATGGATTACATTTATACAAATGCAATCACACCTATTAGCTGGAAGGAGGTATGATGAAAAAGAGAATTCTCGTGTGTGATGATGAAGAACCCATTAGGCTACTCCTTGCTGAAGCCCTGCAGGACACTTATGAGATAGCAGAAGCAATAGATGGCCGAGAAGCATTAAAAATGGTCACAAAAGAGCCTTTTGATTTACTCATCATTGACATAAAGATGCCGGGGACACACGGGCTTGAGACTATTGAACGAATACGACAAAGAAACACAAAGATACCGATCGTGATTTGCTCGGCATATCAACTACTGGAAGACGATATTGCTGTGAGGACCTCGGATGTTGCTGCATTTATTACAAAACCGATTGATATTGAGGTCTTAAAGACAAAGATATTTGAATTAATAGGTTAATAATATATGTCTCGGATTGGCGAATTATTGCATAAATATGGCATAATCACAAGACAGCAACTTGAAGAAGCCCTCGAAAGACAGAGAAGAGAGAAGAAAAGACTAGGTGAAATTTTGATAGATTTGGGCTATTTGAGTTCCAAGGAGTTGCTCTGGATGCTGAGCGAGCAAGCCGACATACCTTTCGTTGAAATAGAACCTGAGATGCTCGACAACCATCTTATTGACACATTTCCTCAAAGAGTTTTATGCGAAAACAGTATATTGCCTCTCTATGAAACTGAAGACAAAATTTATGTTACTCTTGGTGATCCAACAAATACTGATGCTATTGCGAGAGTAAAAGAAATTACCACAAAAGAAGTAGTTGTTTCAGGCGCTGAACCCAAGAAAATTAAGGAATTATTAGATAGGCTTTTCTCAGCACAGAAGGTTGAAGCTATAGAAGTGAATCGGGAAGGGAGAACTATTATACGGATTACAGATGATAGTGCCAAAATTGAATTTATCGATAAATCTGGAAAAGTAAAAGTGCACAAATCACCAGTAGAAATTGTAATCAGTATTAGAGAAAAAGAAGGAGAAAAGCAGAATGATTGACATCAAAGATTTGTTAAAAAAAGTCATATTGGACAAAGCGAGCGACCTTCACATTAGTACCGGTTCGCCGATAATGATGCGGGTTCATGGGTCAATGAAGAAGATCGACGAAGATCCCATCAGCAAAGAAACTGCACAAAATCTTATTTCGCAGATTCTTACCAAGGAGCAGTTTTCAATCTTACAAAAAGACCGTGAGATTGACTTTTCTCTCGCCTCAGAAATCGGACGATTCAGGGCAAATGTGTTTTATCAGCGCCAGGGATTAGGCGCAGTGCTTCGCGTGATTCCCACACAACTGCCATGCATGGAAGATATTGGTCTACCAAGTGTCATCCAGGAGTTGATCGGGCTCGATTACGGACTCGTCCTCGTTACCGGACCTACCGGGAGTGGTAAATCAACGACACTTGCGGCAATGATCGATTACATCAATGGTAATAGAGAAGGGCACATTATTACTATTGAGGACCCGATTGAATTTATTCATCGTTCTAAAAAATGTGTTGTTAATCAACGAGAGATTGGAAATAACACCCAATCTTTTGCGCACGCCTTACGGAGTGCCTTAAGAGAAGATCCTGACTATATTCTTGTTGGGGAAATGCGGGATTTAGAAACGATTTCGCTTGCCTTAACTGCTGCAGAGACGGGTCACCTCGTTTTTGGCACCTTGCACACATCAAGCGCTACAAAGACTGTTACCCGAATCATTGATGTTTTTCCAACAACACAACAAGACCAAATAAGAGTGCAGCTTTCTGAATCAATTCAAGGTGTTGTTGCACAAAGGTTGTATCCGAGAAAAGATAAGCCAGGGCGAATCGCTGCATATGAAATTATGATTGCCACACAGGCTATTCGGAACCTCATAAGGGAAAAGAAAATTATTCAGATGGAATCAGTGATACAGATAGGTCGCCAACTTGGCATGCAAAATCTTGAACAGGCTAAAAGGAAATTAGTTACTGAAGATAAACTGTCACCCGATTATCTGAAGGAACGCATAACATTGTATTGAAGTACCTGTTTTTGATATTATGTATGCTGTCATCGGGAGCAGCCCAATTAGGACAGATTGGTGATAAAGAGGTAACCACATCTGTTGAAGTAAGACTTATCGTTCCGAATCGGAAAGATCAAACAATAATGCCAATTTCGAATTCCATGATCATATTATCAGGCAGACGAAAGTCATAATTCGTTTTTACGACATTTAGGCAATTCAAAAGGCTCTTTATAACCCCAATCTCAGATTTTTCCTTGAAGTGTGATGGAGATGAGTAATCGACTGTCCTCTTCTCACAGGGCCATTCTCCTAAACCTTCGATTTAGGACTGCAATCAGTTGATATTACTTTTTCCAGCTCAGACGCACGCCGCCCCGAAATGAAAAGCCGGTCATATTAATGTCTTCACCGAGCTCGAGTGAACTATGAGTGAAATTTCCTTCTAAGAATGGGCTTACGTGCGAGTCGCTCAGGAATTCGGCTCCAACGCCGATGCCGAATCCGAGATTCGTGAAGGAGTAGGAGTAACCATTTTCTGAATATGAATAGTTATAGAGAATGAAGTGTTGTCTGAAATACGGTGACACTGAACGGCCCGGAATCATCTCGATAAGGCCAAGTTGTCCACCAATTCCGAACTGCCCATACAGATCTGAACGGCCACCAACATTGAATTCAGTCATATCCTGTTCGTAACCATCGTACCCGACACTCCAAAACCTTACACCGAAGATTTCGGCGTAGAGACCAACGTATCGCGAATAAGGTACTGTAGTCCCTGCATGGAAGCCCAGAGCACTGAGATCATAGTCTCCGTCGTAGTATTCCGTGTCCCATTTCCAGCTTAGGTGTTGCCACCCAATGCCGATATCAAAACCTGGTCTTATGCCATATGAAAAAGCAAGACCAGCAATGAGTACTACTGCCATAGAGTACTTCTTCATGTCTCCTCCTTTTTACGTTAATCACAGATTTCTCATTTCTACTATTTCTTGTACACGTTTTACTAACTGTTTTATGGAACTCTAAATATATGAAAACAAGTATGAACGGGAAGTTGCTTGGATCTGCAGTTATTGTGCAAGAAAATAGTGACGACGCTTAGCATCATACGCAATGAGGTCATTGGTCCCGTCCACTTTACAATACGCATTATTGTAACTTGCTGAAACTCTTTGTCAATAGTCAGAGATAGTTTTGTGCAAAAGATTTGGGAAGACGGTTGGTTTCGATAAGCTACTCCGCTTTCTGCTTATACAAGATTTCCTGCCTTGGTCATTTCCTATCAATTGAGTAAAACAGAATTTTGTGAAAGTACCTCTCGAGTTCTAAAGGACACCCCAGGTTGGTCAGATGGCACTATTTTCATTCAAGTTTAAGTTCTAATTCTGCGAGATTAGGCTCAACAAAACCTGCTCTTTTGTAGATATTCATTCCATCTACAGAAGCATGAAGATGTATATATTTCAGTCCTAAGGACCGTGCTTCTTTGATTAGTCTATTTAACAAGTGTGTGCAAATCCCCTTCTTTCTCGCTTCAGGGATTGTATACATATTGAGAATGTAGCCGAGTCTTCCAGATTCAAGTCCTCCATACCTTGATGGTACTTGCCACACAACCATGCCACTGGTGCCAACAGTCTTTCCATTATATTCAGCCAGCCATGCAATAAAGTCATTAGCAGGAATTGCTTCAGAAAAATATCCTCGTAACGCTTTTCTAAGAATTTCGCTTTCTTCATTTTCTGGATGATTATAGAGCTCATTTAAAAATCGAATTCTAAAATCGATTAGTATCTCGATATCACTGGTCTGAGCGCGTCGATAGTGAATTTGTTCTCTTGCGATGGTCATTGTAAATATTAAAGACGTAGTGTAATCTTGTTTACATAAATGGATTCTCGATCACGGTTTTCAAGGAAATTGCGCAGAATGAATTCAGGTAATGCAGTTACTTTTTCATCGAAGATTTTCTTGTCATTTACCTTAACTACGACGTTCTGATCAAGTTGAACCATATCCGGGTGAATATAGATACTGAAAACACCGACCTGGGAGGTTTTGAAAGAAAACGTGTTTCCAGAAAAGTACCCTTCAATCCGTGCTGATGCTTTACCTCGTGTAAAGAGATTATACTTTCGCGGATCAGGAAACCGACCTTCAAATTCGAGTATTTTTCCATCCCTTAATGCCACAATCTCTGCACAATCACCACATTTCTTGGTTTCTTTATATCTATTCACATCATCTAATGTATTAACGGGTGTATCATTGAGTTTAACAATAATATCACCTTCCTGCATCCCAGCCAGGGCGCAGAAGGTACTATCGCCAACGATTTTATCAATCCTAACACCTGGACCAGCATATGCACCGTTGGGGAAATGATTAGAAAGAGCACGCTTATCAATCAGGTTAAGATCAATGCCATCAAAATCGTCATCAGGATAAAATCCGAACATCACACGGTCATCTACTAATTCCATATTGTGATCTTTGTACCAATCGGCATGTCCCTCAGTAGTTATTGAATCGATTGTGAGCCACATGCCTTGTAGGCCTGGATAGGCGCTTTCCCATTTTATGACGGGACTTAATGTGCGTGGATGACCTTGCATAAACTTTACCATGAGGGGTATTTCTTCATCCGCATAGTCAAAATCATGACCGATGCCCGCGTAAATACGATAGAAAACACGAGCATCAGCGCTGTGAGCAAGTTCCATTATTGCTTGGATCTCTTCGGCTGGATAAAGTCTATCTTCATCAGTGTTCACAACATAAACGGGACGATTAAAGAGATTCACAAAGTAGGTCTGTATTTCACCGACCTCGGAGCCGACCCCAGGATGACCATTAAGGGCTAAAAAAGCAGCAAAGTCAGTGGGATAGCACATTGCAAACAAAAAAGAGCCAGAGCTACCATCAGAAAAGCCGGTCATAAAAACACGATTATCATCAATGTTAAAATATTGCTTGGTGTTGCGAATCTGCTGCAACACATTCGATATGCCCACTGAATCCCACCATGTCGCACCATATTGACCAAGTGGGAAGAGAACAATATATCCATTTTCCTCAGCCATTTTGGTGAACGGTGAGTCTTTTATATGCTCCTCATAATCTTCAATAAGGTCTTTTCTACTGACACCTCCGTGAAGGTATACTAATAAAGGAGTTCTTTGAGTATGGTCATAACGTGATGGGATGTAGAGACAGTATGGACGTTCAATAGCATCAATGCAAAGATTTGTGTCTATTCGTGCTCCCTTATTTGCAATGTTCTTAAATCTAATGGTTCTGAGCAGTGCGATTAAGGTATCTGCAGATGGTTTCTCCTTTATTATTTGAGCTATAAGTGTTTCCTGCTCTGTTTTGTCAGCAGCATAGATGAGTCTGTCGATGTGCTCCTGAAGATCTATAGCATTTATAAAAACGGGTACTACGAAAATGCTCAATGAAAAGCACAAGAGTTTCTTTAACATGAGAACCTCTCTCTCTTATTAATATTACAGGGTAATTATAAGGATGCAGAATTCTCTGTCAATAAGCGAACGGAGTTTTAGGTAAAAATATGAGAAAGAGAATCTGCTCCAACCACGATGCCTTCTCATTTGTGTCATTTCAGAGCCAGAGTGCAGAGCAATATTGACACTGATTGATGGTTGGGTAAAATAGTAATGCGGAAGGAGGTTACAATGGTATTGAGGAGGAGCCTGTTGTTTCTTTTTGTGTTCATAATCATTGGATATGGTCAGAAAAAAACACGTGTTTTGCAGCATGCAAAGGCGCATGACCGTGTGGCGCCCAGGGTACTGAATTATCAAGGATATCTAACTGATACTCTCGGAAGTTCCTTAGATGATACCCTTAATATGACATTCACCGTATACGATGCAGAGACTGATGGAAATGAGCTGTGGACTGAAACTCACTCTCTCGTTCTTGTAGAGCGTGGTGTGTTTAGTATCATGTTAGGGAGTGTCAATGAGATTCCGGATTCTGTATTTTTCCAGGGTACTGAGCGTTGGTTAGAGCTCATCCTTGAGAGTACAGACACATTGTCGCCACGCACGAGGATTACGGCAGTTGCATACGCGTATACAGCAAGCCGCGCCGATACTGCTGACTACGCACTCGCCACTCCCTTAGGTGGTGTGCCATCAGGCTACTGTATCTTGGGAGAATCTGGAACTCCACCGGCAGGTTATACGTACACGCAGAACTATGTCACTGCTGCAGATCCCTCGGTTAACGTCTGGACTACAAAGACAGCCATGCTCGATGACAGAAGCTACCTTGCGGCCGCATCGGTGGGTGGTAAGATCTACGCAATCGGTGGCCGTCCGAACGAGCACGCAAATGAAGAATACGACCCTGTTACCAACACATGGACAATGAAGGAAGGTTGGGAGTATGGCGAGAGAGCCTGTGCCGTAGCTGCTGTGAATGGTAAGATATACGCACTTGGCGGGTATAGTAATAGGCGCACAAACACGGAGTATGATCCCTCAACGAATTCCTGGACTGACAAGGCCGATATGCTTACTGGTCGCCATGGCTTGGCAGCGGCAGGAGTAAATGGTAAGATTTATGCAATTGGCGGCTATGATAATATGGCAGTTCTTCAAACGAATGAAGAATACGACCCGGTCAGCAATGCATGGACTACCAAGGCAAATATGCCATCGCCTCGGTATGGTCTTGCTGCTGCTGTGGTGGACGGTAAGATCTACGCAATCGGTGGAAGATATACCAGTTTCTATCTCAGTGTTAATGAAGAATATGATCCAGTTACCAATAATTGGACCGGAAAGGCAGACATGCCAACAGGACGATACTATCTGGCTGCTGCGGCGGTGAATGGTAAGCTCTATGCAATTGGTGGGTGGAACCCTGGCAACAATTATCTGGCCACAACTGAGGAATATGATCCAGCTAATAATACCTGGTCCACAAAGCCAGATATGCCAACCACCCGAATGGCCCTTGCTGCAGCTGAGGCGGGCGGAAAGATCTACGCGATCGGCGGCGAAGATGGCGGTATTGAGGTGGACGCAAACGAGGAGTATGGTGCAGGTGTAGTGTCATACTACATACACCGAAAAAACTAAAAAAGAGAAGACACAACAGGGGATGGCGACGAGATTGATTCTTATCTATTAGGATGTGTGCGCTATTCTTCGCATATGAAGTGTAAATTACTTTTTCTTCCTATGTTATTTGCTTCACTCTCGTGCGAATCACAGTCAGACATAGTGAGCATCGATGGACACAGGATTACCCAAAAGGATGTTGCCTATCGATTAGATATTGACAAGGCATATGGAAACGATCAGTCCACAGCGACCGAAGTCATCCTACAGCTTATTATGCAGACATTGCGAGAGGTCATTGCGGAGAAAGAACATATTCATGTGACCGACAGTATGATAGAGCAGGAAGCCGTGAGAATTGATAGAGAAACAAAGGCACCTGGGATCCTTGTCAAGGTAAAGAGTGTCTTCAGCAAGCATCGCGATTATCTGCAACATTATGTCAGACCAATATTCATACAGAAATCTCTGCAGGAAAAATTCTTTTTCGATACACTATACCAAGAAGAACCATACAATATAATAAAGGAAGCATTTTCACGTAGCAAAAATAGGCTCTTGAGCTCTGATAGTGCATTGAAGGTCTTTGAAACCAGTGATGAACAACTGAGATATTATGAAAATTCCGCAGGAGACGGGATAGGTCAGGACAAGTATTCCTACTATTTTGTAAAACAGAAGGCTGGGAAAAAGGTTGTTTATCTAATACCAAAAAATGATTATACTGAATGGTTTCGTACCGAGGCTCAGAAAGTGTTTCTAGTAGTCAATGATGAGGAGCTGAGAGACAAGCTTCTAAAGAGGACACAAGAGAGCGAATTCTGGCAGGAGATTCTCAGCAAATAAATGGATTTGTGCCCATTCTTTTAGTACTCAAGGAACTCGAGCAGAAGCCCTCTAGGAACATGGGCAAGCAGAATATTGTACCTATCCTCTTCTAAATTTATGATTGCACAAATTCAAGAATGAGTAAGATTAATGGAGGAGTGGCAATGAGAAAGTCGTTAGTAATGTTGTGGCTAGCGCTTGTAATTGCTTTGCCAACAATAAGCCTTGCCCAGATATGGGTAGCGCGGTATAACGGACCAGGCAATGGCTGGGATGGAGGAAATGCGATTGCCGTTGATGATGCGGGTAATATCTATGTTGCAGGGTCGAGTAATGGTGTAGGTTCTCTTTATGACTATGCGATCATTAAGTATAACCCTTCAGGTGCAGAACAGTGGGTTGCACGGTACAATGGTCCAGGTAATGGCAGCGATGAGGCTAACGCAATTACTGTTGATCATTCAGGCAATATCTTTGTTACAGGACATAGTGAGGGCGGGCCGGGCACAGGGGCAGATTACGCCACCATTAAGTACAATTCTTCAGGCGTGGAGCAGTGGGTGGCACGGTACAATGGGTCTGGTAATATGGCTGATGGTGCAGGCGGAATTTGCATTGACAATTCGGGCAATGTCTATGTCACAGGATTCAGTGTGGGTTCAGGTACTGAGTCGGACTATGCACTCGTTAAATATGATTCATCAGGCGTGGAGCAGTGGGTGGCACGGTATAATGGTCCAGACAATGACTATGATAGGTCAATTGCCATTGTCCTTGATCATGCCGGTAATATCTTCATCACAGGCACGAGTCGGGGTTCAGCCACTGATGATGACTATGTGACTGTGAAGTACGATTCTTCTGGTGTTGAGCAATGGGTGGCACGATATAATGGCCCAGCCAATGGACCGGATGGAGCAGATGCGATAGGCCTTGATGACATGGGCAATGTTTATGTTACGGGTTCCAGCAGGGGTCTTGGTACTGATAATGATTACGCGACGGTGAAGTATAATCCTTCGGGAGTGGAACAGTGGGTGGTACGGTATAATGGGCCAGCCAATCACTGGGATGATGCATCTGCTATTGCGGTTGATCATTTAGGCAATATCCATGTTACAGGACGGAGCGTTGATTCAGATCTTGAGGATGACTATGCAACCATCAAGTATAGTTCTGCAGGTGTTGAGCAGTGGGTAGCACGGTACGACGGACCTGCAAATAGCTACGATGATGCACGGGCATTGACTATTGATAATCAAGCAAATGTTTATGTCACGGGGTATAGTGTTGGTCTAGGTACAGGTCAGGACTATGCAGCCGTTAAGTACAATACTTCTGGTGAAGAGCAGTGGGTAGCACGGTACAATGGACCAGCCAATGACTGCGATGATGCACTGGCGATTGCCGTTGATAATTCAGGGTATGTCTATGTCACAGGATGGAGTCGGGGTCCAGGCACAGGGTTTGATTATGCGACTGTCAAGTATTCGTGCATGGGTATAGAAGAACACGAGAAGACGAGCAAGGGCCGGCACACAGGATTGACAGTGTATCCGAATCCGTTCAAAGGGAAGATAGATATCAGATATGGGATACCGAATGAAGTAGATAGTAGACAGTATGCAGTAGGCAGTATAAGAATCTATGACATTGTTGGTCGGTTAGTGAAAAATTTTTCAGTGCTTACTGCCTACTCCCTAGTGCCGAATGTGATCCCCTGGGACGGTCGTGATGACTTCGGCAAAAAACTTCCCAGCGGTGTCTACTTCTTGAAATTTGCTACAAGTTCCGCAGGAGCCAATGGTTCTGGAGGGGAAGCAGGGGATCATAAAGAGACTGAAAAATTGATTTTGGTGAGATAAGGTAGGTTAGATAGCAAAAGGGCGGTCAATGAAAAATCCGCTACGACCTTCCCACCTTGAACAAAGACAGGTGTGTCGTCTCGTCTGTCTATACGATAATAAAGATATTTATGAATCACAGACAAGATTATGTGAATCTTG
>Ga0209427_10010202_pt1 | contig 10423 bp, 10 predicted proteins | sample DeeMarSWOR136_30_FD_187465 | JGI IMG/M metagenome (GOLD analysis project Ga0209427, IMG submission 187465) | Marine sediment microbial communities from White Oak River estuary, North Carolina - WOR-1-36_30 (SPAdes) (version 2) | ecosystem: Environmental > Aquatic > Marine > Intertidal zone >...
GGGGTTCACTCCGGCACCTGGTTCATCCAGGAGTATCATTTTTGGGTCAGACATCATACTTTTCGCAAGCTCGAGAAGTTTTTTCTGTCCACCGGAAAGTGTACCAGCATATTCATCCTTGAGATGAATCAGCTCAACAAACTCGAGGACTTCAAGAGCTTTTTCTTTATTTTCATTTTCCTGTTTTCTTACCATATTTGGACGAAGCCAGGTATTCCAGATCTTTTCTCCGATCTGGGAGGCAGGAATAATCATTAAGTTTTCAAGAACAGTCATTTGATCATATTCGCGGGTAATTTGGAAAGTTCTAAACATCTTTTTATGGAAAATTTTATTTGGAGAAAGACCCTCGATACGTTCGCCGTTGAAAAATATTTCCCCTTTATCAGGTTTATAGAATCCTGTAATCAAATTAAAGAGTGTTGTTTTTCCTGCACCGTTTGGTCCGATAAGCCCGGTTATTGAGTTTTCACTCACACTGAGTGTACAATCGTTGACAGCGCTCAGCCCCCCGAAGCTCTTATGCACACCCTTAACTTCTAGCATAGTGCAGTCCTCGTCGTGCATTCTTACTTATCTAATAAGTAATTATTCATATATTAGAATTTGCAGCATACAGTATTCACCATATCTATGTTTTTGTCAACGATCTTTTTAAATCAGAACCGTGAGGTCACAAACTCGGCCCTTTGAAATTTCTTGTAACTGATCGAAGGTCATCGGAACGCCCGATGCATCGGTGCCTGCAGCGGGGTAGATGGTGGCATGGTTATTTAGGTGTATGTCCAGGATAATCTCGATCCCTTCGATGCCGAAGGGGCACACCCCTCCAGGGAGGAATTCGGTGGCTGAATGAGTTTCTGAGGCATTCGCCATTCTCGATTTCACCCCGATTGCCCCTTTTAGTTTTGAACCGGAGACTTTCCTGTCACCAGGGCAGAGCACCATGTAGTATTTCCCGTTTTTCCCTATAAAGAGAAGGGATTTTGCGATCTGGCCCACCTCCACGCCGAGGGCTTTGGCGGCAAGGGGTGCGGTCGGGGTGCTGCCTGCATCGAACTCGATTGCCTTGAGGTCATGCTCCTCGAGCACTTTCTGGACCTTATCGGGTATCATGGCGTCTCCAGGAAAACGCGTAATGGTAAGTAAAATAATCCCTCCGGGAAAAAAAATCAAAGGGTGCGTGGTAGGAAACAGTTGAAAATTTTCACCTCTGATACTATCCTTTTACAAATAATCACGGCCAAGGGGTATGCCATGAGGAAGATCGACTGGGATACACTGGGGTTCGAGATCAACCCCGCAGACAAGATGTTCGTTGCTGAATACAAACAGGGGAAATGGGACGATGGGAAGATCCTTGATTACGGTCTCCTCCAGATTTATCCTTCAGCGGTCGTGTTGAACTACGGTCAGGGTATCTTCGAGGGAATGAAGGCCTACAGGACCAAGGATAATCGGATTGCGATGTTCAGACCCTACGACAATGCCCGCCGTCTCAATGAAGGTTGCAGGAGGCTCTGCATACCGGAGCTGGCTGAGGATTTCTTCGTCAAATCGATTGAAAAGCTCCTTCTGGAAAATGTCGACTACATCCCTCCCTTTGGGAAAGGAGACCTCTATATACGGCCTGTCCTGTTCGGGTCCGGACAGATGCTTGGAGTAAACCCGGCCATAGAGTATATGTTCGTCATTTTTATGTCCCCCGTCGGCCCCTATTTCAAAAGCGGTTTCAGTGGTATACATCTGCAAATCCTGGACGACTATCACCGCGCTCCCCAGTACGGGACCGGAGGAGTGAAGGCGGTGGGTAATTACGCAACCTCGCTTTTTCCAAAGGACATTGTAAAGAAAAACGGCTATGATGAGGTGCTCTACCTGGATGCGAGAGTCTCTACCTACGTGGAGGAAGTGGGTGCGGCAAACTTTTTCATGCTGAGGGACGGTGTTCTGTCGAGCCCGAGACTTGGTGGGTCGATCCTTCCTGGAGTCACCAGGGGCTCGGTTCTCACCGTCGCAAAGGAGTTATTCAGCATGATTGTTCAGGAGAGGGACATCCGTTTTGATGAGCTGTACGGAGCGGACGAGCTCTTCTGTACGGGAACGGCTACGGTGCTTACACCGATTTTAAGTATTGCCTATAAGGAGAAAAATTATATTATCGGCGATGGGAAACCGGGAAAGAAGACGAAAGAGCTGTACGATGAGCTTAAGGGTATCCAAATCGGTACGCGGCCGGACCGCTTTGGATGGTTCCATGAAGTGAAACAAAGGGTGGTCTGAATACCACATTCGGTGGTCTTTTACACCTTGTGGGCGAGGGCTCTTTGCTTCTCATATGCAAAGAGTTCATCCCTCTTGAGAGGCCCCTCCTCAACCTCAATGTCGAGTCCGGCCGAAAAGGCACTCACCAGGGCGTTTTTAAACTCCCCTTTGTCCACCTTTTTACCGGTGAGCTCTTCCACGGAGGTCATTGGCTCGAGTACTTTGTCCTTGATCTCAGGAGGAACCCAGATGACCTTGAAAAACTCGTCTGTTTTCAACTTGCCCACAAAGCAGAGGGAGTTCACCACGGTCAGGTTTTCCACCTGGGAAATGACGAAACTCGCGATTTTCCTCCCCTTCACCCGTATGCTCCCTCGGTGTTTGTACCAGGCATCCTTTACTCCGAAACTCTTGAAAATGCTGACCAGTATCTCGCCGACCTTCTGATAGGCCTCTTCGATACTCTCGAAAAAGGCGCTGTCATGGACCATCTGTATTGATATGGTACTCTCGGGGTGCATGAAGAGCAGAGTCCGCTCTCCGGTGAGTATCACATGCTCGAGGCTGGGAACGTCCGGCTTGATCTCGTTTATGAGGGAGGCGAAGTTTGACAGTGCAATAATCGCCTTTGCCCTACAGTCATTGAGTATGTGGATGATTTCTCTCCCTTTGTACATGGTGTTGAAGGGAACTGCGATTGCCCCGAGTTTCTGGATAGCGAAGAATGAGTAGACAAACTCGGGGATATTGGGGAGCATGATGGCGACCCTGTCGCCTTTTTCTACTCCAAGATTTCGTAACCCGTTTGCAAGCTTGTTCACATTCTCGTTGAGCTGAAGGGAGCTTATCTCCTTTCCCCCACCGAATATGAGGGCAATTTTTTTCTTTGACTGTTTTGTACGGTCTTCCAGTAGTTTTCCAAGGCTCGTTCTCACTGCTTCAGACCTCCTCTCCGCTTTCTTCGATCAACCGTTCGTCCTTATATCCTTCTTTGAGCTCTTTTCTGAGCACCTTCCCCGTCGCGCTCTTGGGAAGGGATTCTCTGAACTCCAAGAACTTTGGAACCTTGAAGGGCGAGAGATGCTCTTTACAAAACTCCACGATTTCCTTCGGGGCTGCACTCTCCCCGTCTTTGAGCACGACAAATGCCTTGACCGCCTCCTTCATTCCCTTGTCAGGTACTCCGACGACCGCTGCCTCTCTTACCTTATGGTGGGTGTAAAGCACCTCCTCTACCTCTCTTGGAGAGATGTTGAATCCCCCACGGATGATTATGTCCTTTTTCCTGTCGGTGATGTAAAAATACCCTTCCGCGTCCCTGTAACCGAGATCGCCGGTGTGAAACCACCCGCCTTTCATTGCCTCTTCCGTTTCATCAGGGGCATTCCAGTAACCGTCGGTGATCACTCCTCCTCTAATGACCACCTCACCCACCTGTCCCGGTGGAAGCTCTTTATCCTCATCATCGAAAATATTCATTTCTACCCCCGGGCCCGGGGGTCCGATAGAGCCTACTTTAAATCGCTCTCCTGATTGGTTCAGGCACACGCAGGCTGTGGACTCGGTGAGCCCGTAACCCTCTGCAATGCGCGTCTGAAACGCCTCCTCAAACTCTTTGATGACTTCTATGGGTAGAGGTGCCCCCCCTGATATGCAGGCCCTGAGGGATTTTGGTATGGTCGCCTTTCTGGAACGCGAAATCTGAAGGAGGTGGATATACATTGAAGGAATCGCGATGAGCACCGTTGCCCCCACATCCGATATATTTTTCAGCAGTTCCATGGGGCTGTACTGTGGGACGAGACTCATACTGCAGCCGAAATAGATGGAAGGGACCAGTACATCCGCCATAGCATAGACGTGAAAAAAGGGTAGTACACCTATTACTTTATCCTCTGGCTCAAGGGGAAACACGTGGGAGGTCAGCTCGCACTCCGCAAGAAAATTATTGTGGGAGAGCTTGACTCCTTTTGGTTTTCCAGTTGTTCCGGATGTGTAAAGGAGTACTGCGGTCTCTTCGGGATTCACTTCCTCAGCAGAGAAGTTACGTGAGGATTTTACCATGATTTCCTGGAATGAAACTGTATCGGCAAGTTTCGCACCGCCCCGGCCGCTCCGTGGGTAGGTGGCAACCTCCACATCGTTTTTCTGTGCAGACTCACGGTCCACCTGCACATCGGCGCCTGCCAGTATCCCCTTTTTTTTTACCCCCTGGACTACAATGGTATCGGGAAGCTGATCCCTGGTAAGCAGGTACTTGCCAGCGATTCTCCCCTCTACCAAGGCTGAAGGATAGGCGAGGAGATCGGCCGCATCACCTTCGGGATTGAATATGAGTCTCCATTTTCCCTTCATAGGTATGATCCATCATAAAAATTTATAGTGTTGCTGCACATTCTTTAAAAAACAGCTGAATCTTCACTATTCCATTCATACATATTACCCCGCAGCGAGAAACTCCTCCACCTCGTCGAAAAACTTCGCCTGTACCTCCTCAGAAGGAGGCGGTGTGAGGAAACTCACTATAACATACAGCACCAAATTGACGATAATCGTCGGCATTATTGGATGCAGATCGAAAAAGAGTGGTTTGTAGATGAGCCCCGCGATTAGATACACGAGCCCTGCGAGGGTGCCTACGATCGCCCCCTGCCGGGTACCCCGCTTCCAGAGCAGTCCCCCAACCAGTGCAGGTCCCCACTGTGCAAATCCTGGGATGGTAACATCTGTGAGGTATAGGGCCATGGCCATGGGATTCCATATGGACACGCCGAGGCTGAGCAGCACAACGCCGATAAGAGAAAACCGTGCCCAACGGATGATCTGTCTGTCCGATGCATCCGGCTTAAAGATTCCCTGCACAAGATCCCTGGAGACCAAGATACTCGAAGTTAAAAGCTGCACCGCTGCCGTTGAAACTGCCGCTGCGATCACGCCCATCAGCACATATACGGAAAACCAGTTCGGTAGAAACTTCGTGATGATCGTCTGAATAATGGAGTCTGCAGCCTCTTTTCCCGTGACACCAGGCATCACCGCAGGTGCAACGAGAGAGCCCCAGATAAAGGGGAGAGTGTAAAAAAAGATCCCGCCGAAAATAAATATCAGCAATGGAAACCATTTAAAGAGTACCTTGTCCCGGGCGGTCATCACACCGATCACGATATGCGGCCAACTGAAGGCGAGGAGCCCAACAACCATTGTCCCTCCAATGATTGCCGGGGTAAACCTTCCAAGTGGTCCCGGTGCGCTCAGGAGCTCCGGATTGGTTTGCATAAGGGTCTGAGCAGCCTCCGGGAGACCTCCGGGTAGAAACTTCTGAACAACCCAGATGAGAGATCCCAGGAGCGCCGTGGCATATACGATACCGAGAAAGATGTTGACCCATGCCACGATACGCATTCCCCCCAGAATGACGAGGATGACCAGGAGGGCCACCGTATAGATCGCACCGACAATCACCGGGAGGCCTGTGAGCGCCTGAAATCCGAGGCCTACTCCAAGCGGTTGTATCCCTACATAGGGAACAATAAATGCGAGCAGCATAAGGGAGAGGATAAGTCTGAGGAGCGGTGATTCATATCGCTCAGCGAGTACTTCCACCGGTGAGAGATAACGGTTCAAACGTGCGACAGCCCAGAGCCTCGGGCCGAGAAACATGTATAAAGCGGCAAAACCCGCGACCGATCCCCAGATGAAATAGATATAAGTCGGTCCGTGCAGGTAGAGGTACCCCGGATACCCATAAAACGTCCAGCTGCTCGATACAGCAAAGAGGATGAAAAAAAACATGACCACCACACCGATGGTCCTGCCCGCGAGCATGTAATCCTCGGCCGTTTTCGCTGAAATCTTGTACCCATAGCTCGCCATCACTAGTATGGCGAGTCCGAAGAGCGCCAGTATCAGCACCACCATGTGTTTTTCTCCTTTTTTATTTGTAGGGCCAGAACTTGAAGAAGTAGATCAAGTAGGCGACAAGCCAGACGAAGACAAAGACAAGTCCTGAGACCAGCGGGAGCGTCATCCACCCGAACACCACCACTTTATGAGGAAAATACCTGGTCACGAATAGCATACCGGCTATGGAAAGAAAGAGGATGCCAAGAAATATTTTTCCCGGCGTATGACGTATAATTTCACGCATCTTAAGGACCTCCTCTCGTTGATTTGAGTGAAACAGAGGTCACTCGATCATTTGAAACAATGGTAAAGGAAGGTTTCTGAAATGTCAATTGAAATTGGGTATTTCTAGAGGAATGGAGATCGGGCTGGGTGTTGGAAAGGTAGAAGGGTGTTTACCATGGAATAGTAAACTCAATGAACACCCACCAGTATCGTGACTCCCCTTACGGTATATATTGACTGATCCTCCTTCTGGACCATGGACTGCACTTCGAGACTGTGGTGAGGGCGATAAGATGGGGGTTCAGCTCGGTCATGTTCGACGGCTCCTCTCTGAGCTACGAGGGAAATCTTGGTACGACAAGGCTCCTCATACGAATCGCGAAGGCAGCGGGAGTGAGTGTTGAAGCGGAGCTGGGGAGAATAGGGGGCGCAGAGGACTCCGGTAAAGGGGATACGAGCAGGAAAGAAGATTACACAGATCCTGACCAGGCAGTCGAGTTCGTCAGAGAAACCGGGATCGACGCTCTCGCCATCTCCATAGGAAACACCCACGGCTTCTACCAGAGGAAGGCTGAGCTTGATTTTGATCTGCTCGAACGGATCAGGAGCACGGTAAAGGTCCCACTAGTGCTCCACGGTGGGACCGGGATCCCTGATGAGTACTTCGTGAGAGCGATCCGGCTCGGCATAAGCTAGGGATGGGTGGTTTTTTTTTTCGTCATTGATCCAGAAAAATCTGTTTTTATTTTTGTTCTTCTGAGGTATAATAAGCATATTGTTATCTCTTTTTTTTGACTCCTATGGTCAATTCTTTGGTGACAATAGAGGTGAGACTCCAAGCCTTGCAAGGCATCGGGGGAGTTTGCAGCTCGAAGCTTTGTGAGCATGAGGTTATTCTATGGAAATATTACACTTACCGCCCGACCTTGACATGAAGTTGAAAGAGGAGGGTACCACGATTAAGAGTACTGGGGAGATAAGAAAGATCTCGGTGCTCTTTGTCGATATCAGGAACTTTCCCCATCTATTCCAGAAGCATGACCCCGAGACAGTGCTTGCGATTATGGATCTTTACTTTCGCGTACTGAGCTCTATTGTGAAGAAGTATGACGGTATCATTCCCAGAATCAGTGGGGGAAGTCTCATGGCTGTGTGGGGGCTTCCGAATCAACAAAAGATCGATGCGTACAATGCCGTAAGGGCAGGGGTTGAGATGAGAATGGAGATGTATCACCTCATTCCCGAGCTTGTGCGGGTGGGCACTGTGCCCCTGGAGATAGGAATCGGAATTGGAACAGGAAAGGCGATTTCTGGTTTTGTGGGTCCCATGGACAGACGTGAGTTTGCCCTCGTCGGTAATTGCATTATTCGAGGGGAACGCCTCCAGTCCATAGCTTTTGATAACCGGATTTTCATCGACAAGATGACCGCTGCAGAGATAAAGCTGGTCTCCTACATGATGCCCCTCCCTAAAGGGATAAACAAGTATGGTCTTCAGAACGAGATGGTGTACGAGGTGGAAGGGATCTACGAGTTCAACAGGAAGTTCGAGTCAATGAGAAAGCACCCGAGGTTTATCGTCGCAAAAGTGGTTGGAGTGACAAAGACATCCTCAAAACAGAGAAAGGCGGTCCTGCTCAAGAGCGTTGGAGAGGGAGGGCTGGGTGTTGAGGTGCACGATCGAGAAAATTTCGAACTCCAGATCGGGGAGAAGGTCATGGTGGACACCTCACACGTGAACCTGCTAGGGATGAAGAACGTGAAGGGGATGGTCGTTCGTAAGGAGGAGTACAAGGCCGACGGTATCTTCCATCTGAAGACATGGGATGTGGGCATCAAGCTCCTGGACATCCCCGAAGAAACCAAGAAACGGCTCCAGAAGGTTGCGGTAGGAAAGCGGATCGTGTAGTGGTTTGAGTTTCCTTCCTATTTAGTGGGTTTTCTCTGAAAAAATGCAGATTTTATAGATTTTACTTTTTCGGCATTGTGGTCATTTCGGAAGATCTGCTCATATTCGGTGCAAATCCATTTGATACTACATTACGTGCAAAAAAGGTTTTTTCAAAATGTTTTCGTAGGGTAAAGGCAGAGCCTTTCGATTTTACATCTGCCACAGAGCGGCTTTTTTGCCTGACACACATATCTTCCGTGAAAGTTCACCACATGGGAGAATCGTGTTTGGTCTTTCTCCTCTATTATATCATTAAGCTCCATCTCAATTTTGTCAGGGTCCTTTGCAGTGCTGAGACCGAGCCTTCCTGACACCCGCTTCATGTGAGTATCGACGATGATGGCAGGCTGGCCGTAGCAGTTTCCCAACACTACGTTGGCAGTTTTTCTTCCGACACCGGGAAGGCTCACTAGGTCTTCAAGTGTGTTGGGGAATCGCCCTCCGAACTTCTCCACGATTGCCTGAGAAGCACCCCTCAGACTCTGCGCCTTATTCTTGAAAAAACCTGTAGATTTAATGATCCTCTCCAGGTCTGATAGTTCAGCAGCGGACATTTCCTCAGGGCCAGGGTATTTCGAAAAGAGTTCAGGAGTGATGCTGTTCACCCGCTCATCGGTACATTGTGCCGCAAGGATTGTCGCCACCATCAGCTCAAAGGGGTTTTTATGGTTCAGGAGCGGACCCGCCTTCGGGTTCTCATCATTCAAGATAAAAAATATTTCATAAACCCTTTTCTTTTTTTCGTCTTGTGAAAAACTCATTGATCTCCTCGCTCGTCATGCAGTTTAGAAGCCCCTTCTTCGTAACCCACCCCTTCCGTGCCATGATGAGCCCGTACTCCATGTCATCGAACCCATCGATCGAGTGGGCATCCGGACCAAGGGAAATGAGTATCCCCATGTGGACGGCTTTTTTCATAAGGGTCCAGTCAGGGTCCAAACGGTGGGGGTTGCAGTTATGCTCGAGCACGACTTTCTCCCGCAAGAGCGCATAAAGCACCTGCTCCTCGTCATATTCGTACCCTTTCCGCGAGAGAAGAAGCCGTCCGCTTATGTGCCCGAGGATTGTGAGGTAAGGGTTTGAGATTGCCTTCAGGAGTCGCGCTGTTGCGTCCTCGGGCTTCATGGAAAGCCTTGAGTGTACCGAACCGATCAAAAAGTCAAGCTTTCCAAGCACCGCGTCGGGGTAATCGAGTGCGCCATCGGTGAGAATGTCCGACTCGATACCACAGAAGATCCTGAAAGGGGCGAGCTCGTCATTGAGCGCCTGCACCTCTTTGATCTGTGCTGCAAGACGCTCCTCGGAAAGTCCGTTAGCATAAAAAGCCGATCTGGAATGATCCGAGAGACAGAGGTAGGAGTAGCCCCTCTTTATGCACTCCTCGGCGAGCGTGCGTATGCTGTTCGATCCGTCGGAATGTGTGGAGTGTACGTGTATCATCCCGTGAATGAAGTCTTTTTCCACAAGATCCGGGATACTTCCACTTTCTGCAGCTTCGATTTCACCGGCAGCCTCCCGAATTTCAGGCGGTATGTAGCCTAGCTTTATCGCCGCGTATACCTCCTCCTCTGTCCTGACGGAAATGGCATTATCATCCCTGAAGATACCGTACTCGTTCATCTTCAGGCCCATACGCTTCGAACGCAAGCGGAGTTGGGTATTGTGGTCCTTGGAACCGGTGAAGTGCTGGAGTGCTGCGGGAAATGATTCTTCGGGAATAATCCTGAAATCGATCTGTAAGCCCTGCCTTCTGATGGATACTTTTGTCGGTCCCTGAGCGATCACACCTTCGGACTCTTTCCCACCGTCCGCAAGCCCGGTGAGCGTATCTTTCACCCGGTCCGGATCTGCACCCTGTACGGGAACCAGTACCACATCGACATCTTTGAAGACTGTTTTTCCCCTCCTGAGACTCCCTGCAACCTGTACGTTCGAGAAAAGACCAGACACCTCCAACACACTCACCACATCCTTCGAAATGTTAAGGGCTTCTGATATGAGGTACTGGCCTCTGTACTGTTTTTTAAACTCGATGCCCTTCAGGATCTTCTCCTGACTCTTTTCGCCGAAACCTTCAAG
>Ga0209427_10010207_pt1 | contig 10418 bp, 11 predicted proteins | sample DeeMarSWOR136_30_FD_187465 | JGI IMG/M metagenome (GOLD analysis project Ga0209427, IMG submission 187465) | Marine sediment microbial communities from White Oak River estuary, North Carolina - WOR-1-36_30 (SPAdes) (version 2) | ecosystem: Environmental > Aquatic > Marine > Intertidal zone >...
AAAGGAGGTCGACGCCCTATGGGAGGGCTACGGCGTCAAGCCGAGGAGGGTGATCTCCGGTAGCGGTCTCAGGATTTTCGTCGACCCCTTCGTCCACGAGAACGAGAAGGACAAATTTGAGGGGGATTACAGTTCCCGCGTCTACCCAATAGGGATCAACCCGAAGCGGCTCACGGGGGAGGACTGGCCCCATGTCCTATCTATTGGTCGGAGGGGCGGCTCTCTATACGTGAAGAAGATCTTCCAGATCATCAAGAGGCAGCACTACAGCAGCGACTTCGGCCTTGACTCTATTAGAGAGGAGATCGACAAGTCTGATCTCAATCCGACGCAGAAGGGGTTCGCCCACATGCGGATGGAGACGCTGCAGGACTACCTAGAGGCGGGGGATTTCGTCGATGATCTGAGGATCGGCGGAGTCAACCTCTTCGACCTGAGGAGAATCATGATGGAGCCCGACGACATCTTCAGCGTCATGATGCTCGTCATCAGCGCTATACTGAACAGCGAGGTCTTCGAGAGGGAACAGTTCGTCTTCGTCATCAACGAGGCCCACGACTACCTGAGGAAGGGGCTGTCCAAGGACTTCACCGACTATATCAACTACCTGATCAGGAAGAAGAGGCATGCCGGCACCTGGCTCATGCTCGATACCCACTTCCCCGAGGACGTCGACCCCAAGGTGATCAAGGGATCAGACATCAAGGTCTTCCACAAATCTGACATCCTCAGCTCCAGCCTGCTCAAGAGGATCGTCTCCGGAACCGAGGTTCCACCCCACAGGCTCGAGACGGGACAGGCAATTATCCGCTCCGACAAGTCGGTCTCAGGCCCGGACAAGGTACTAATCGTCGACGTGAGGCCGAGGCTCACCCAGCACGGTGCCCCCACAAAGACGGCAATCTGAAACCGGATCATGGTGCCCATAAGAATAGCCCCTGATAACCAAGCTCATTAAAGGCGCATGTAGCCACACATCGAATCTGCAAACGCGCAACCTGATGTAGGTTGAGTCCATAAATGAGTTTCTGAATGGTGTACTCGGAACGATTTTAAGATGTTATCCAGGAATGTTCTGTAATGTCCCGTATACAGCTTGAAACATCGTTGGATGAAATAAGCTACGAGAACATGGTAAACTTTTATGCCAGGGAGCTCCTGATGATCGCTGAAGGCGTGTCGCCCAAGGAGGTTCTGGGATCCTGCGTCCGACGCAAGTTCAGGCGAATAGGGGTTTTCAAGAAACCTCGCGGCTCGAACGAACTTTCAACAAGGGCGATCAAGTTGCTGAGTACAAGTAAGATAAAAATTATAAGCGATAGATAAAAAACCATCCTAAATAGTAGTTTCTTCGGTTACAATGCTCGTAACAGTATAAAAGTAAAAGAGAGTCCACAATGATGTTTAAATGGCCTAAATGTTCTTAAATGAATATACAAATTAACAAAATAAATAAAATTAAGAAGTGAAAGGGTCAAATACTTTCAAAAAACGTATCTCCACTTCTCCCATTACAATTTAAGTGTGCAAATACGACACTCTCGATAATTATTTTTTTTTAAACAATACAGCATAAGGTTCGTGACTAATCTTAACTCTGACACGTTGGATCATATCTCTGGGTTCCATTACGCTGTCTTAGAGGGAGCGACGATGGTAGAACATGATCCATTGTTAGATCTGTATCAGATAGAGTCAATTGAGGTTTCTCCCGTTGATCGAGAAGTTGTAGGATTGATGGCCAAGATCCTGTATGATATCGAGGACATAGAGAATACTAGCCGTAACATAGCAGATCTGTTCAAGATCGAGCAGGTTTCCAGTGAAAAATGTCTCTCACTGCTGAAGACGATGATCGACAGCTTGGAGATCGAGTTGTCTATCCTGAATTTACTGGGATTCAATACTTTGTAGAGCGCCACATGAAAGAGTAAACAGTGATAAACGTGGCTTCACAGCGGAGGACAAAACTAGATCTGTACTTCGATATCCTTCAATCACTTAAGACTGGAAATTACAGAGTTACGCAGATCATGCGTGAAGTAAACGTCGCCTACAAGCCATTGAAGGAGATGCTGGCTGCGTTGCTGCAACACAGTATAGTCGAGGAGGTTGACGCCGATCATCTGAACGACGGCAGAACTAGTGTCTACTACCGGTTGACGACTAAGGGCGAGAGTGTCTACGCCTATTTGAGGAACACGAAGAACCATGTGAACGAGATCATATCGATGCTCTCCTGACCCAGTTACTGGGCTAAGATCGAGCATTGACCCTATTCGTGGTTCATGGTCTGGAGAAGAGTTGGGCATTAATTACGACTTTCTTTTCTTGCGCTTATGGCCACTTGTGCTAATGGAGGAATCCCGATCAATATTGATCTTTGAGAACCCTGACACGTGAATAAATCAGGGAGTGTTTATTATCAGACCTATGTCCTCGACGCTGCCAAGCAGAGTGCTGGGCAGCATCCCGTCCCACTGGGTCAAATACAGATACTGCGTGTACTCCGGAGTCATCTGAGAAGTTATCTGCCTGATAGCCTCGGCGGTTGCGTTGGCTTCTATCATGATCCTCCTTGCCTCTGCCTCTGCCGCAATAACCTTCTTCTGGGCCTCAGCGCCGGCCTGTATCACAGTCACATTGTACTGGCCTTCAGCGGTTATAATCGCCTGCTGCTGCTGGAACCTCGCAATCTCAACCTTGTTCTTCTCCGTCAGGGCATCCTGAGTCGCCACCACCTTCCTCTCGATGGCGTCCCAGAACTCCTTCGAGAACTGGAAGTCGATGAAGTTCACGGTCATTATGTCTATGCCGTAGGGTTGAAGCCGCCCGTTCAGCGTCTCCTGCAGCTGTATCAGCACGAGAGGCCTGTCTGTGATGAGCTGTTCAGCCGACCAATCCGCGGTGGTCGCCTTCAGCTCCTCCATTATCACGGGCTCCACGAGGAGGTGCAGGTAATCCATCCGCATGGTCTGATACACGATCCAAGCGCTGTCAACTCGGACACGGTAGTGGACGGCCAGCCTCGTGGTAATTTCCTGCAGGTCGTTGGAGGCCGTGCTCTCGTAGACCTCCGCCTTCTGAATCATCACGGGCATGCTAACCACATCCTGCCATGGAGCAACGACGTGCAACCCCTCGTCCAAGTTGACTTCATGGACCTTACCGAAGGTGATGAGGACGCCTCTATGCCCCGCAGGGACTCGCACAAAGGAACGAGAAGTGAGGAATCCGACAACAGCGACAATTACAATTATCGCAACCAAACGCGTGCTATGCTCTCCCAACCAACTCGGAATCCTGGAAATCCTACGTTCATCGTATCCTTCATAGTCGTTTGGTGAAATTATCGCTCCGCACCATGTAATCAAGACTTTAATACTTTAAAATAAAGATATATGATAAAGTCTCATCCGTCATTCTGAGCGCTACCACCCGTATGCACTCGTACTGGCAATAATCCTCGTGAAAACGATTCTGTTCCTATCATTATTTTGATATAGTGGGTACTGCGCGCGCCGATTTTATCATTAAGACCAATGATATGATTCAGATAACCTTCCCCCTCCTGCGATCATACCTCAGCTTCTGGCGCCCTTACCGCTGATCGGCTCAAGCACGAACTTCTTGGTAAATAACATGCCCGTCTGCCTGGAGGGAGACGAGCCGCCCCCTCTGCCCGAGGCTCCTCCGCCATACACTGCTCCTCCGTTCATCACGCCCGGCGTGGGCACCGTCTCTATTACGCTAACACCAATGAATATTACAATGCAGACGGAGAACGGGAAGGCGATCTTGATTAAGGGAACGCCCTTCATGACCGAGTTTCAAGTCTCATCTCCTGCGATGCAACCTACACCGGTTGGTCCAGTGCCAGATCCTGTGATGAAAAAACCGGGCACTGCCCAGTTTAACACAACTAACTTCTCAGTGCAGGCTGGCTATTTATTCCCTTCAACCCCCGTTGGCCGTATGAAGGTTCTATATGATCAGAGTGTTGTTTTGTGCTATCTCCCTGTATGCTCCTACGGCCTTAGTTGGGGTTCTTCTCTTGGTGTCAGGGTCTACACCGTATAGCCCGAACCTTATTTGGTACCCGTCGCTCCACTCGAAGTTGTCCATGAGGGTCCAGTAATAGTACCCCTTAACAGGCACCCCGTCCTGGCTGATCGCCTTATGGACCTGCTCAAGGTGTGAGCGCAGATACCTCGTCCTCCTCTCGTCCTTCTCATCGGCTATCCCGTTCTCTGTCACGAATATTGGCCTCCTATACCTCCGGTATGCCCAGCTCAGCACGCTTCTGAGCCCCTCGGGATAGATCTCCCAGCCGTAGTCTGAGCAGTCCCCTGCACAGGGCTCGAAACCGTAGCTAAGCAGTGGGTGGCCCCCGTCTTTTCTGTGCTTCACCCTCCAGAGGGAGTAGTAGTTCACGCCTAGGAAGTCGCACCCCTTCACAAGGTAAGGCATCTGCTCCTCTGGGTCCACCACCATATCCGCATCCATGTCGTAGTCGCCGTGGAAGACCGCGTTCAGGCCCCACTCGTTGAACACGTACTCGATGTAGCGGCTCATACGGACGTCATCCGGTTCGCTGGGGTCGGCGGGCACGTAGCTCTGTAGGACGCTCACAAGCCCTACGTATGATGGTCCGTAAGCTGAGGCCTCAGCCCGGTCCCACTTCTTCACCTGATCATAGGCTACTCCGTGGGCCATCGAGACGTGCTTCAGGCACCTCAGGAAGAGTTCTGGGTCGTTGAGTCCAGGTGGGAACTCACCCCTCTCCGTCAGGTACCCGTGTTCAGCTACGATGCGGGGCTCGTTCACAGTGGCGTAGACGTCTACCAAGTTCCCCAGCCTGTGCGCCACGTACGCGCAGAACTTTCCGAACTCCACTATGGTCTCTTGGCTCAGCCACCCGTTCGCCTCGCAGTTGCCTCCGGTGTCCCGGGACTCTATGGGATCGTGGAGCCACAGTGGTATAGGCCAGTGGTAGAGGGTGAGCATCGGGGTCAGCCCGTGCCTAGCCGCAGAGGACAGGATCTCGCGGTACCTCGCCACGGCGTCTTCGTCTGCGATCCTGTGGAGGGAATCCATCGAGTCGTCAAGTTCCAGATCCCAGACGTTACCATGCTGATCCCTCTTCACCTTGACCTCGACACCCGACGTGACCTCGGGAAAGATCCTCCCCCAGTCAATGGAAAGCCGGACGGCGTTGTTACCCAGCTCGGAGCGGCACCTCTCAAAGTCATCGTCGTACATCTCCCAGAACCCGGGGCCGTCCACGGGAGAGTCCCCACTCACCCGCCCCACCTTTATATTGTCAGGGTCATGGACCCACGCCCACCAGTCGGTATCCTTTGAGGGCTTCCCTCGCCCCATCTCCGCTTGAAAGGAGGATATGGCCGTGCCCCACTGGAAGCCCTCGGGAAATACGAGCTCCATTCTATTACCACCGCTTAATACCTCGTCAGCTGGGAATTAAACTATCTATACTCGAGAATCGAGGAAGTATTGCTAACCTAAGGTAGCGCTCAGAAGCTTGAAAACTGAGACGGAAGAATAGTTATTCACTAAACATATCTTGGAATACGAGTTCTGATTTTATCACTCTGTAAAGGTTTCCTCCTCTTTACGCTGAACTACTTAGAGATCGAACCTAGCTAGGAAAGGATCTGGGGATAAGAAAAACGCGAGACCAGGTATAGAGCTCTAGGCCTAGATGAAGTATAATGGGCCTAGGCGATTGTCCTTATGCCCGAGAACCCGAAAGTCGTGTCGCATTTTCATACATCTGTAGGCAATGTGGCGGGTGATCGTCTCTCTGAACTCATTGTCGTCGATGTCCTCATCGGAGAGAACCTCCTTACAGACGGGGCAGCAGCCCAAGTTCATCAATCCAGATTCACCTCCCCCAATTCTACTCAGACCACTGGTAGTTGGAGAACTCCATGACCTCGATGACCTTCTGGCTGAAATCCCGTTCGTCACACTCAAAGGTGTACATCACAAAGCCGTCGTAGGCGAAGAAGTGCATTCTCTTCCTGTGGTAGATGATATTCGGCTGGGCGATATCCACCAACTCAAGGAACTCTCTCCTCCTAAACTTCACGCGGTACGAGCTCGAGTGCTGTGCCGCTATAACAGTTGTAGTTGCAGCAGTCGCCATTCATGGTTCACCTCTCTTACTCACCTAACCTAGGATTTCCCAATAAAACATGCGCAAGAGGAATGCTTTGATTGCAGCATCATTACAAGAAAGAGCGTATTAATTTTTAGAGGGTGGGATTATTCTAGACAAGCGCCAGGAATGAAGAAAGGGAGATTTGTAGAGCGTCATGCTTCCCATTGGCAAGTATTGATATATGTATCAACTCGCACGTAATTGTAGTTCATGAGCTGCTGTATACATCAGCTTCTCAGCTGTGATAATTTTTCTGTCTTTATCATTTCTTGTATCAAATCAGTGTTTTTTTCTAATCTTTCTATTAAAATATCTAATCTTTTCTCATGTTCTATAAGCATATTAATAACGAAGTCCAATGCATCTAATTTATTAGTTATCCTCGATTCTCTATTCATATTCAGATAATATATTATACCGGTAATTTATAAAACATATGGTTTTATTAATATTTTTTATTTAATACTTATTTTTTCATTATTATCAAGATAAAAGTCATTGATATTATTATATTTATAAAACAATGATTATTTCTCATTATTACATTTAAGATACTATGTAGAAAATATTATATTAATTACAGTTCTGTATCGTATATTATAATTACATTCATGTAAATAACTTGAATTCAAAGTACATGCAATAAACACTCCTGATGTGTGTGAGGCTATTTTCTTGATTTTAAAACCTTTAAGAAAAACTGTATATATTTGGGAGCTCTGAAGATTTTTTTTATGATTTACGAAATATTGTTTTTCTTATCTTTCTGCCTCTGAAAGCGACGCCGCCGATGAGCGTTACGAGAGGGTGTCCTCGAAAAAGGTCGACGAACTCGTTATCTAAGGAAGCTATGAGAACCGAGTCGTTCTTGAGGATGGACTCTATTCGGCCTCCAACACCATTAATTGCCCTGATTATATTCCGTTTATCTGCGTCAGACGTATCGTCTCTAAGACGTATTAGGTATGTTTCGACTACCAAGACTTAGCCTCGCGCCGATCGTACCCATCCTTCTATTCTGTTGGCTGTGAGGTTGTAACCCTCAGACAGCTTGATACGCCCCTCGTCCAGAGCCTTTGAGAGCCTAGCGCTCAGCTCTTCAACATCAACTTCGGCAAGGGATTCTCTCGTGTAGATGCCTCCTCCCACGATAATCGTTTCCAGCGCTTCCTCGTCAACAATGCCTTCGAGGTTTTCCTTACCCACAATTAGCCTTGCACTGTCCAGTAATTTTCGGGCGCTGACCTCACCGACAGCCCTAGAGAGACTCGAGATCGGGGTGTCCACCAGATCTGAGATGCTATTAACACGTATCCTCCGGAGTCTTGCCCCGATCCTGCTACCGATACCTTCAACGGCTTCGAGCTTGTGTGTGGCAGTCACGAGATCTATAGTCTTCCCTCTCTCGACCTCGGTGCCTGGGCTGGGGTCCTGGCCTATCACAGTACCTTCTTCCTTCGTACTAGGTCTCTCGGAGATCGAACCGCGGGCCAATCCCAAGTTCTTGAGCATCCTTTCAGCCTCTCTCATCCCCTTTCCAACTAGATTCGGGGCTGTCACACTGACTCCCTTCGACAGAATGAGATCCACGGTTTCGTTGGATGGGATGGCCGTGTTGGGCTCAGGGCTCTGTTTTATGACGATATTAGGAGGTTGACCGCTCGCCTCATAATCCACCCTGCCCGTCCTCAGCTTCGCAGCCTCGAGAGTGCTCTGGGCCTCCTCGAGAGTTTTCCCAAGGATGTTTGGTACTTTGGTCTCCTCAGGTTTGGCGATTTTCAGATCGATCTTCGAGCCGGTGGAAACCGTGGTACCAGCGGTGATGCTCTGGCTGATCACCGTTTTGGGCGTGGACACGCTCTCCATCTCGGTGATATCACCAACTATCAGGCTCGAGTTCTCGATTAGCTTGAAGGCGTTCTCCAGCTCGATTCCTATCAGGTTGGGCACTATGGTGGTGTTTATCTTCGAGACAATGAGATTGACCTTGGTACCTACAGGAGCCCTGGCATATGACTCCGGGGTCTGCCCTATTACGAGACCCGATCTCGTCGGGGAGATTCTCTCTGTGATTGTACCGATACTGAGATTCGCCTCGTTCACGATCTGGATCGCCACATCCCTGTCGATCCCAATCAGATTCGGAACCTTGACGGTATCCGGGGGAGGGGGTATTACCTTGGGCACTGGTCTGAGGGAGAAGTTGATCGTGCTCAAGCCTTCTGAAGAGGTTACCTCCCCGACCGCGGGCAGTTGATAGGTTATTTCTCCCTGTTCGTCCAGAGATACGTTTGTCTTGAGGCTGACTTCCAGGTTCCCCATGGAGTAGCCGACCCGTGAATCCGCCGTCTTCAGGCTTTCCTGCATCTTCTCTATGCTCTTCTGGAACGATGAGATCAGGTTCACGGATTTCAGGCTGGGTCGCCGAACCTTCAGCCTGTCGATCTCATTCCTTAGTTCCAAGTTCTCATTTGTGAGAACGTTGATCTTTTCCGATAATTCTCTATACGCCTCATCCGACTGTTCCTTAGCTGTCTTCAGATCAGATAGCTGCCCCTGCAGGCTCATTATGGTCTGGTCCTTAAGCTGGATAGTGGCTTTCAGTGGCTCCAACTCGTCTATGTTCTCCCTTCTGGACATATCGAAACCTCAAAAATCACCTAGTTCCGTAAAAATGGGGGTGGGGCATTCGATCACTCAGTCTCCAACATGGAGGGCGGTGGGATGGGCACTATCTTCACCTTGATCTCGCTGGAACCTGCAACGTCATAGTCAAAGTTCGTGACGTACGAGGCGTCTATTGGGGCGCCAAATATCTGGGGGATGCTTATACCCCCTTTCTTCTCCTCGTGCATTGAGAGGGACATCTTGAGTTCGAGGTAGACCTCGGGCATATGATACCATGTGGCTCTCATGTCGTACTGACTGAGTATCTCGTCGTTTTCGATGAAGATCTGGGTGTCGGCAGAGTTCCTATCCAGAGCATTCTGAGTCTCTGCCACGGCCTTCCCTACCTGCACCAGTACATCGCTAAGCGGTTTCACCAATGCGTCCGTTATTATCGCTTCCTCAGGCAGGCCCTTTCACCCTCCTTCTTTTTTTTAAGGTGGTGTCTGTTCCTTCACCCTAATCTTGGGAACAGACCTAGCAGGAGCTGGTACCGGTCGTAATATGGTTCTGAGCAGACTCGTTCCCTCAGCTTTGAAGTTGTACTTGCTTGAATATTTCGCGTTGAAGGTTGTAGCGAATGCGACCGTTGTGGTGGTTTTCACCTCAGCCGATGCCTTTCCGAATAGCAGGCTGGACCACCATGGAGTCCTATATTTCAACTTCGCGTCAGTCTTGTTTTTTATCTCGAACTTACTCTGGAAACTTGTCTCGAAAGCCCTCTCATATCTTATGGTAACCGTTATTTTGACCTCTATTATCGACTCAGAGAACTCGTAGAACCTTGGTTCCATACCATATGCTAGGAGCGAGATGGGTTTATCATTCAATATTAGATTCGTATCTGTGACGTTTCCCTCACCATCAACGGTCTCCTCTATCGCCATGACGACGGTGTCTTCGTCTAAATAGGTCTGGGCAAGCTCCTGAGCAACCTGAATCGAGTTCATGTCCAAAGCTAGCTGTCCATCAGCGATCGCCAACGAGAGGCTCCGAACCATATCCGCGAATGGTACGTTAAGAAGCTCCTGACCAACACTCATAGATGCTGACATACATTCACCTCTTAGAATGTGAATGATAATATATTGTGGAATTTTATAATTATTACTATGTGATTAAATACTTTATAATTAAAAAAAAATATAGAATAACGTATTAAATAAAAGTAAAAAATTAAAAGATACAATTATTCTGATTTTAGAATCCATTTTTACATAGAATGAAAATTATTATATTTATATGTGAATAATATTCGTATAATGGGAAAAATGTTGTTAATTAATGAACGTAAATATAGTAATCCGTTAAATTTCACAATCAAGAATTGAGTTTATTTTATAAATAGCGGACTTGTATAGAAAGATGCCCTCGAATTTTAGTTTGCGGGTTTGAAAAGGGTGATAAGGCCTTCCTTGGAAGTATCAAATACCAAATCTCGACATGAAATCCTCACTCATGAAAAGAACTATGAATAGGAATCATAGCCCAAGATATTTCTAGCTCTCTCAGTAATCTTCCAGGTCGCATTCACATAGCTCAGAATACCGGCACTACTCAGCTTCCC
>Ga0209427_10010208_pt1 | contig 10418 bp, 8 predicted proteins | sample DeeMarSWOR136_30_FD_187465 | JGI IMG/M metagenome (GOLD analysis project Ga0209427, IMG submission 187465) | Marine sediment microbial communities from White Oak River estuary, North Carolina - WOR-1-36_30 (SPAdes) (version 2) | ecosystem: Environmental > Aquatic > Marine > Intertidal zone >...
CCCCGCCACAAGCTCATGGCGGAAGTAAGCGAAGGAGATTACGTTGTCCACGTCGAGCACGGTATCGGCAGGTTCAGCGGCGTCGCGACTTTCGACGCGGCCGGCAGCGATAAGGAATACTTGGTATTGCAGTATGCCGCCGGCGATATCCTCTACGTTCCCACCGACCAGATTGACCGGGTTAACCGTTACGTCGGTGCCAGCGACAGGCCCCCGGTGCTGAGTCGACTGGGCACGCAGGAGTGGAACCGTACCCGCCAGAGAGCCAGGGAAGCCGCCGAGGAGCTTGCCCGCGAGCTGCTGGCTCTCTACGCCGCCCGTGAGGTCATGCCCGGTTACGCCTTTTCCCCCGACGGACTCTGGCAGCAGGAGATGGAGGCCGCTTTCCCCTATGTCGAGACACCCGACCAGCTTCAGGCGCAGCGGGACGTCAAGGTCGATATGGAGAAGCCCCGCCCCATGGACCGTCTGGTCTGCGGCGATGTCGGCTACGGCAAGACGGAGGTGGCGATTCGGGCCGCGTTCAAGGCGGTCATGGACGGACGGCAGGTGGCCGTGCTGGTGCCGACCACCGTGCTGGCGCAGCAGCATTACGCCACCTTCAGCGAGCGACTTGAAGCTTTCCCCATCAAGGTGGAGGTATTGAGTCGGTTCCGCTCCGCTGCCGAGCAGAAGGCCATCGTCGACGGACTGGCCGACGGCACCGTCGATATCTGCATCGGCACCCACCGCCTCATTCAGAAGGATATCGCCTTCAGGGACCTGGGCCTGCTGATTATCGATGAAGAGCAGCGTTTCGGCGTCAGCCACAAAGAATATCTCAAGCAGATGCGCCAGGAGGTCGATGTGCTTACCCTCAGCGCCACCCCGATTCCCCGTACCCTTCACATGTCGCTGGTGGGAGTGAGGGACATGAGCACGATGGAGACCCCGCCCGAAGACCGCCTCCCCGTGCGCACCTATGTCGCCGCCTACGATGAACACATGGTGCGGGAGGCTATCCTCCGCGAGCTGGAGCGTAACGGCCAGGTGTTTTTCGTGCATAACCGCGTGCAGAGCATCGCCATCGTCGCCGAACACCTCCGCGAGCTGGTGCCCGAGGCGGTAATCGGCATCGGTCACGGTCAGATGCCCGAGGAAGAGCTGGAGAAGGTCATGACCGAGTTCAGTCGGGGCAAAATCGACGTTCTCGTGTGCACCACGATTATCGAGTCGGGACTGGACATGCCCAACGTTAACACCATGATTGTCAACCGTGCTGATAAGTTCGGGCTGACGCAGCTTTACCAGCTGCGGGGCAGGGTGGGCCGCGGCACGAACCTGGCGTACGCCTATTTCCTCTACGACGGCGGCAAAGCCTTATCGCCGGTAGCCCGCAAGCGACTCCGCACCATCTATGAGGCTACCGAGCTCGGCGCCGGCTTCGGCATCGCCATGAAGGACCTCGAGATAAGAGGTGCCGGGACACTGCTCGGGCACCGCCAGAGCGGCCACATCACCGCCGTCGGCTTTAACCTCTATACCCGCCTCCTCGCCGAGGCTGTCGAGGAGAGGAAAGCCCGCATCGCCGGCGAGGAGAAGCCGCCTCGCCTGCCCGCGCCCACCATCGATTTACCCCTCGATGCCTATATCCCCGGGGACTATGTCCCCGATGTCAACGTACGGCTGGAGCTCTACCGCGAGATTGCCCGCCCCGATGCGCATGAGAAGCTCGACGACCTGGCACAGGCTTACCGCGACCGCTTCGGGGCGGTGCCCCCGGAGGTGGAAAACCTCTTCTATGCCGTCCGGATAAAGGGCCTGGCTGCCCGCGCCGGCATCGAGTCCGTCAGCACCGAGGAGGGACAGATTGTCCTCCGCCGCTTTGAGGGCTTGCCCTTCGACAGGGATAAACTCGAGCCTATCCTGCGCGATGGTATCGCCGTTGGCCGCACGCAGTTAAAACTCGACTATACAAAGCTCGGCAGGATGTGGAAGAGGGTACTGGAGGGGGTAATAGAGAGAGTATAGTATTTATTCTATCTAGATAAACAGTAATTATCCTGATAATGCTTCTTGTGCTAGTTTATCGGCCTTGTTTATATATTTGTTCTGGCGACGAACATGTTGATATATAACTTCTTCGAATAGTTGTGCTTTTGCATTTACTTCTATACACAAGACATAAAGCTCATTTTTCTTTATTCTATATTGCTTGTTTAGTTGCTTTATCATTAATTCATTATCTGAATAACAAATAACTTTCTTCCTACAATGTTTTGCAGCAATTTCCAATCCCTTAATTAAAGCACGATATTCAGCTCTGTTATTTGTAGTATCGCCAATACACTCTTTACATGATTCAAGTTCTTGACCATTTTCGTCTAGTACTAAAACTCCTATTGAACCAGGTCCTGGATTACCTGAACACGCACCATCTGTGTATACGCTGACGTAATTATTTATCATAATATTACATTCTATAGACTTAATTCATTCATTCGCTCATTATTTATCTTTCTGAGGCCAGATCTTTGGGAGTTGTTCATGAAGGAAGAAAATGGGAAGACCAATTTTTTGTAATTGTTCATGAAGTGAATCATAGGATTTGATAAAATTAGTAAGTTTATCACTGGTAATGAAAGGTGCCATCTTATTATTACATTTAGGACACTCAACCCATTGCTTTTTATGAATCATGTCAAGCGTTATTCCAGCAATATTTCCACATTTCGGGCAAGGGAATTGTACGGCAAGATACTTTGATATATTCGACTTTATTAGCGTAGCTTCATTACTCTTACCCATAATTTCACTCCTACAATGCGGATTATACTACCTATACTTTTATTGTCAAGTTATGTCTGTTTAGGAAAATATATGATCTATGGGCTTTTCCTCTTTTTCTTTCCCACCCGCCGCCCACGGGAATCATGCCCGTTTCCTTTAGTATCTCCCCCTACCTTGTCCTTTTAATTCCCTCTCTAACTCTCCCCTTACGAAGGGGAGAGGATGACCGTACAAACCCGTATATCAACGCCTTATAAATGTCTATCTCCCTCCTTCGAAAGGAGGGACTAAGGGAGAATTATCCACGGCCGGGGAGTGCGCCAGCGAGAGGGGCGCCAGCCCCCTCTCAAATTTACTCCCCCTCTCCAAACAGATGATTTACGGGTTTTCCATTGCCCCGTTTGGAGAGGGGGACACAGGGGGTGAGGTGTACTCAAACGTCTCCTTATCCTGCTTACACGGCACGAACACACCGGTTAATGCTATAATAAGCACGTAAGTCTGGGCTATACGAGGTAGGTTTGCTCGCAGCGTTAGGTACGGTTATCGTCACATCACTATCAGGCGTGATGGCGCCCGGTCCCATGTTCGCGGTAACCCTGGCTAAAAGTCTCAAGTCGCCGTGGGCCGGCGTGTGGGTATCCCTGGGGCACGCCGTCATCGAAGTGCCACTTATATTACTTATCTACTTCGGACTGGCGCAGTTCTTCGAATATGAAATCGTGAGTCTGGTGCTCGGTATTCTCGGCGGGGGGATGATTATCTGGATGGGCTTCGGGCTTTTCCGCGCCCGCCGGGAAATGGCGCGGGAGGGCAGGGACACCACCTATAACGCCTTCATGGCCGGTATCCTCATGAGCGGACTCAACCCCTTCTTCCTGGTGTGGTGGGTCACGGTGGGCAGCCTCCTCCTCAAGACCTTCCTCGACGCCGTCGGCGACTGGGGATTGACTATCTTCATCGTCGTCCACTGGCTCTGCGACCTCGTCTGGCTGTCGCTGGTATCCGTTGTTATCTACCGCACGCGTCATTTCTGGGGACAAAAAATCCAGGAGCTGGTCTTCGTCGTGTTGAGCGCGGCGCTCTACTATTTCGGGGTGATGTTCGTCGTCAGGGGAATTGATCAGTATCTCGGCACGGAAACGTGGAACTGGATTCAGTATATAGTCATTTCACTGGATTGCCTGTACGTGCTGTACTGGGTAAATCATTATTTAAGGTCCCGGAATGTTCAGGCGGCCTGATTTTTCCTGTCCTCGCAACTGAGCTCGCAATTATCGCAATCGTTGTCGCAGGGTTCCACGTGGATGACCACATTGCTCTCCGACCACCGGTACTTGATGTCTTGCTCCAGGTGGTCGCACATATCATGCGCTACCTCGATGCTGATATGCTTGGGCATGACCAGGTGCAGGTCGATATGCCGCTGGCTGCCCGACTTGCGCGTGCGCAGCTTGTGAAAACTCACCACTTCCCCGCCGAAATGCTCGGTGATAAACGACCGTATAGCGTTTTCCTCGTCCTCGGGCAGCTTGACGTCAACCAGCCCTCCGAATGATTTCCTCAGTACATCGAAAGCCACTTTAAAGATATACAGGGCTACCAGTCCCGCCAAGATGGGGTCGATAATGGTGATGTCGGTAAACCGCACGACCAGCAGTGCGATGAGCACCGCCGCGGCGGAATAAACATCGGCGGCGATGTTATGGGCGTTGGCTTCCAGCGCCATCGAGTCTTCGCGACTCGCTATCCTCAGCAGGTAACGGGACAAGAAGATACTGGCGGCGATGGAAACCGCCATGACCGCCATACCGGCCTCGGTCATTTCCAGGACGGCCTCGGTCTGGACGCGGCGTACTGCGGCGTAGATGATGGAGCCTCCCGCGACGAAAATCAATATCGATTGTACAATAGCCGCCACGTTCTCCGCCTTGCCGTGACCGAAAGGGTGGCTTTCATCGGCGGGTCTGGCAGCTACCCTGATAGCCAGGAAGGTAATGACAACCGCAAACAAATCGAGGAAACTGTCGATTGCCTGGGCCAGTATGCTAAGGCTTCCGGTAATAATACCGATAACTACCTTGAGCACTATCAGGCTGACGACTACCAGTATGGATAACCTGGCGGCACCGCTTCTGCCGGAAAACACTGTCTCTTCCTGCTTCTATGCTTTTGATTTTGATGAAAAGAATCGGGGAATGAACCTCCCCCATTCGTTGTTGTCCCAGACCACCAGTAATGACGGGGCGATGCAAATTGAGCTGAAGGTCCCGGCAATGACGCCGATTATCAGGACGACAACGAAGTTCTGGATGGTCGCCCCGACGAAGAATAATAGCGCCAGTATGACTATCAACGTGGTCAGGCTCGTATTAAGCGAGCGACCCAGGGTTTCTACCAGGCTGTTGTTTACGACCGTCTCGAAGTTGCCGCTGATGCCTCTGGTCAGGTTCTCCCGGATCCTGTCGAAGATAACCACGGTATTGTTGACGCTGTAGCCGATTACCGCTAGAACGCCGGTGATAAACATCAGGTTTATCTGCCAGCCCATTATCGCCCCGAGTATGGAGAAAACCCCCAGGGCAATCAGGGCGTCATGCACCAGGGCTATAATGGCGCAGGTACCGTAATGCAGGGGTTTGGGCATACGCCGGAAAGCCCAGGTAACGTATGCCAGAATACCTATGGCGGCTATAACCACGGCAATTACAGCAGTCTGTCTTGTTTCGCCGGCAATCAGAGGAGCCACGTTAATAAAAGAAGTTTCTCCGCTGAATGTACCCAGTGCCGCCTGTAGTCCTGCTTCCAGGGCTGTTTTCTCCTCCATATTTAACAGGTGGGTGCGGATGAGATAGTTGCCCGTCGGTTGAGTTTGTTGCACGATAGCATCGGTATACCCGAGATTCACCAGTTCTTCCTCGAGTTGTTCCTGTTGCACTTCCTGCTCGAACCTGACCGTCAGTAGAGAACCACTGCTGAGCTCAACTCCCGTCTTCAGCCCGAAAATGGCCCAGGAAAGCAGTCCGATGACGATGACGACCCCGGAGATGAGAAAGAACCAGTATCTTTTACCGATTATATTTAATGTCATTTATTTCCCCTGTCTACACTGAATAATCCCGTCCTGGAGGCTAAAGGGGTTGCCATGACTATGCGCAGTAATGTCCTTGTTACTATAATAGCCGTAAGCATGCTGACGAGAACGCCGATGCCGAGCGTTAAGGCAAATCCCCTTACCGGGGCACCGGAATCGATGCTGCTGCCGACCCAGAACAGGATTATACACACTATAATCGTCGTGATATTGCTGTCACGGATAGCTGACCAGGCGCGGTTGAAGCCACTCTCGACCGCGGCGCTCAGCGTTCTTCCCATCCTGAGCTCTTCCTTCATCCTCTCGAAGATAAGGACGTTGGCATCCACCGCCATGCCGATGGACAGGATAAAGCCACCCAGTCCGGCCAGGGTCAAGGTTACCGGTATCAGTTTGAAAAGCGCCAGTACCAGTGCTCCGTAGTATACCAGCGCCAGACTGGCGAGAAATCCAGAGACGCGGTAGTAGAGTATCATGAAAAGCATCACCAGGGCTATACCGATGATGCCGGCTTTCCAGGCCATCTCGACGAAGCTGGCACCGAGCAGGGGAGAAACGGTCTCATCGCTGATAATTTCCAGAGATACCGGCAAACGACCGGCATTCAGTTGCTGGGAAAGGCTGGTAGCTTCACTTCTACTCAAGCCATTGATGACGCCGCTGGAGGTTATAACATCTCTTACTATGGGTGCAATGGGCTGCCCGTCCTCGCCGTAAAGGCTGACATCACCCTCAAAAATACCCAGTTGTTGACCGAGAAGTCGGGTTGTTACTTCCTGAGAAATTTTTTGCCCCTCCGAGTCCCACTCGAAAGCCAGTATCAGGTTTCCCATGTTGTCGATGTCCACGTAGGTATTCTGGTTGAAGTACCGGCTCGTCAGCGCCTTTTCCTCTCCGTCGATAACCGCTGTGGCCGGTTTCCACATGCCCAGTTCGTTTACCCATTTAGCCGAGGCGTTATCAGTGGTCAACTCTCCGAATTCCAGCAAGGCAACGCGGGAAAGGCGTTCCTTCTCCTTATCGGTGATACTCAGTCCGGGAAGGTCAACCCTGATGCGTTCTGTTCCCTGCACCACGATAACCGGTTCGGTGACACCCAGGGGGTCGATACGACTCCGGAGGACGGATTCTATTCCTTTCATAATATCGGCTTCGCTGCCGGGCTCTACTGCAGACAAATCGGCTCTATAGAGAAGATGCAGGCCTCCTTGGAGGTCGAGGCCGAGCCGTAATCCCGCCCGACCGAGTCTCTCTCCGTGCACATCCGCATCAACAACAATAAAGTTATTGATATCACCGATTAACTGATTCGCGTAGTCGGTGTTATTAAGTCCGTAGAGCTCCACCATAATACGGTCGCTGTCCATTTCCTCAACCGTACCTTCGGCGGTGCTGGCATCGATACTCTGTTGCATTGCCAGCAGTCCCTCGGCCATTATAGCTGTCTTTTCTTCAGGAGTGACGTTATCCGAGTATTGTGCCTGGTATACCAGTTCCACGGTACTCTGTAAAGGTAAAAGTACCCACAAAGCAAACCCGAATATCAGCAGGATTACAGCAAGGATGATTATGTTTTTTCTGGTCATGTTTTTCCCTGGGTTCTTTCCTCCGGATTGTGCTGTCGTTTTTCTTCAAGCAAGCGCCTGACGTAATCGATTGCCTGCTCCCGGGAGTTGACTTCTCCGGCAGCCCGGGCTTCTTTGACTGCTTCCAGTAGCCTGCCAACCTGCGGCCCCTGGTTTATCCCGAAAGACTGCATAATATCATGCCCGTTGATTAATTTCAGAGGTTTAGTTAATCTTTCTTCTTCAGTATACTTATTAAGGACGTATTCGACCATGCGGCAGTGTTCCCGCCATTGTAAAATGTCAGTCTCCGCGCCCCGTGTGGCCAGGTGGTCGGCGAGCGACAGGAAGAGGATATCTATGCCGGTATCGCCGGTGTCGCGGAAATACCGGTAGATTGCCCGCTGGCTGGGGAGACCCTCGTGGCTCATCTGGGTCGGTCTAAGATGATATTTTACCAGCAGTTCCACCAGCTTGATTTCCCGTGTGCTGAATCTCAATCTTTCCATGATTCTGGCGGCCATAGCGGCGCCGTCCTGCGGATGCCCCAGGAAGCGCGCCCTGCCGGTTTCATCGATAGTCTTGGTACCGGGTTTGGCGATATCGTGGAGTAAAGCCGCCAGTTTTAACAAAGACCGATGGGTGCTGCCGCTGCTGACTCCTGTGTTAAAGTGTTTAATCAGGTCCTCCGACCATGGCACAGCCTCGAGGATTTCCGTGCCGGCATAGTCCAGCACCCTTTCCCGGAGAATGAACTCGACGGCTTTTACCGTTTCAATAGAGTGGTCGAAAACATCCCAGACATGAATCCTGGGTTGGTCGACGCCTTTAGCCGGTACCATCTCGGGAATCAGGGATGTCAGCAAACCCGACTCGTCCAGGTATTCCAGCCAGTTACCGGCGCCTTCAACGGCTAGCAGTCTTACCAGCTCCTCCCTGACCCTTTCACCGGCAACGGTTGTAATCAGTCTGCTGTCATTACTAACCAGCCCCTGAGTATCACCTTCGATAGCAAATTTTAGTTCCGCCGCCAGACGCACGCCCCGCAGCAGTCGTACCGGGTCGTCTTTAAAGGAGTTTTCACTTACGGCTCTAATCATTCTGTTATTCAGATCGTCCCGACCCCGAAAAGGATCGATAATATCATCACTGGTAATTTCTGTTTCGCCGTTCAGTTTTACAGCCATGGCGTCGATGGTAAAATCGCGCCGTGCTAAATCGTCCCTGATATCACCCTGCAGTGTCGTAAAATCGATTTCCCATTTGTCCCCGTTGGCGTCGTAAAGTACCACCCGTCCCACGCCGTTTTCTTTATCGAGGGGCACGTATCTTCCCGTCAGCGCTCCGGCCATGTCGGAGGCTACCTCCAGCGCATCGGCGTCAACGGCAATATCGATATCGGCCGTGCCGCGTCCCAGTATCATGTCGCGCACAAAACCGCCGACGAGATAAGACTGAATGCCTTGTTCGGCGAGAATTCGGCTGATCCTGGTCAGCAGTCCGGACGCTTCGGGTGTAATGACCAATTTCAAAGCTTCCACCGTTGGCAGGTACATCTGTTAAACTATACTATCCAGCCCGAAAATTATCAAGTAGTAACCGTATGTAAAAATTGCCCTGGCTTGACGTGTTTGCGGAGTAGTTCTAAGATTATTTCAGACCTTGTCTTGCGGGGGATTTGTCGATGTCTTATACCGATATTCTTTTTTCAAGCGAAGCCCATATCGCTCGTGTTGCCCTGAACAGACCTGGTGCTGGCAATGCGATTAATGAGCGTATGGCCGGGGAACTGGCGGATGTCTGTTTGCAGATAAACGGGGATAACGGTATTTACGTGGTTATTATAACCGCGAGCGGAGGAATATTCTGTAAGGGTGGTGATTCGGAGGCTGGGCCAGCTCGGCAGCCGGCCTCAGCTATTGCTGCCATTGAATGCCCGGTAATAGCTGCCGTTAACGGTGATGCCCTGGGGCAGGGGCTGGAGATAGCTTTGAGTTGCGATATCAGGATAGCCTCGGAGAAAGCACGCTTCGGTTTGCCCCAGGTAGCCGGCGGATTAATACCGGCGGATGGCGGCACGCAGCGCTTGCCGCGTATCGTGGGCAGGGGCAAAGCCCTCGAGATGCTGTTGACTGCCGAAACGGTGAACGCCGCAAATGCTCTGGAAATGGGGCTGGTCAGTAAGATCGTGCCTCCACCGGACCTGGCCGTAGAAGTGCAGAAGCTGGCGGAAACGATAGCAGCTAAGGGGACTCTGGCTCTCAGGTATCTCAAGGAAGCTGTCAACAAGGGAATGGACATGACCATGGAGCAGGGCTTACGTCTCGAGGCCGACCTTTATTTTCTCCTCCATACTACTGCCGACCGCACCGAGGGCGTTAATGCCTTCCGCGAGAAACGGTCTCCCGAATTTAAAGGCGAATAGGCGTTATTATGAATTAACCTACTACTAATAATTATTTGCTGAGGAGGAAAATTGATAAAACGTTTGCCTGAAATTTTTGCGGTTATATTAATCTGTTTCGCCATTATTTTAATTATTCACCAGCAAATGGTCAGTGATGATAGGTGGTTCAGTATACGTCAGATGTGGCACCATGAGACGTTGATCGCTTCTTTCGTTTTCGGTGCAATTTGCCTGATTGTTGGGAAATACTTGGGTAAACTTAAGGAATAACTTGGTGAGTAATAGTGGCAGATTTTGAAGTAGTCATCTATGAAAAAAGTAAAGGCACCGCATATATCACCCTCAACCGCCCTCAGGCGTTGAATGCCTACAATATCAGGATGCGGGACGAGCTTTACGAGGTGCTGGGTGCCATCCGTGATGACCCCGAGGTGGAGGTCGCTATCCTGAAAGGTGCCGGGGAAAAAGCCTTTTGTGCCGGGGCAGACCTTACCGAGTTTCTTACCGCCCCGCCGCCGGTGTTCGCCCGGCGGGTACGCTTCGACAGGGATATCTGGGTGTGGTTCCTTGGTATAGATAAACC